>Ga0098038_1001549_pt1 | contig 9943 bp, 9 predicted proteins | sample 5B_taG_FD_75051 | JGI IMG/M metagenome (GOLD analysis project Ga0098038, IMG submission 75051) | Marine viral communities from the Subarctic Pacific Ocean - 5B_ETSP_OMZ_AT15132_CsCl metaG | ecosystem: Environmental > Aquatic > Marine > Oceanic | place: Pacific Ocean | collected 2015-01-08 | reverse complement strand
TCCTCAATAAGCTCTGGGTGATGAATCTGTAAGTGAGTGTATATAGCCTCATTTTTTCCTACTCTCAGCCTTCGAATATAAAAATCATTATGCCAAGCATGTATGCCTGAAGATGTTCCCAGAGCCAAAGAGGTTGTACCTGCAGGCTTAACACAAGTTGTTCTAGCTGCAGGTTTAATACCAATTAGTTCTGCGACTCTTTTATTCTCTTGCTTGACAGCTTTTGCAGCACTTTTCATATCCATATTCAAAACTTTACCAGATGCAATGCCGGTCATAGAAACACCAACCAAAGCATCTTTTTCAGTTGTTCTACGCCAAACGTCTCTCAGATAGTGAAAGTCTGTGTATCCGGCTTGAAGTGTGCCAATAAATGCAGCTACTCTAGCTCTATCTTCATAGTCCTCTTGTGATACGACGTCAGAAGAATTGACCTCGGTCAAATGACAAAATTGGTATGGACGTAAAGCGATCTCGCAGCAAGGGTTTGTACCCCAGTCTTTATCATTTGAAAAATAAAACCCAGGTTCGCCTGAGCCAGACTCCTTCACACGATCCCAAATATTCATAAAATATTCTTTCGTGATTAGGTGCCTCATCAAGACAACTGAATTGTTTGCTCTGCCTCTTTGGGGATTTGTCTCCCACCAATTTCCGGTTTTTGCTGCCAGCATTTCCTCATCTTCTGCTGAGAAAAGTGAAATAAGAGCAGCCCTACGGATCCCCCCGGCAAGAACAGCATCAGCAATATAACAAATGATATCGTGTACTTCGATAGGTTCAAGCTTATCTCCATTGTCTTTCTCATCAAGGATACCTTGCACCTTGAGGAGACATTCTTTTAACGGCTGAGGGCCGGGAGCTTTACCTCCACTTGTAACTAGTCTGCTACCCTTCGGACGGATATCAGAAAAATCAAATTTTATTTTTGAGCCACCTTTAAAGTACGATTGCATTAAAACTTTTACTGCATCGGCCCATCCTTCGATTGAATCACCGATAAGAAATCTTCTACTGCGCTTTGAATTCGGCTTCTGAATTTCCGGGAGCTTATCAACATGATGCCTTTGGACAGAATATCCAACGCCAGTGCCACCAAGAAGGAGGAACATGCACTCAGAAAAAGAAGCGACATGATCGATAGGCATAAAAGCACAGTTGTATATCCTGTTAGGTGCCACTTCAATTGGCTTGCCGCCGAATTGCATGGATCGCATTGATGGTAAAACTTTTTTTTCATAGACATAAGTATAGGCCTCATCTATTTCTTTTGTTAAATGAGGATATTTCTTGATATGCATATTTTTATTTCTAGTAACTAGTTCTTTCCAAGTCTCGCGGCGTTCCATTTCCGGAATGTACTTTGCGTACTTCATATGTACTGTAATATCAGATAAAATTTTGCTAGCTATATCCATTAGTTATTCCTCCCTTATAATCTTGCTTTTGCTTTTCTCATTTCTTTATATTTTTCTTTCATAGCTTTGCCATAGTCGCTTGCTTTTGGGCCGGCGGCGACGACGGGACGATCTGAGCGCGCCAATACTTTAATGCTTACATTGCTTGTGTCCATGAATATTGGAAACACCAAACCATCAGGTCCATTTCTATTCTTTGCTATGAATATCCTCCCTGTATTTGCATTTCTGTCTTTAATGGTTCTTGAGATAGAGCAAATAAAATCAGATACAAAACATTTATTAAATGCTTCTGAGATAGATTCCATAGTTACAACTTCTGCGTTCAATCCTGTCCTATTTGTTTGAGATGCTGTCCAAACTGGGCACTTGTACTCTTGTGCTATAGCACGCAAGTCTTCATAAATAGAACCCAATTCGTCTCTCTTCTCTCTAAAGTTTGTTGTCGACCTTAGCAAATCAGCGTAATCTACTAAAATCATATCGATTTTTTGATTTCTTTTTTTTAATTTTTCTAAATGCGCTCGAATCGTATTAGTAGAAGCTGTTTTAGTGGGGTATTCTTTAATAATTAAAGTGCCATCAATATCACTAATTGTTTCAAGCACTTGATCTTTTTCTTGAAAAAGCTGACTTAAAGGCACGCCGCTGATACAACTATCATATCGTTGACCTGTAACGGATTCAGAAAGCTCCAGCGTATAGTGTATGACGTTTTTTCCAGCTTTTACTGCTTGAGACCCCAAGTGAGATAAAACCATAGATTTGCCGGCGCCTGTTGGGGCAATTACAACACCAAGTTCGCCAGAACCTAGACCCTTTTTGGTTAGAGCATCAATTTTGTCCCACCCAGTAGAAATTGGATTTCTTGCCTTTATCTCGTACCTAAGCTCAAAGTCTTTAACAAAATTATGACCAAAGTTGTTGTCGGTGCCTAAATTAAGCGCATTGTCAATGACTTTTCTAACCTCATCGTAAGATGAGTTTTGAATTAAATCAACAGACTGCATTAGTGCTTCTTTAAGTTTTTGTTTTTTACAAAAATCTAGACTAGTATCTTTAATATAGTTTTCGTCGTCAACATTCTTAATTAAAACTCTGGCAAAATAGTCTCTAACTTGTTTTTGCAGAGCATCATTATGATGATCCAAGTCTGTTCTTAAGATTGAAGATATAATTTCTTTTGTAGGGTGTACACCATACTTTTTACGATAAGAAAATATCTTTTTTACAAAAACGCGAAGATAATTTAACTCAAAAAATTGAGTGTCAATAACCTCCTCGATCTGATCTGCAAATGGCCTATCTTCAAGAACCATCTGTGCTAGCGATTCTTGGAATTGCTTCCCGTATTTTGAGAAGCCAAGTTCTTTATTCATGTTATTCTCCGATAATGATAACTTAGCAACAGATTATTAATTGTCCAAGGAGATTCTATTGAAATTTTGAAACAACTCGATGAAATTAATTTCACCAAATCCATCAGTCAACATCATCTTCAAGAGTTCAGTCTTGTTGAAAGACAGATCCGGATTGTTCATCGTGTCCCTAATCGATTTTTTCGAATCGATTGTCAATATTGGTGCATAAAGCTGCATCATCTTATAGTTTCTTTCGACTACATCAATCTTTTCGACAACGCGGGCATATGCTTTAACGTTAGATTCTAAACTACTTGATTGAGCATGCTTAAGTATACCATCAATAGTTACCTGATTTGAATCTTTAAGCATTGGAAATCTTTTTGCAATAGTCTTAAGGCCTAGGCCTTCGATGCCCTCAATATTATCGGACTTATCGCCAGCCATGGCTCTAGCCATTGCAAAGTTAACAGGATGAATATTAAATTTTTCAATTATTTTATTTTCATTCAAGATTTCTTTTTGAATTGGCCTGTATAATACGGTTTTCTCGTCTAAAAGCTGAAAAAAATCTTTGTCACTTGAGATGATCAGTTTTTCTGCGCCTTCAAGTTCCTTCATGTTTGATAGATAAGCAATAATATCATCAGCTTCAGTGCTTTTGTACATAAATTGAATTATCGGCGTTTGATTATAATATTCAATCAATCTTGTCTGCTGCCAAATTTTGTTCTCCATCTCTTGTTGCTCAGACATATTTCTGATGCCTCTGTTTAGACGTATAGGTTTTCTACCAGCTTTATAGTCTTTATTCATTGACTTACGCTTTGCAGATCCGCCCTCTCCATCCCAGCATGTTATAATAAGATCTGGCTTTGATTCTCTAACAATTTTCTGAATACTCTGAAAACAACCCTTAAGACCACCAATTGGCTGGCCATTGACAGAAAGACTAGGGTTGACAATATAGTTTCGAAAAAATAAATTAAGCTGATCAATAATTAAGATTCTCTTTCCATCGTACATTTTATCCTCGTTGTTTTGTGCTTTTTGTTTTTGTCTATAAATTCTACTAAAAACTGCTTTTGCTGTTCTAAGACGAGGCATTAACGAAAACACACCAGCGATGCTATTTGCTTCACGAGCTATTCTCACCAATTGCTCCCTAACAGTTGCTTCTAATAAGAAAAATTTTACCTTGACAACTGTGCTCTCGGCACTAGCTGAGACTGCTACAGCAGGCTCTAATACAGTTACCACGGTAATTCCGCAGACGCCACGTAAGTTGTCTGTAACAATAGTAATATTTTTATCTCTATCAGATTTTAAAACAAATTCTGCTTCATAAAGTTGTGTTTTAAGTTCTGCCTCAACGAGCTTTTTTAAGCTTTGCATATCAATGGTTCTCCATGAAATAAATAGTGCGAACTTTAAACTCTATTTAAATTATAACAACAGATTGTAAATTATAAAACTATTCTTCTTGGTCAATGTCGTAGAAGTCTTCAGCATTACCTTCTTTTTTCTCAAAGCGCATAATAACTTCTTCGTCCATTATCTGCAATACTCGTTTTTTAAACTTTTCATTTTGCAGTTTTTCCATCCATTTTGCAGCTTGAAATTTTTCACTAGTACCATCTTCGAAAATAAGATTATACCAAGCTCCAGACTGCGACAAATTGTCTGATCCTTTGATTGCCTCAAACCAACTCTCTTCATCTTTAATGCCGATATCACCACCCCATAAAATTTTAAAAGTGCACTGTCGTCCTTCAGACCCAAAGCGACTTTTCTTTAAGGTGACTTTAACTTCCGAGCCTACTCTAAAACCATGATCATCCATAATATACGATGCCTTAGCTTTTCTTCCAGTTAGCCACACCCGAAGAGAATATGCGTAATGCATTGCTTTGCCTCCGGGAGTAACATATGGATTAATCATTGCTTCAATACGACCCGCAGGGCCCTGAGGAATATTAGTTTTAAGCTGATTAAGCACTAAAAATGTTGATTGTGAGTTCGCAATAGGTACAGTCAGCTTTGACATGCCTTTAGCTAAAATTCTAGCTTTTACCGCCATAGATGACTGAGGATTAAAATCACCCTCAACATCACTGATAGCAGGTGTTAAAGCTAGACTATCCCAAATAAACAACATTCTGTTTTCATTTGAGCCCAGCAACTCTTCAATAGTCTCCAGTACAAACTCTACGCTTTGGGCCTGTACGTACAATAGAGTATCAATATTACAGCCTGCGTTCTTAAGAAATTTAGGATCAATAGCAGATTCTGAATCAAAATAAACAACATCAATGCCCATTTTTTGGGCGTTTGCAGCAATCTGCGCAGCCATGTAAGATTTACCAGACCCTTCGAGTCCAGCGATCTCAACTACTTTACCAACTGGTACTCCTGCTAGTTTACCGCGACAGATGATACTATCTAGCCATCGCGATCCGGTTGGGATCCAATCTTTGACTTCTGTGGGATTATCCTCTGTTAACTTGTGTGCTAGGTTTAGACCTGCTTTTTTATTGATGAGGTTCTTCATCTCACCTATGCTCAATCTTCCAAGTTTTTTTGCTTTCTTAGCCATGATTCCTCTTTTATTATTGGTAATTCCATTGTTACATTCGGATCTTGTAGTTCGTATATAACTGGTGTATAACTATTATAATCACGCTCTAACTTATCGACAAGTGAAACAAGCATAGGTTTAATTTCTTTTACTTCTTTATATATTTCATCATAGTCGTCTTCTATTTGAGAGCGTACTCTAATTAATCTATTTTCTATAATCGCACCAGTAGCTACGCCCAAACAAAAAAGAGCTAAACCGAACCCAGTGTAGAATAAGGCTTCCATAACTACTAGTAACTAGTGTATGTGTTGTAATTAAGACACCTGCGAACCCGTGCCTTCCTGCGGTATTAATTAAAAATTAAGCGTACCTTGCTGATCTTTATATTCCATGCTAGCTTCGATAATCTCCTTCCAATTATATTTGGAAGTGCTTTGCTTAGGCATTTTCTTCATGTACACCCCCTTCTTACGAAAGTTCTTAGCTCTTTCTCGAAGGCTAGTAACACTTAGATTGGGGTCTGTCTTTTTGCCTTTTTTGTTGACATCTGGACTGTAGCTAGCGCTTTGTTTGAATTGCATCCATGCGCTAACCAAGTAGCGCTGTGCTGCAGTCTCACTATCACTGCGGTTCCAAACGTGCATAAGAGCAATTGGGTCTGGTTGGTAATATCCGCTAGCTTTAACAAAGCCAATTTTAAATTTAATGTTTTCCATAATTAACCTCTTTAATTTTAAATAAAATTAAGACACCTGTAGACCCGTGCCTTCCTGCGGTATTATCTGACTAGTTGTCAGTAACACCAGTAGGAGTGTTGGTGGTATTAGTATTATTAGTAGTACCCTCAACATTCTCAACATTTGTTGTGGTGTTGTTTGTTGTGCTATTGGTATTGTTATTCACTGTACCTGTCGTAGTACCAGTATTGTTAGTCACTGTGCCTGTCGTAGTACCAGTATTGGTAGTCGTATTAACAGGCGTAGTTGCAACATTGCCAGTATTAGTGGTCGTAACATTGCCAGTATTAGTGGCAGTATTAGTGTTAACACTATCAGTATTTGTAGGCGTACATCCTACAAGGAAAGCACTAGCTGCTGTAACAGCCAAAATTCTCTTCATCAAAATCATAATAAAATTCCTTATATAAAAAAATGAGGCCTCTGTAAACCCAGGCCTCCCTGCGGTGGAGGACTATTATCCCATAAGCTCATTGAAGGCTTGGTCAATGCTGCTTTGAGTGCCATTATACTTTGTTGTCTCAGCTGACATCTCTTCAGCGTCTGACTCCCCAAGCAAAAACTCATCTAGCATGTTCTGCACTTGCTGTGGAGTCTTACGCTCAAAAACTTCTGTAAAATCAGGAATCTGATCCAAGAAAGCTGAAATCTCTGCTTCAGAGCTAGCCAATGGCGAAGGCTTACGACGAGGCGTAATACTAGTCTGCGGAAACTGTGCACCGGGAGGCTTACCATATTGAATAGTAAGATCAGTGCCCTCAGTAACATCAGTGATGTCACCATACTCAGGATTAAGCACCAAACCAAGTAGCTCTCGGTATGCCATTTTTCCAAAGCCCCATAGGCGCACGCCTTGGTCTTCCTCACCGCGTACAACAACAGGTGCAAAGAAGCGCTGACGCGCTGAAAGGTTCTTCGCCATCTTAACAGATTCTTCGGAACCATCCTTATATAAGCTGCGAACAAAATCATTCAAAGGATCCTCCTCACCAAAGTTCTTCTTTGGGCTCAAGAATCCTGCGTTCTTGCCTAGATTGTAATGAAACCAAAACTCCTTAAACGGATCACCGTCAGCAGTCGGTACAATACGAATTGTTTGCTCTCCATCCTCAGGGCGCCAAAAGACACTTTTCTTTTGACCTCGATTCTCCAAGGCATCGAGCTTCTCTTTCATTTTTGCTAAATTAATACCCATAGTATTTTCTCCTTTTTGCTTTTAGCTATAGTCCAGCCAGCTAATCTTCTGACTGGCTCAGTTATACAATAAAAACTCTTTATTCATAGTAAACATTAATTTTCATTTTCTTCTTGGACGTATGATGCATCATGCTTGGAATACACATAATTCTCTTCATAATCGGTAGGATAAATTGAAAAACCAACGCTTATTTTCTCTTCAGACTTCTTGTTAACGAACTCTCGTATTTTATTGAGTGTGTCTTTCTCGGTGTCTAGAGTTTGATTATTTAGGTTATAGTAATAGCTTCTAGCCCTAGGAAACTTTAAATCATAGAACAATTTTTCATCGCCTGTCTTGTAGTTGACAACGCCAAAGGTTGATATCCGTGCAGTTTCAGGCGCCGTGCATGTATTTTTTAAAAGTGGCTCTGTATTCTCGAAAACGTTAAACATGTGGAAAGTACTGGCAATTACATTATTGATTTGCTCCCAATAATTTTTAATCGTTAGATCACCCACTACTTCTTCAACCATTTTATTGGAAACGATAAATAATCTCTTAAGCATTCCGGATCTTGCATACTGCTGCAAAACTTGCATAACAGTTCTGTCTTTCTTTTTTTTAGCTTCTGCTAAAGGAACTTCATCAGACTTAACATAAACTATAGTCAAAGGATCGTCTTTGAATTGTTCTAATAACCTTAAAATAATCCCGCTGATGTTACCAGCACCAGATAAAATTAACGTTTTTTCACCTTTGCAATTGCGAAAAGCAAGCTTTTTATAATTTTTTTCGTAATCATGATGAGAATTTTGATGTCTAACAGTATAAAAGCCAGTATACCCTTGGTTTTCAGTGTCGACATAAAAAGTCTTATATTGTTTATAATTTTCAAGTTTCTCAACTATCTTGCATCCGGGAGTGCCTATGCCGATAACATTCATTTAACCCTCTTCATAGAACCATAATTTTTACCAATGCTAATATTGGCTTTAAAATGTCCAAACTTTGTTTCTGAAAATTGCTTCGTTAAAACATTTAACATTGCTTTGTCTTCAATACTCACATCTAAAACCAAACTATCATGTACACAAAATGCAACAAAAGATTTTTTTTCTTGCAACATTTTATCAATTTTCATCGCTGATGTTAAGAACAAATCACTAGCTGTGCTTTGAATAACATAATTTAAAGCTCTTTCCTGATCAACCTCAATACGACGATCATACGGGGTTTCAACAAATTGCCCATTATAATACTTATCTAGTACATCTTGTCGACACAAAAACTCATTAAGCTTTTTATTTTTAGCCTTTGGGTTATATAACCAAGAGAAAACTTTCTTTTTTACTTGGGCTCTCTCATACTTTCCATTGAATATATGTTCTCCAATCCACTCATGTAAATCGTTAGATGGCTGGTCTCTTCCCAGCAGAGCAAAGAGCACCCTAAGCTCCGCTGCATTGTAATCTAGCTCAACAAACAAATCATTAGTAGGTTCAATATAACTCCGCAGTTCTTTATTTAAATTAAGAATTGGAAAGCTATTTGGCTTTGTACTTAAACGGCCAGTTGCAGTAACCCATGGAGAATATTGAATTTTATTCTTTGTGCTTCTTACTTTGTTAAATGCATCTCTGGTTTTTTTATCTGACCATTGAAGATTATCAAAATTTAATTTTAAATCTCTTTGGGATATATCATGTAGAAAACGACACAATTCTGATAAGAAGTGATAATTCGATGGCTCTTGTGTAGTATCAAAGATATGCTGAGTAATTTTGTTTTTCATCGAATAGAAATCTACAAGAAAAAAATCAGGCAGTAGCTCAAAAATACAATTATCATTTAAGTTAATTTTTGAGGTGTGCATGCTCTTTATAAAGGCTTTAGTTTTTAAGTTTAGTGCATGCCATTCGTCTTTTAAATTATCCGGGCATGCTTCGTCTAAAGTTAGGCCTCTTGACCAAACTTCTGCATAGCGTATATCTTTATCGCGCAAATGTGGCGAGTATGACCAAGTGTGTGTCATGTCTTCACTTAGACTATCATGTATTACGCCATTTGCTAAAACACTCTTGCATTGTTCCTTAGCATCAAATATTTGAAAATACAAGCTTACCTCACGATATTTTTTGTTCCTGTAAGAACATAATCACGGCCAGAGGTTTTGTTAATATCTTGGTCTCTTTTTTTAATTCTTTCTTCGTACTCTAGCTTTGTTTGGCCATGCCAAGTAGCTCCTTCGAGTGTAAACTGAGTTACAAAAAATCCTTTTGTTATCCCATTAACATACCTTAAAGCATGCTCAACACCAAATAGTCTCATTTTTTTTGTAGCTAAATCTGCATAGCTGCTAAGCTCAGCATCTGTATGTGGAAAGTTTGTTTCAACAAATCTTAACTTTATTAGCGCTCGGATCCAATACTCATCATCCTCGTCAACGAAGCCAGTTAGCTGGTTTGGTATCTCCCTATACAAGCGTTTATTTTTCACAACAAAGCCAGAACATCGACCACTTTTATCAGGGATGATTTCTTGGTGCTCGTAAGTGCTGAATTGCTTATAAAATGCGGAATACATAGATTCCATTATGTTCCTAAGTAATATAAGATCATACTTGTATGCTTTCTCAAACCTAAAGTCGAAAACATCTTCATAGCTTA
>Ga0098038_1001547_pt1 | contig 9949 bp, 3 predicted proteins | sample 5B_taG_FD_75051 | JGI IMG/M metagenome (GOLD analysis project Ga0098038, IMG submission 75051) | Marine viral communities from the Subarctic Pacific Ocean - 5B_ETSP_OMZ_AT15132_CsCl metaG | ecosystem: Environmental > Aquatic > Marine > Oceanic | place: Pacific Ocean | collected 2015-01-08 | reverse complement strand
GGAGGAGAAAAACAATTGTTTTCAGTAGCAACAGACTTTTTCTCTAACAATGGATATTAATAAATTAAATAAATAAATATGTCAATAGTAGGAGTAATGATAGGTTTGCAAGCGGCTAGCGCTCTTGTTGGGTCTATATCTGCAAACTCACGTAGAATAACGGCTAAAAATAAACAAGATGCCGCTCAAGCAAAGCTTACAGCTTTAGAAAATAACAGACAACCAGTAATAAATCCTTACGAAGGAGTTACTGATTTATCTGGTATGCTTTCTAACCCTGCGGCAAACTTAGGTGTAGCAACTCAAGCGGCTGAAATGCAGGTTGAACAAGCTGATATATCGTTAGCTAATACTTTAGACACAATTAGAGCTACTGGGGCAAGCGCTGGTGGCGCAACGGCTTTAGCACAAGCCGCATTACAAAGTAAAAAAGGTGTGTCTGCAAGTATAGAACAACAAGAAGTTCAAAACGAAAGACTTAGAGCTCAAGGAGAACAATCTCTACAACAAGCTAGAATGAGTGAAGCTCAAAGAGTTCAACAAGCAGAAGCTTCAGGTAAGCAATTTACTTTTTTACAACAAGAAGAAAGAGAAAACGTTCAGTTAGACAGAGCAGATACTCAAGTCCAAAACGCAGAAGCTCAACGTATGCAAGCACAGGCAGATATAATGGGCTCTATAACTGGAGCAATAAGCGGTACAGCTTCAGGGCTTGGCTCTTTAGCAGGTGGCGGTTATTTTGATAAAGGTTAAAAAATATAAATTATGAGTTATAGAAATCCACAAGGTAATGTCGATCGTCAAAGCGGTCAGTATATAAGGCAGGCACAAAAAGACATTGCTGGTGCTACCGCTGGCTTTGCTAAAGCATATGCTGTAAAACAACAAGAAATAAAAAAGAAAATAAAAGAAGCAGAAGCTTTATCACTTAGACAAGATGAGTGGGAAATGAGTATGCGTGAAAAAATAGCTACTGCTGAAGGAGAAATAAAAGGAAGTTCTCCATACATGTCTTTACAAATGAGAGACCAAATAAACGCTAAGCTTGATGAGGTATCTAAATATATAGGATTAACTAATTTATCAGAAGAACAAAAGCAAGAGATAGTTAACATGAAAACATTACCAAGTGTTATAAAGCAATTTGGTGTTAACTCTGCTACATATACAGAAAATATAAGAACACAATTAAAAAATCAAGGAAGCTTTGGTGGTATTGATCCATCTTACTCATCTGAGTTAACAGAAACTTTTTTAGGTTTAAGTGGTAATAGCTCTGTTGAAGGAGAGACTTTTTATAAAATGGATTTATCTGGAACAGAAGGTCCTGTTGTAATGATAGGGTTTAAGAAAAAAGGACAAGATGAAACTAGATGGGTAAACTCAAATCAATTAAACTCTCTTTCTGACTCTGGCCAAACTTCTGCTGTAGCTATAATAAGAGACGCTAGCTCTGATATGAAAGCTATGGTTAACAACGCTTTAATGGGTAATGCTGAAGGTAAAGGAAACATAAAAGCTGAGTATTGGCAAGGTCAAAAAGCAAAGAAAATTGGAGACGTAACAGCTGGTGGCAAAGTAACTGGAGAAAGACAAAGCTTAACTATAAACAAAGAGTTGTTAAAACAAAACATAATGGACGAAGCTTTAGCTGACGTTAACAACACATCGGTAACAAATAGAGATAAGGTAGGTTGGTTTAATAAGTTTCAAACAGAATTAAAAGGAGATAAAGCAGTGCTGCTAGATCATGGAGATTTAGTAACAGATGAACAAATACAAGAATTAGCAGGCTTATATGCTGATTATGCAATAGAGTATTATTCGCCTCCTAGCGCTAATGTTGTTTCTGTAGCTAGAGTTTCAGATAGTTCTGGTACAAAGTCAAGCAAAAGTCAAGCTGAAAATAACGAAAGTGCAAATAAACTAGCTAACGACATATATAACGCTTCTGAAAAAAGAAACTCAAATTATTTTGTTGGAAAATCTTACAAAGGAAAAGAAATAACAAACGCTGAATTTACTTCAGATGGTAAATTAAACTTAATATACTCTACAGGTAGAACTGTTAAAACAGAAGACAAAGACGGTGTAGAACAAAGAGAAGCTGAAACTATGCAGGTTTTAATAGATACTAAAAATCCTGATTCAATGGGTAACTTATTCAATAGATTTGCCATTGGAGAATATGGAACAGACGCTGGTGGTGAAAAAATAAGAGATATAGGTAATCCTATTATAAGAGGCCTAGTTGATAAAAGAGAAGGTAGGAACAGATTTGCTAGTGGATTTAGTGGACGTTAAAACAATTTATTATGAATGAACAAGAAGGCTTACAGCTATCATACGACATAGCTGTAGAAAACGGTTTTGAAGGAAGTTTAGAAGACTACATAGAGTCTTTAAATGATTCTAAAAATTTAGAAAAAGCTTTTAACCAAGCTAAAAAAGAAGCTTTTCCTGATGACATGGAAGCGTTTGTTAACGGTTTAGGCCTGGGAAAAACAAAAGGTGTTGCAGCAGAGGGTGCAACTGTAGCACCAACTCCGGAAGCATCCGAGATTATGGGTTCAGGTTTGGAAGGTATTTCTTCGGAATTACAATACGATAAATTTCAAAACTCAACAAAAGTAACTTTAGAACAAGAAAATAAAATATTTGACAAAGCAGATAAGTTTGTTAATACTGGTCAAAAGAAAACAGTAATGGCTAAAAGCGGTAAAGATGCAAATGAAAACCCTTATTTAGTTAACGAAGATGGCAGTATAAACAAAGAATTGTTTGATTTATTTGAAGAATATAAAGATCTTGAATTTGGTAGCGCAGAACTAAGAGAGTTTAATTCTAGTTTAAATAGTAAATTAAAAGAATCAGATACTTATATAAACCCTACTATAGCTAGAAAAAGTTTAAATTCTGCTAAAAACTGGTATCAAAAAGAAAAAGAAATTGTTGACAACAAAGAGTGGATTGCTTTAGAGCAAGAAGCCATAAGTAGAGTTGTTAAAGATAAAGGTATAAAAAGATCTGAGCTAAATAACAATAGGGCAACATATGAAAACGATGTAAAGTCAAAGATGCTAGATCTTTACACAGAAAAACTTAATGACGATCAAATAAAAGAAAATATTTCTAATTGGATACAAACTCAAGAAGATGACGAAAGTTTTGTAAAAAAAGCTGCAGACCTTTTTGGTAGTTTATCAAAGTATGGAGGTGACTTTAAAACACAAGAGCAAAAAGATATAACTAAAATACAAAAAGAAAAATTTGATAAAATTGATTCTAAAGTTAAATCAGACATTAAGTTTTTAAATACATCTCCAGACCTTATAGATGAGCAAATAATAGAGTTAGAGAATATAGCTAAAGGAAATTATCAAACTCAAGAAGAAGTAGACGAAGCTAATAAAAAAATTGTACAGCTTCAAAAATCTATAAAAACAACAACAAAACTATATAACGAAAAAATAAAAAATTTAGATTCGTTATTAGAAAAAAGAGAAGACTACGGCTTGGTGCTTTCTAGCTTAGAGAGAGATTATAATTTTATACCAATACTAACATCTAACATGGCTTTAGGTGGCACAACTGCTATAAGCGCTGGTGTAGAGCTTGCTAATGCGGCTTTAAGCATTAGTGCTGAATTTGGTTTAGGAACAAAATTTAAAGGTACATCAAATGTATTTACTCCTGTTTTTGAACTAGCAGAAAATTTAGTTTATTCAGAAAGTTATAAAAACACTTTAGAACAAAGTAGAAAAACTTTAAATAGTTTTAAAGAACAAATTAGTAGCGGTATAGCTGAACCACAAAAACTTGATGATTTAAAAGACGGAGACGACTGGGGAAGATATTTTGCCACACTTTTAGGTAGTCAAACTTTAAATACTGTAGTTTTATTTTCTACAGGTGGTGCAGCGTTGCCCATATTAGCGTCTCAAGCTGCTGGTTCTTCTTTTGGTGAAATGGAAGAAGATGAACGAAAAAGCCGTTTGGCTATAGAAAGATGGGAAAACTCTGACCCAAACACAAGAGGACCTAAGCCAGAAGTTGTTGATTACACTCCTGCTCAAAAATATATAACGGGCATAGGTAATGGAGCGTTAGAATATTTTACAGAAAGAATAAGTTTAGGTATAATTAACAGAAGTAAGGCTGCTTTTAGAGCAATGCCTAATGTTAAAAATAGTTTTAGTGAATCAATAGGAAGTTTGCTAACTAAAAAAGGCGCTAAAAAAGCGGTTGAAGGAACAGCTTTATTTGCTTATGATGCCGCTAAAGAAGCGGGTCAAGAAGGTTTAGTTGAACTAGGAAATAACATGTTTGATAGATACGTGTTAGGCAAAGATATAAACCTATTTGAAGGAGTAAAAGACGCTGCTTTTAGTGGTTTGGTTATGGGTGCGGGTGTTTATAAAGCTCCTCAGTTTTTTGGTTCTATATCAACTCTTGTTCAAAAACCAGGAGACACTCAGGTTATAGGCCAAGCAAAAGAAAGGCTTTTAGAAATAGAAAAAATAATAAAAGAAAATCCTAATATGGATGCTCAAATTAGAGCATCTCTAGTTACAGAACACCAGCAACAAACTCAAAAAATATCTAACGTAATAAATAAAGGTTTAAATAACTTTAAAGAATTTAGTAGAGAAGATATAAACGAGTTAGGAAATATAGAACAAAAGCAATATGCTTTAATGAAAGAGGCTGATGCTATAGAACAAGACTCAGGAATAACAACAGATAAGCAAGCTTTACTTAATCAAGTAAACTTTAAAAAAATACAACTAGACAAACAAAGAGTTGACATATTAGAAAAATACGGAGAGTTTGAAACTGATCTATCAGACGAGCAAGTTCAGCTTAATTATAGAGAAATTGAAAGACAAACTGATTTAATAGAAGGAATAGCAGGTAAAGATGCAGTTCAAAGTTTAGACAACGATCAATATTTAGAAACATTAAAGAAAACTTCAAGTAAAGAGCAGTTTGAAAAAAGTAAAAATTCTTTTGGTTACTTTGATGATAGTGGTGTTTTATATATAAATAAAGAAAGAGCGGCTAAGCAAGGTATGGTTAATACTCCCATGCATGAGTTTTTACACTATATAATGTCTAACGCTTTAACTGAAGTTGTAGGCGGTAAAAAACAAATAACTGATAAAGCTTATAAAATTATAGAAGATTTTAAAGTTGTTTTAAAAGAACACGATCCAAAAGCTTACGCAAAAGTTGAAAAAAGAATAAAAGAAGATTATGATCCAAACACAGACTCTAAAGACATAGCTGAAGAATGGCTCAGCGTTTTTGCAGAAGTAGATTATAATCAAACTTTAGGTAGTAAACTAAACAACTTAAAATCAAAATTTATAGACGCTAATTTTAAAGATGAAGGTTTTGAAAACTTAGATTTTAGAGATGGTAAAGATTTGTTTGACTTTTTAGTTGAGTATAAAACTGATTTCAAAAAAGGCAAAATAGGTGACAAAGCTAAAAAGGCAGTTTCTGAATTTAAAAGCGCAAAACAAATAGTAGAAGACGCTGTTGAAGAATTAAGGCTTATTGATGAAACAGAGTCTAATTTTACACAGCCTGAAAAAACAAGAGAAAGCAATAAAAAAAGAAAAGAAGCTTTACAAAAAATTACGCAAATAAATGAGAACTTTGAAGAAGATGTAAAAAAGTTTTCAAAAAATAAAGAAGCCTCAGAAAGAGTCCAAGAGATATATGACACTAAAGGAACTTCTGAAGAGGCTATATTTGAAATAATAGAAGAGTTTAAGCCTATTACAGCTAAGATTGTTTCATCAAAAAGAGATGCAGAAGGTTTTGAAACTTTTAAAGACCAACTTCAAGGAGCTATAGAATTTGATTTAATAAATCAAAAAACAGGAAAAGACAGAAGCCTTAGAGGTTTAATACTAGATTATGACCCAAGCAAAGGCGTTCCTTTGGCTGCTTATATAAATAGATTTTTACCAGATAGAGCTATAGAAGCTGTAAGACAAATACTTCCTGAATATTACTCAGATGACGTAGAAAAAGCAAGAGGTATAACCTCTACAGAAGATAGTGTTAGCATAGAAGAATCTGTTGATGAATCTATAAAACCAACTGAGCAAGAAGAATTAAGTTTAAGGAAAAAAATAAAACTATCAGATGAGCAAGTCGAAAAAGTTAGACAAGCAGTTAGAAAAACATTTGGAACAAGACTACCTCCACTTCAGTCGCCTCAATTCAAAAAAGCTCTTAGAAAAGCTTATGACACAGAACTCTTCAAAGAATTAAAAACTAATGTTTTTAAAGCAAGAAAAGATTATGAGTTTTTTATGTCACAAAACTGGAAAGCTTTATACGATGCAATTCCTCAAGAGACTTTAAACCAGAGCTTTGCTGCGTTTAGAGAGCCTGTTTTAGATGAAACTGGTAAGCAAAAAAGAGAAAAGACACCTGAAGGTGAGCGCATATTTAGAAAAAAGAATATAACTAAAGAAGAATTTTTAGATTATTTCTTTAGTCCAGATCTTGGTGTTTCTACTAGAGGCACTAGGAAAGACGCTATAGTTAGAATGGCGGCTCAAGAGCTTGGTTTTGACGCTACAATGGAAACAATACAAGAACCTAAAGTTGCTGAAAAAATTGAATTTATAAACCCAACTGTTGATGTTCCTAATGCCGCTGCAATACTTAATAGGTTTCCTGATAAAAAGTTTTCTTTAAATAATAATTTATCTTATAAAGATATAATAAAACAAGTAAAAGAAGAGACTGAATCTTTTTATTTAAACCCTGATAATGAGAAAAAATTAAAAAAAGGTAAAGCTAATCCTACAATAAAAGAACTATTAATAGATAATTTAATTCCTGCTTTAAGTAAATTAGATGATGATATTAAATATTTATTACTTTATAGTATTCAAGGTACTGGTAAGTTATCTCCACAAGCTATAAAAATAATTAAAAAAGAAAATACAAATTTATCTACACAAAATATTAATAATTTTGGCGCAGCTGCTATGCCATTTAAAAGTGTTGGATTAGCAAAAAAAGCTTTATTTGGTAGTGTAAGAAAAGCTAATGAAAAAATAAAAGAGTTAAAAGATAATGACCCTACTTTAATTAAGGCTTTTCAATTTGCTGGTAAAATCCTTCCGTCTACAGGAAAAATAAGCGATGAAGATTTAAATAGGCTGGTTGAAGAAAAAGACTTACAAGAAGTTGTAATAGAAGAAAACGAAGCAAAAAATGAAGCTTTTTATAAAATTATAAAATCTCTTGCAGAGTTAGTAGTAGAAAATCCAAAGTTAAAAAAATACATATTACATCTTATTTCTTTACAATCTTATTATCAAGGACATTTTATAAGAAAACTTATGCCTTTTGTATCATTTACAAAACCATATGGTAAAAACTTTAAAAAACACGACGAGCACTTTTCTAAAGCTGTAGACACATCTATATATGCTCAATACATAATCATGCAAGCTGATACACATGGGCAAGAGTATATAGATAAAAAACTTGATGATGATTTTGATAAACTGTGGAGTGGATCTGGAAGAGGTGTTGTAACTAAAGAATCAGGTGATAACTTTGATTTAGATAAAAAACCAGGCCAAACAGAAGATATAAATGTAAGTCCTTTTATAAATGTTTTAAAAAATCTTAAAGAAGACGAAAAAAAATATCATTACTTATTACCTGAAACTTCTTTCAACAAAACTGATAAATTAGTTAATATATCAGAAATAAATAAAGATGGTTTTTATGAAGAAGTAGAAATACCTAAAGAAGAAGCAAACAACTTAAATAAAGAAATAAATAATATATTAGAAAATAAAACTAGCATTGCCGCTTCAGAAACAATTTCAGAAGCAAGAGCTAGAATAGCTGGTGCTAAAAGTCAAAAACTTAGATTATATATACCACCATCTGCAGATGATTTTGTAGGTCTTATGTATTACATGTTAGGAAAAGGTAAAAAGGGTGAAGAGCAAATGAAATGGATGCAAACGTACTTGTTTGATCCTTATGCAAAAGCCGAAGCTAAAATTTCAACTGAAAGAATTAAAGTAGGTAAAAAATATAATCAACTACTTAGGGAGTTTGATGTTAAACCTTCAACTCTTAAAAAAGAAGTTCCAGGTGGTGTTTACACACAAGAGCAAGCGGTTAGAGTATACATATGGGATTCAATAAAACAAACAATACCTGGCTTATCTGAGTCAGAGCAAAAAAGTTTAGTTGATTATGTAAACTCAAATAAAGATTTAAAAAGATTTGCTGATAAAGTAAAAAGTGTAAGTTTTGGATATGGATACGCAAAGCCAGGAAAAGCTTGGACTTCAGGCACTATTTCTACTGACTTTTTAGAAGTTATAAATACAACTAAAAGAGCTGCGTTTCTTGAGCAATGGCAAAAAAATGTAGATGTAATATTTTCTGAAGATAATCTTAATAAAATGCAAGCTGCATTTGGAACAAGTTATAGAGTAGCTGTAGAAAATTCATTAAATAGGATGAGAACTGGTAGAAACGCTCAGTATACAGCTGATAGTAACACGGCTAGATTTATGGACTGGGTTAATGGTTCTATAGGAGCTATAATGTTTTTCAATGATAAGTCTGCTGTTTTACAGCTTTTATCTACAATTAACTTTATAAACTGGTCTGACAATAACATTTTTCATGCTGGAAAAGCTTTTGCAAACCAACCACAATATTGGTCTGATTTTAAAATGTTGTTTAATTCAGATTTTTTATTAAACCGTAGAGAAGGTTTAAAAATGAATGTTAACGAAGCAGATTTAGCAGACGCTGCTAGAACAAATGGTGCTAGAGGTGTTATAAGTAGATTATTAAAAGTTGGGTTTTTACCTACAAAATTAGCTGATAGTTTTGCTATAGCTTCTGGTGGTGCTACTTTTTACAGAAATAGAGTTAATTCTTTAATTAAACAAGGTGTTGGTAAAGATGCTGCAGAAAAACAAGCGTTTCAAGATTTTAGAGAAACAGCAGAAAATTCACAGCAGTCTAGTAGGCCTGATAAAATTAGTCAACAACAAGCTAGCGCCATAGGAAGAAGCATCTTGAACTTTGTTAACGTTAACATGCAATACAACAGGGTTGGTAAAAAAGCTTTCTTAGATCTTTATAATCGCCGAGGTGATGATAAAACAAACATCTCTAAAATAGTTTACTACATGGCGATACAAAACTTAATATTTAACGCTTTACAGCAAGGTTTATTTGCAGTTTTATTTGGAGATGTAGACGAAGACGAGAAAAAGAAAAATAGATATTTTAGAGTAGCTAATGGTATGGCAGACACTTTTTTACGTGGTTTAGGTATTGCTGGAGGTGTTTTTTCAGTTGTTAAAAATATAGCTATCAAAATTTTTGAAGAGCAAGAAAAAAAGAATCCTAAATATGAAAAAATAGCTTTAGAAGCTGCAAAAATATCCCCACCTGTTTCTTCAAAACTACAAAGATTAGCTAGTGCTGGCAGAACATTTAGTTGGAACCGTAAAGAAATAAGACAAAAAGGTTTAGCTTTAGATAGTCCTGCAATTTTAGGAGTTAGTCAAGTTATTAGTGCTGTAACAAACCTACCAGCTGACAGAGTTGTCAAAAAAGTTTCTAACGTTGCTGCTGCAACTACAGAAGATTTAAGATTTTATCAAAGATTAGCTTTGCTTTTAGGGTGGAGCAAATGGGATTTAGGTATAGATGGTAAAAAGAAAAAAGTATATACAAATCCAAAAATAAGAGGAACTGCTAAACCTATAGAAAGCTATGCTAAACCTTTAGAATATGCAAAACCTACAAAATAATAAAAAATGAGAGAAATAAGTAAAGCAATTGTACATTGCACTGCAACTCCAGAAGGGAGACATACTACAGTCGAAGATATTCGATCATGGCATAAAGCCAGAGGATGGAGTGATAT
>Ga0098038_1001545_pt1 | contig 9950 bp, 8 predicted proteins | sample 5B_taG_FD_75051 | JGI IMG/M metagenome (GOLD analysis project Ga0098038, IMG submission 75051) | Marine viral communities from the Subarctic Pacific Ocean - 5B_ETSP_OMZ_AT15132_CsCl metaG | ecosystem: Environmental > Aquatic > Marine > Oceanic | place: Pacific Ocean | collected 2015-01-08 | reverse complement strand
TGGAGATTGCAGCAAATTTGAATTTCAAGGCCAAGGTTTTGGAGTTGCAAAAAAAGAAATAGTTCTCACTCCTGAACAAAGCGTTTCATTATTAGAACAAGATAAAAAATCTAAAAAAGAAGCAGAAGCATTTTCAAAAGATGCTTTTAATTTATTTAATGATAATCAAAGTTACGCTATAGCTCAAGACTTAGGAATAGAATACCTATCGCCCATACAGTTAGTTAATAACTCTGAATTTATTAAAGCTTATAAAGAATATACTTATAGTAATTCTAAAGTTAATGTAAACAATTTGAAATATAAAGATGAGGCTTTTTCTATAGCTATTTCAAATATTCAAGAAAAAGAATTTGAATTAGACATGGCTAATAAAATAAAAAAGTTTGGCCCTAGTCTAGATAATAAAATATTATTAGGAGAAAGGCAAAGAAGGGGTAAAACAAATTTTATTAATAGATATAAAAAAGAAGATGGTTCGAATGATTTATTAGAATTAATAACTATTAATGCAGATTTACAAAAGCTAATGAGCGATAAGGATATTGACGGCTTTGACAATCAAGAACAAATAAAAAAATTAAATGATAGAAAAAGTGTTCTTGCTAAAAATTTAGGTTTTGAAGATGATCAGCCTTTTATGTTTAGAACAAGTAATAGAGGTTGGGTTAGAGCTGATATGGAAGAAAAATTACCTGATGATGAACAAAAAATAGATTTAGCTGAATACATGGAAGCTATGTTTAACTATTTTAGCACGGAACAACAAGAAGACCAAGCAGATATTGATAGCATTTTTGATAGTAATGGTGATAATGTTGTTACTGATTATGAAAGATTAAAAGGTAATTTAGATTTAACATATTTAGAATTAAATGATTTAGATAAAAATTTAAATAAAACATACGATATAAAACATACCAGCTTTACTATTGGAAAAGCTCTTGGTAATAAATTAGGTTACACACTAGGTGATGACGGAGTATATAGAAACGTTTCTTTACGTGATATGGTTTCTGTAGCTCATATGCAAAATAATAAAATTGACGGCGGTGTATTTACAGTTCATTATGACGACGGCGCTGCAGAAGGCGGTGAAATTAGACAAATAGATTTATACGATACTACAAAAGAATATCAAACCACAAACGCAGAATTATTAGCAAAAAAAGATGCTTTAGAAAGAATAGTTTTTACAGGTATAAATCCTAAATCATATATACAAAAACCAGGTAAAGAATTATTATATTCTTTTAGAAGCTCATTTTTAAATAAAGTAGATTTAGAAAGAGCTAAATTTGGTATTGAAAATAGAAAAACAATATTAGATACAGAATTTTCAGACACATGGGGTTTTAAAAATACATTTGATGATGTATTTCAAGAAGATATATCATTCACAATTGGAATGATGAATACCTTAGATATACCTATAACACCTGAACAAATACAAAATTCTAAACCAACTAATTTAACGGCTGTTTCACAAGCTGTAGGGCATGTTCCTGTTATGGCTCTTGAATTTGGTGTAGTTGGTGGTGGATTAAGTCTTATGTCTAGGGCCGCTGGAGCTGCAGGCTATTTTAATGCTTTAAGAACACCTACATATATAACGCCGCAGGGTAGATCAGTAACTTTACCTGTTATTGAACAAGTAGCTAGAAGATTTGGTTTTGATGATGCTGCCGCTTATATAAAAGCAAAAGGACTAAAGTTAACTAAAGGAAATACACTTGATCAATTAAAAGTATTTGGATATGATGCGCTTTTAGCAGAAGGAACATTAAGAATAGTTGAAGGCGACGATATGGCATATGTTGGTGTTGGTTTTGTTTTTTCCGATAGAGTGTTAGGTGGTGCGGCTGGTAAACTTAAAAGATTAGTATTTGGTGAAAGAAATCCTGCATTAATTAAAGCTTATAATAGTATACCTTCTTTTTATAGAACAGTCGTTGAAGGTGGTGTTAAATTTGTTCCTGGTACAGAAGCAGGTCTTGCTTTGCAAGCTATTGAAAAAGACTTAATGGGTAATCAAGCTTTTGCTACATTTATAAAAGATAATTATGGTAATGAAGATGAAGTTACACAAAGATTTATAACAAGTTTTGTTTCTGGTATGGCTTTTTCCGGCGCTAATAGTGGTTTTAGAACTAATACTATGCTGCCTGAAAGCTGGCTTACGGGTAGAAGAAGTAAATTAAGAAAAAAATATACTACAGACGGTAAATTTAATTTAGAAAATATGTCTGCAGCTGACAGAGGCTTGTATGATATGTTAGGACAAGAATTAGCTATAAGACATGATACCAAAGTTCAAAGCAATACATATGTTGAGCAATGGTGGACTAAGCAAATGAATAAGCTAAATAAAACAGAAGACATTCAAGTGCCTTTTAAATTTATACGAGATGTAAAAGCTAAGCCAGTAAGCTTAAAGTTTGGACCAGATGGTAAAGCATTTATGGTTTTAAATACGCCTAAATTAACTGAAAACATGGTACCTCATGAATTTTGGCATATATTTAGCCGTCAAAAAATAAAAGATCCTGAGTTTGCTATAAGTGTTAAGAAAAAAATTGATCCTTTATTAGATAAGCTATTTAAACAAGCTGGAGCTAATGAAACTTTTAGTAATGTTATAAAAGAAATTTACGGAGCTGATGCTGATTTAAGAACAAAAGAAGGAAAAGAATTTATAGCAGAAGAATATTTTGGTAATTTATTAGAGTTATTAGCTAATAAAAGTATAAGAAAAGATATAGTAGAATCAGGATTATTACCCGATTTAAAAGGTACTATGCAAAACATGCTTATAGATTTAGTAGCTAAAAATCCTAGACTATTTGAAACTACTTTATTTAAAAGTTTACCAAAAAAATTATTGCCTGAACAATGGACTCCAGAACAAACTATAGAGTATTTAACACAAATGGCTTTAACTGGTAAAAAAGGTAATGTTTCAAAATTTGCAGAGCAATTAAGCTATTTATCAAAATATCAATTTGAAGGAAAAAATGGTAATGATTTAAAAACACCTGACGGTAAAGTTATAGAATATAATTCTATAGGTGGTAAACTATTAGAAAGGTTAGAATTAGAGTCTAAAAAAATACAAGAAGATTACAATGTATTTAAAAACTCTGGGAAAGAATTTCCAGTTGAACTTATAAACCCTTATGCAAAAGAGGGAACATCGGCTGATATTATAAATAAATATGTAAGAGGATGGGTTTTAAGAAGATTTGGTAAAGACGCTGAGGGTAATGTAAGAGAATTAACAAAAGATCAAATAGAAGAGCTTACGTTACATACATTATATGATCCAAGAGGTGTATTAGGCATAATACAAAAATACAAGGGTGGCCAACCAATTACGAAAACTATAAAACAACATTTAGATGGTAAAATGTTTTCAAGATTTGGAGATATAAGAGCAAGCTCTATATTTGGTAGTAGAAGGTTAGAAGAAGGCGGTGAAACAATAATTGATCCTACATATGTTGAAACAAAAAATAGAATAGAATTTGAATCATTTAAAAAATCTGACGGAACAAAATTAGATTTATCAAATGTATTATCTAAAGTTGACATAGAAGTAGATAAGCTATTAGTAACAACAGGTAGACAAACTGAGCTTACATTTATGGATTTTGCAAGCGGTCCTTTTGATTTTTTATCAACCGCTAAAAAACCTCCAATGAAGCTAATGTCCAGCATTAAAGAAGCTTTTGGATCTACTACAGCGGAAAGAAACGCTAATATAAAAGCTAATATAGAAAGAATATATGAAATGATACCTGAAAGCTTTGATACAAAGTCTCAGCAATCTACACAGGTTATTAAGGGTCAATCTATATTTAAAGAATTTTTTGATATTTCAAAAACTGAAAGATATCCTAAAAGTAAAGTTGGCGATAATCAACCCTTTAAAGCTAATAAGAAACAACTAAAATATGACGAAAACGGTCAGTTAACTCCTGAATCACAACAATTATTAAATAGATTTACAGAGGTACTTACAGAGGGTAGAGTTGATGCAAAGCATACTAGGTTATTTAATGTGTTATCACAAGCAATACAGGTTAGAAGAGCTACTGATAAATTAAATAACATGTCTCAAGAAGGTGCTGACATACCTAGTAATATAAAAGACGCGGCATACCTATCTACACTATTCCAAAGTATAGGTAATTTAAAGAGTGTTCAAGGTCAAGCATTTGCAAGTACTGGAGAAATTGAGTTAATTCAACAATTACAAAAAAAAGGTATAACAACATTAGATAGCGGTTTAACTTTTTTAAGAAACTTTAATCCACTCACGGCATCAACAGAAGATATTGCCCTTAAAAATGCTTTAGCTTTTGCAAGAGAGCCTTTCTTAGAAAAAAATGGTAAAACTTATAGTGCTTTCTTAAAAGAGTATAAAGATGGTATTTATTCTAAACATGACAATAAATTTAAATCAACATTCCATTCTGTGCAAGGTTATGAAATGAAAGTAACAGAATTAATGGTTAAAGGCGATATTAAAAAAGCCGAGGAACTATTTAAAGAAATTGAAGAACAATACAAAATTCAAGAAAATCATTCAAAAGGATTTTTGAATGAAATAGCACCATTTATCCCTGAAAATGTTATTGCGGCATTTCCGGGTGAAAAATTTAGTCTCTTAAAAAGCATGTTTAATTTAAGAGGGGATAGATTAGCTGGTAAGCCTAATGGCAGATATGGAAAAGCCTTTATAGAATCATTGTTAAACTTTAAAAATAAACACAAATACGAAAATCCTAAATACGAAAAAATAATACAAGATGGAGTAGATGCTTTAAATAACGGAAAATTCTTATTTGAAGTTGGAGAGTTTGCTAAAAAAGTTGATCCTATAATAGAAAGAACTGACATAGATGTAACTAAAAAGCTTGAGTTAATTGAAAAAGTATACGGACCAGAGTTCGGTAAAAATTTAGAAGCTATTGATAAGATGATGGGCGTATTCTATGAATCATATTTAAATGCTAAGCCTTCACCTATAAAAGGTGAATCACCTGCTCAATTCAATAAAAGAGTGGATGCACAAAGATTAGAAAGAGAAAGAAGATTAGCTGATCATTTTCAAATGCAGTCTAGTAATCCTTTTTCAGTAAGAGGTATAGCTCAATACACGTCTGTTTATATTCCTTCACCTAGAAAAGGTGAATCACCTACTGAATTTAATAAAAGATTAGGTGAATATATGAAGAAGAAAAGGAAGGGTGAACACATAAAAGATTCATCAACTTTTGCTTTTGAAACGTTTAAAGATTTAGTAGAAAATAATTTCTTTAAAAATTACGATACTAGAAAACTTGGGTTTGAACAAAGTTATGGCCCTGAAGGAAGCAGTAAACCAGGACAAAAAACAGGCTGGAATTTAGTAGATAATTTTGGTAGAAATAATAATCAAGGTTACGATAGAATGTTAGCAAACCATGACATATTTAGGAATACCTATGATATATCTACTAAAAAATCTTATTATGATTTGTATGCTGAAGCTCAAATGATAAAAGAATTTTCTGGTAAAAAATTATTAGAATTTAATCAATTAAGGGTAGATCAGCAAGCCAAAAGAAACGAGTTACAAACAGAGTATAATTCAAGAAACTTATCAGAATATTTAAATAAAGAAATATTTGAACAAAACTTTGAAATACCTGCAGATGCTATTATAAGCCCTAATAAAGCTAAAATAAGAGGTAGAGAAAATAAACAATGGAATTTATTTTCAAGTAAAGCAGCTGACGCTGAACTTTTAATATATAGAACATTAGGCAAAGGCGAAGTAGGAAATAAACAATTTGAATGGTGGAAAGAAAACTTTCTTAAACCTTTTGCTAGAGCAGACAATGCTGTTAATGCTTTTGAAGTTAAAGCTATAAAAGATTTAAAAACAATATTAAATTCTAATAAACCATTAAAGAAAGAGTTAAATCAGGTAAATAATAAAACAGGTTACAAAAATTCTGAAGCTTTAAGAATATATATGTGGGCTAGACAAGGAGAAAAAATACCTGGATTAACTAAAACAGATTTAAATGCTGTTGTAAAAGAAGTTGAAAACAATCCTGAACTTGTTAAATTAGCTAATAGCTTATCTTTTATTACAGGAGGCTATGGCTGGGGCAAGCCTAGAGAAAACTGGATTGATACAACTTTACATGGAGATATTTTAAATATTGTAAGAAATAGCGCAAGACCAGATATATTTAGGCAATGGGTTGAAAATAAAAATGAAATATTTAGCCAAAATAATTTACGTAAAATGGAATATCAGTTTGGCGAGAATTATGTGGAAGCATGGAAAAACATGCTATGGCGAATGGAAACTGGCCAGAGTAGAAGACAAGACATGGGTAAATTTGAAAGAGGATTGAACGATTATATAACAGGTGGTCAATCCACTATAATGTTCTGGAACATGAAAACCTCTCTTACTCAGTTAACTTCAATGCCTAACTATATAAACTGGGGAGATAATAACTTTTTTGCCGCAAGTAAAGCTGTTGCTAATATACCTCAATTTGCTAAAGACGTAAGAACATTATTTATGTCTGATTTTGCAGTAGGTAGAAGAGATAATTTGAAAATGAATGTAAACGAAGCTGAACTTGCTACTATAATGCAAAGAGGTGGTGGTTTTAATGGGGTATTAAATTATGTATTAAAACAAGGTTATACTCCTACAAGAGCAGCTGATGGTATAGCTATTTCTGTTGGCGGGGCTAGTTTTTATAGAAATAGAATAAATACATATAAAAGAGAAGGTTTCAAAGAAACTGAAGCTGAGAAAAAAGCAATGGAAGATTGGATTGAAGTAACGCAAGAAAATCAGCAATCATCAAGAGCAGATAGAATTTCATATCAGCAAGCTTCAACATTAGGTAAAGCAGTATTAAATTTTGCTAATACACCTATGCAATATAATAGAATAATGTATAGAGCATATAAAGATTTAGTTAACAGAAGAGGCGATGATAAAACAAATTTATCTAAAATAGTTCATTACGGTGCATTGCAAAGCACTCTATTTACTTCTTTACAACAAGCTGTATTTGCTTTATACACCGGAGACGCAAGACCAGAAGACGCAGATAAAAAAGCATTTAAAATGATAGATTCAATGACACAAACTTGGTTAAGAGGATTTGGATTTGGTGGAGCAGGTGCAGATATGACTAAGCAAGTATTTATTGATTTATATAAAAGAGCGCAGGGTGATAAGTATAATAAAGATTTAGGAGAAGCGGCGTGGAAAGTATTTAGTATTTCTCCACCTATTTCTTCTAAGGTTGATAAATTAAGAAGGTCTTTTCAAACATATGAATATGAAGGCGATATGATGTTAAGAAAACCATTAGATCCAGATGACCCATTTTATTCTATGCTAGGGCAAGGATTAGAAGGTGTATTCAACATACCTATGAATAGAGCTTTAATTAAATTAAAAAATATAGAAAACTTTTTAGATGAAGAGTTAGAATGGTACAATAGATTATTTTCAATATTAGGATATAATGAGCATGCACTATTAATAGCTCCTCCGGACCCTAAACCAGGGCGTGTAAAAACAGATATATTTGGTCAAGAAAATATATTTAAAGGAAACGATATATTTGAAACAGATAATATTTTTAAAAAATAAGATATGGCAAAAAAAAGCGGTAAAAAAGACGCATGTTATCATAAAGTAAAGGCAAGGTACAAAGTATTTCCTTCTGCATATGCAAGTGGCGCATTATCAAAATGTAGAAAAGTTGGTGCCGCAAATTGGGGTAATAAATCAGATAAATAAAAAACTATGAAAAAAGATAAAATGACAATGCACAAAATGTATTGTCCAGACGGTAAAGTGCATAGTGTCAATACTATGAAGAAACATAAAGACTTAATGAAAAAAGGTTGTGACCATAAAAAAAGCACTTTGAAAAAAGGACAAAGTGGTAAAAACACTATGGTTAAAGATAAAGAAAAATAATGGCTGATCCTAAAAAAGGAACTGGAAAAAAACCAAAAGGCTCGGGCAGACGTTTATACACAGACGAAAACCCTAAAGATACCGTTAGTATTAAATATGCAACTGTAAAAGATGCTAGAGCAACTTGTGCTAAAGTTAAAAAAATTAACAAGCCTTATGCTCGAAAAATTCAAATACTAACGGTAATGGAGCAAAGAGCACGTTTTGGTAAAAAACCACAGCAAGCAGCTATTGCTAAAAGATGAAAAGCATCATTAAAAAGAAAACATGGCAAGTAAAAGACCTACATGGAAAGATTCCGACGCACCAGATGCTGAAGGTAAATTTAAAAATTTATCTTGCGGTGCATTAGCTAAATGGATGATTAAATCTAGAAAAGGCGATATGCGTAAAATTGTTGGTAGTTTAAATCAACAATATGTATTCAATAGAAAGAAAAATCCTAGCTATGCTAAAAAAATGGTATGTACTAGAAATAAAGTTAAAAAATTATTAAATGGCAGTAAGAAAGACTAAAAAAGGAGCAAGCCTTAGGCGTTGGTTTAAAGAAAAATGGATTGATGTACGAACAGGCAAGCCTTGCGGAAGACGTAAAGGCGAAAAACGTGGTACACCATATTGTAGGCCAAGCAAAAGAGTATCAAGTAAAACACCAAAAACAGCTGGAGAAATGTCTGCTTCTGAAAAAGCAGCTAAGGTAAGAGAAAAGAAAAGGCTAGGCCAACCAGCAGGCAAGCCTAGAAGAGTAAAAAATGTTAAAAGAAACAAAAAATAAGTAATTACATTAGTATAGAAACTTAATAGTTATGGCAAAAAAATTATCAGAAAATACGGAAGTGCAACTTGATCTTAAAACTATCGGAATGATTGTTGGTGGAGCTATCGCCTTAGCCGCAACTTATTTTGCGCTACAGGCTGATATAGAGCTTGCTAAGCAACTACCCGAACCAGACATATCAAGAACTGAGTTCGATTTGAAAGACGAATTAATTCGTTCGACAATAATTGATATAGACGAGAAAGTTGATAAAAATGCTGAAAAGCTTGACAATATAGACGAAAAGCTTTATGAGCTAACAAAAAAATAAATATGAAAAATCTAATCACTTTAATATTATTACTATTTACATCATTTTCATTTTCACAAGAAATGACTGTCTTATATATGAATTCTAATTGGAATTCAAGAAACGATTGGAAAGGTGTAGACGAATTAAAAAGAGCAAAAATTTTAAAAGTTGATTTTGATTCTCAACAACCAAGTGTAAAACAAGCAATAAGATCTGTACCAGCTGTTGTAGTATTAAAAGACGGAAGACCAGTCGCTACATGGCAAGCAGATTTATCCATGCAACTAAAAGTAAGCGTGGAAACCGTTCAAGATGTTATTGACGGTAAAGTTGTTCCTACGTTGAGAAGAAGATCTACAAATTAATTAAATGAAAAACATAAGCGAACACGTTACATATAAGGAAGGTGTGTATAGCAATACTGCAATGAGGTTAAGTTTAAAAAATGAACCTACAGAAGCCCATTTAAGTAACATGGAGTTATTATCAGAAAAAGTATTCGAACCCCTTAGAGCGCACGTAAACGGCCCTATAAAGATCAATTCGTTCTATCGTGGACCTGAATTGAATAAAGCGATTGGCGGATCAAGTAAATCGCAGCATTGTAATGGCCAAGCGATGGATATTGACGATACTTATGGCTACATGAGCAATGCTAATATGTACGAGTATATAAAGAAAAACTTATCGTTCGATCAAATGATATGGGAATTCGGAACAGATTCTAACCCAGACTGGGTGCATGTAAGTTACGTAAATGAAGAAGCTAACAGAAATAGATGTTTGCTAGCTTATAAAGATGAAAATAATAAAACAGCTTATAAAATAATATAATGAAACTATGGAAAATTGTCCTTTTTGCAATA
>Ga0098038_1001542_pt1 | contig 9955 bp, 11 predicted proteins | sample 5B_taG_FD_75051 | JGI IMG/M metagenome (GOLD analysis project Ga0098038, IMG submission 75051) | Marine viral communities from the Subarctic Pacific Ocean - 5B_ETSP_OMZ_AT15132_CsCl metaG | ecosystem: Environmental > Aquatic > Marine > Oceanic | place: Pacific Ocean | collected 2015-01-08 | reverse complement strand
TTACAATCGTTTACCGAAGGTTTAGATAGAGACGAGTGGTTAGTTTGGATTACTGATGATGAAGCTTCTCGTCCTAAAGCTGGTAAACCCGCACCGAGTTGGATGAAAGTTCAAAACCTACCGAGTGCTGGTCAGTATCGTTATCTACTTGATAATTGTTATGCTACAATTTGTTTTGTTGATAATTATATGACTTGGAATTTATCAGCACAAGATTCTCTAAAAATTAATAAACCTAGTTTAATATTCAAACATCCAACAATGGACTATGTTCTTGGAAAAGATTATCCATTATATTTTCAAGATAAAAAAAGTTTTCTTGAATTATTAGATAATACCCCAGATACTATAGAGTGGGATTTACCAGAACATGATGAATTATTTAAAAATAATTTACTAAATGATTTAGAAGATTCATTGGGTAGTGATAAGAAAAAAGTTGTCAGAGAACCTGGTGCTGGTATGGAGTGGATGTATCATATTCTACAAGGTAATGGTTATAAGAAAAATCTATTGTACAATACACATCCAAATCTTTATCTCAGTAACTCTTGGGAGAAGATAAGATTATGGTGTCTTAAAAATGGTGCGGTCGATGACCCTATTTCTAAGTACACTAAGTTATCTATACCAGATGACAAACGAGACGATGTGGAAAAACTAATTAAAGATTCAGGTCAAGAGTTTGGAGAATCCAAAAAAGACCCTAACTTTGCACAAATAAAAACGGAGTGGTGGTAATATGAAAGAATTAACCCCAGAACAAATACAACAAAATTGGGAACGACTAAGAGGTATCATCAATGATACATTTAAGGATGACCGATTAGAAAAACTCAATGAGATGTATGATTACTTTGAAGACCGAATGGTTGTAGCCCCAGCAAGTGGTAAAGAACATTACCATAACGCTATGGTCGGTGGTTATGTAGAACACATTTTACATATCATTGATTTCTCACTTCAGACAAAAGAGATGTGGGAAAAGAATGGAGCTATAATTGACTTCACAGATGAAGAACTTATTTTCGCAGCTATGCACCACGATTTAGGTAAAGTCGGTGATATAGACCATGACTATTACATACCAGAAGATAGTGATTGGCATCGTAAGAATACAGGTTCTATATTTAAACATAATCCTAAATTAGAGTTTATGACGGTTACAGATAGAGCTCTGTTTTTACTACAACACTTTGGTGTTTCAATGTCACCAAATGAATACATCGGTCTTAGATTAACTGATGGTATGTATGAAGATGCTAATAAAAAGTATCTTATAACTTTTAGACCAGAGTTCTCTCTTCGTTCTAACATAGCTAGAATATTACATCAAGCCGATGTGATGTCTACATTTATTGAATCTGATGAGTGGAAGAAAACAGAAATTGAGGAAGAACGAAAAGTAGAAAAGAAAGTAGATAATATTAAAAAGGCGGTAACACTTGAAGAAACTTCAAAACAATTATCTGAGAAGTCTAAGGATTTATTCGAAGAATTATTTGGAGATAAATAATGATACTTGAAATAATAATGAGTTGTATAGCCGTAACATTTGCTTACACAACCTTTAACTTAACAAGAAAAGTTGAGACTTTAGAAACTTGGGTAGAAAACTTTTCAAGTGACGTGAACAGAATACAATCAGAGTTAGAGAGAATTGACCAATCTGGTGCTTTTGAATCTGATGATGAAGTGGGTGCGGTATTTTCACAAATAAAAGAAACAGTAAAACAATTAGAACAATTTAGAGGAGAAAAACTAAATGCCCGCAATTAAGAAAAAAAGACGTAAAAAAAGTAAAATGTATTTCGGTACACCAGTACAAGAAGCTATTATTCGTTATAATAATAGTGATAGTCCTATTGAACGAAATAAAATTTATAGTGAAGAGATTGCAGCTGCATTTGATAAGTTAGCTGAAAATCTAATTCACACGTTTAAGTTTTACTATTTCGATTATTCTTTTAGAGATGTAAAAGATGAGGTTGTTTCTTTTCTTGTAATGCAAATGCCTAAGTATCAACCAGATAAAGGTAGAGCATTTTCATACTTCTCTGTTGTTGGTAAAAATTATTTGATTCTCAATAATAACAACAACTACAAAAAGATGAAATCTCAAGATGATATTTCTGTTCTTGATTTCAATCGTGATGTACAAGGTGAAAATACTGAGGGTGATGTGGGTGAATACTATGGTGAGTTTGTAGACCAGATGTTAGAGTATTGGGAAAACAACATAACAAACATTTTCAGAAGACAAAAAGATATAGTTGTTGCTGACGCTGTACTAGAAATATTCAGACGTAGAAAAAATATTGAAAACTTTAATAAGAAAGCTTTATATATTATGATACGTGAAATGACTAATTCGAATACACAACATATCACTCGTGTTATTAATCAAATGAAAAACTATTACTATAACATGGTACAAGAGTTTACTTCAAGTGGTCAAATAGACACTTCAAACACGGGTTCTATATTTTAATATAAATAAAAAAAGGGAAGTTTTCACTTCCCTTTTTTCTTGCTCTATACTTTAGTAGGCTGTATAAAGCTATTTCGTGTCCTACTTACGAAATAAACCCACCAACACCAATAAGGCGACAAGCCCAGCGAAACCCGACTCGCCGAACTTATTAATGATGGATGTGAGGTTACCTATAACGTTGACACCAAAGATACCACTTCCAAAGATTACTTCAGATATAGCACCTATGGTTACAAAAGATAACAATAGATGAGCTAAGTCATCAATGTATCCTTTGACCGTTGTTACGATTTCCTTCATTTGGTTTTCTCCCGTTAGTTAGAAAAAAAGGTCACTCAGTAATTTTACAGAACCGAGTAACCTCTATAAATAACTATAATAGTAGATAAATTATTTTACTCAATATATATTTATATATTACTATTTTTAGAGTAGTACATATTTATTACTAAGTAATAACATTTAGGTACATTATGGCTATAGATTACGAAATCTTTGATGGAAAATCACTTTCCTCACTATTCAAAGATATTTATGATAACACAGAATACAATAAAAAACAACTTGATATCTTAACAAAAGAACTTGTTACGTTTATTAAGGATGGAGATACCGCGGTTCAACTTGTTCCGATGATAAAAGAGTATCTTGAAATTAACGTTAAAAACGATGACCAACTTGTTAAGATGGCTGGTATTGTACAACGTCTTATTTCAGCAGAACAAAGAGCTACTTCTGAAGATGAATTTGGTTTATCCGAAGAAGAGAAGAATCAATTAATGAATAATCTTGAAGATGCTGTTAAAGACATACAAGTAGAAAACGATAGAATCCAAAGTAAAATAGAATCAAAACCAATCCCATCGGAGAATTAAATGGCTTGGAGAAAACGTCGTAGTGTAGATATTACTACATCTTTACCGACTGGTTTACCAACTTATTCTAAAATAAGTTCTATGGTAAAACAGATTATTAATGCTTCTCAGTATGATTATCACGAAACTGAATCTTTCGTAGTGAGTGAAGTAATATTAAATGAACCTGGTCTAAGGGGTTCTGTTCGTGGTTCTTTTATAAATAATCCAGACCAAGAGATTTTAGGTGGTATAGTTAAACCAAAAGAACCTGGTAAACTCACCGTACCTGTTGTCGGTGAACACGTAGATGTGATAGAACTTAACGGACAACACTTTTATACAAGTATTATTAATCGTAAGGGTTCTGTAAATGAAAACTCTATACCAGGTGCTTCTGGTGTATATGAGAAGAATACTAAGTATGGTGAAACATTTGAAAGACGAGATGTAAAGGAGTTAGAAATAGGTGAGGGTTGTACCCTATTTCAAGGTAGATTTGGTCAATCCATACATTTTGATGGTCATGGTAATAAACCGTCCATTTTGATACGAAATAACATCGATACGAGTAATAACAGTATAGTCTCAGAAAACATAGATACCGATGATAGTTCTATTTATTTAACTTCTGGTGGACTACGTGGTAAAAAGTTTGATAATCAACAAATTGAAGGAAAAAAAGTACTAATAAAAAGTGACGGAATATTTATTAAAGGAAGTGATATTAGATTAGGTACTGCTATAGAAAGTGATTTAGAATCGGTTGCAAAAGGTGATACAGTAAAAGAAATATTAGATGATATCGTGGATGTTTTATCACAAGTATTACCGATAGCTATAGATAATACACAAACACCTATATCTACAAAAAATCCAACGTTGTTAACAAAAGTTAATAGTTTAAAAACTAAAACAAAAAATATTTTGAGTAAAAAAGTAAAAACATCTTAGGGAGTTAAACATGACTAAAAAAGACCTTGTAAAAATAATACAAGAAGTTGTAAAACGAGAAGTACAAAAAGAGGTTAAAAAGATATTTATAAAAGAACAAGTATCTGAAGAACCAACTATTGAAATGAAGTCAATAGTAGAAGAACCAAAAGAACAAGTAAAGTACACAAAAAACGAAAGTCTTAACAAAGTTCTAAACGAAACAGTTGGTTTAAGTAAATCTCAATCTCAAACAGAAGCATATCCAACTCTAGGTGGTGGAACATTTGATACAAACAAAATGACAGAATTATTAGGTTATGGTAAACCAGAAGAAGTACAAAGAGATATGGTAGCGGCGGATACTTTGAGAAAAGCAGGTAAATCAGTTAACGATGTTCCAGAACACGTTACAAATGCATTAACTCGTGATTATAGTGACTTAATGAAAGCAATAAATAAGAAAGGTAAGTAATGTCAGCAACTGAAACAGATTTAAATCCTGATAAACTTATTGGATTATCTTTTCCGTTAAGAGCTGGAAGAAATCAAGATTTCCAGATGACTAAGACATCTCTTGAACAAGCTCAACACAATATAAGAAACCTTATTCTTACATATCCAGGTGAACGAGCACAACAACCAGAATTTGGTTCGAGGTTACGAGAGTTATTGTTTGAACAACAAGATGATGAGTTACCAAATAAAATTGATGAAGAAGTTAGAAGAAGTATAGGTCAATGGTTACCATACATTAATGTAATTACAGTCGATACACTTACTGACGAAGGTGATAATAGTAAAGTTTTTGTAGAGGTTAAATACACTACAACCTTAAACCCCGAAACTATAAATCAAATCACATTAGACACTAGTTACATAGCTGATACAACTTACTAAGGATAAAAAATGGCTAGAACAAGTACACAAAAGAATGTTGTAAAACAAGTAAATTATCTTAACAAAGATTTTAGTGATTTTAGAGATAATCTTATTGAATTTGCAAAACAATACTTTCCAAATACACATAACGATTTTAATGAGTCTTCACCGGGTATGATGTTTATCGAAATGGCAGCTTATGTTGGTGATGTGTTGTCTTATTATATTGATTCACAATTTAGAGAATCACTTCTAGCTTACGCCGAAGAAAAAAGAAATGTATATAATATAGCTCAATCTTTTGGTTACAAACCAAAAACAACTACACCCGCTACAACTATACTTGATGTATTTCAAACTATTCCAGCGTTAAATGAGAAACCAGATTTTAGATATACATTAACAGTCAACGCTGGTACTGAGATTACAGCTGGAAGTACTGGAGCTACATTTAGAACACTTGAGGATGTTAACTTTAAGTTCTCTAGTTCTTACGACCCTAGAGAGGTTGATATATTTGAAACAGATAGTGGTTCACCTACTAAGTTTTTATTAAAGAAAAAAGTAAAAGTAGAGAGTGGTGAGATTACTACAGAACGATTTACATTTGGTTCTGCTGAAAAATATTCAGAAATCAAATTAGGAAATTCAGATGTCATAGAAATTTTATCTTGTACAGATAGTGATGGTAATAGTTGGAGTGAAGTTGATTCATTAGCTAGAGATACAGTATTTGAAGAAATAGAAAACAATGTAGACAATGACCCAACTTCAGTTATTAATCGTGATGTTTCACCTTATATTTTAAAACTAAAAAAGACATCTCGTAGATTTACAAGTTTTATTAATCAAGATGATGAAACTCTTTTAAGGTTTGGAGCTGGTGTTAGTAACAATCCAGATGAAGAGATTATTCCAAACCCAGATGTGGTTGGTTCTAACTTACCTGGTAGTCCAAGTAAACTAGGTCAAGCCTTTGACCCAAGTAATTTTTTAAAAACAGAAGCGTTTGGATTAGCCCCATCTAATACAACATTGACAATACAATATTCACATGGTGGTGGTATTGATGATAATGTAAATTCAGGTGATATTACAAATAGAAGTAGTATTGGATTTCAAATACAAGACGCTACCTTGTCTTCAGCTTTAGTTCAAGAAGCTAAAGATTCAGTAAGATTTACTAATCCAACTCCAGCTACTGGTGGTAGCTCGGGTCAGTCTGTTAGAGAAGTTAGAGAAACTGCTCTAGCTTTTTATCAAGCTCAAAGTAGAGCGGTTACTAAGGAAGATTACATTGTTAGAGCATATTCACTACCACAAAGATTTGGTAACATTGCAAAAGCTCACATAGTACAAGATGAACAATTAAATGTTGACCAAGAAAAAGTTGTTAATCCACTAGCGTTAGATATGTACACTCTTGGTTTTGATTCAACTAAAACACTAACACAATTATCTAACGTGGTGAAAGAAAATCTTAAAACATATTTGTCACAATTTAGATTAGTTACTGACGCTGTAAATATTAAAGATGCTTATGTCATTAATATTGGTATAAAGTTTTCTATCTTAACAAAAATTGGTTTCAATAAAAATGATGTTCTTTTAAGGTGTGTCAGTAGATTAAAAGATTTCTTCAACATAGACAGATTTCAAATTGGTCAACCAATTATCCTTTCAGATATAGTTTACGAGTTATCTTTGGTTGATGGTGTAGCAAGTATCGTACCACCAGTTGAGAACAATCCAAACAAACTACCAATAATCATAGAAAACAAATACAAAGTTTCCGATGGTTATTCTGGTAATTTTTACAACATAGAAAAAAGTTTAATTGATGGTGTATTATATACAGCATTAGACCCAAGTATTTTTGAAGTTAAATATCCAAATACAGATATACAAGGTAGAGTAGTTGGTGATAACTTGACAATCGGAGATTAATAAATGCATTATTTTACTTTCGCTGAAAAAGATTCTACTCTTTATGAAGCTACGGCTAGTATGAACGCTGGTTTAGATGAAATATTAGAAGTTAGAAAGGATGTAAATTCTACTGGTACTACAGTTGACGTTTCTCGTATCTTAATAAAGTTTGACTTGTCTTTCATATCATCTTCGATAGTTAGTGGTTTAATCCCACCACCAGGTTCACTTCCAGCTTCGAGTTCATATTACTTAAATCTTTTTGATGCTAAACCATCGGCTTTAGTAACATCACAAAGTTTATATGCTTACCCAGTGAGTCAATCATGGACAATGGGTGATGGTCGTTCTTATGATAACCCAAGAACAACAGATGGTTGTAGTTGGAATTTTAAATTTGGACAATCTGATGGTAGACTTTGGTCAAGTATAAGTGGTTCTGGTGGTACTTGGTATACAGGTAGTGGTTTTGAAGCTTCTCAATCTTTTACACACAAGTCTCGTGATATGAGAATGAATGTTACTGATATTGTTAATAAATGGATAACTACAGATACACCAAACGAGGGTTTTATTGTTAAACGAAGTGGTAGTGTTGGTAATACAGATACTAATCAAGATGAAGGTAGTACAACTGAATTAGGTAATTTCTCATTTTTCTCTTCAGATACCCACACGAAGTATCCACCAACATTAGAAGTTGTTTGGGATGACTCGAGTTGGAATACTGGTTCTCTTTCAGCTTTATCGTCAACGGAGTTAGAAGATACTGTAATTTACATGAAAGGTTTAAGACCTGAGTATAATGAAAAGTCTATAGCAAAATTTAGATTGGTTGGTAGAGCTAGATTTCCTGAAAGAACCTTCGCTACAACACCATCTAACTTAACTGTCAAATATTTACCAAGTGGTAGTACAAGTGGTGATGGTACTTTTTATTCAATTAAAGATGCCGAGACTGAGGATGTTATAGTACCCTATGGTAGTGGTTCAAAAGTAAGTTGTGATTCAACTGGTAACTATTTTAATTTAAGATTAGATGGTTATCAACCAGAGAGATACTACAGATTATGCTATAAAGTGGTTAGTGGTAGTGGTACTTCAGATGAAACACAACAATACTTTGATGAAGGATTCACGTTTAAGGTATATCAATAATGCCATACACAAAAAAACAATTAAAAGATATCGATTTCTACCAAGACTTTGTAACAGAATTACAAACTGATTATCTTGGTAGGGTTGAGGAATTAAAAGAAGATAACTTTCGTCGTAACGATGTCTTGTATTCTTTCGAAGATATCATATCAACCAATGGTTTAGAAGATTCTGAAATTGGTCAAGATACAATTTACTTCAATAGGATTGATAGGAATGATATTAGTAAAATGATTTCATCGAGCGAAACTGTATATCCTATTTACGTTAGTAACAATTTATTAGAACAAACAGTCGATAGAAATATCAATGAGTTATCAACTTCTGAATTTGCTGATAGTTTACCAAATGGTGTTTCTAATGGTGATGTTGTTACAAATGATGACTTTGAAGATAAATCAATTTTTTTAATTTCAAATAATCAAAAAAAACCTTTTAATGACATAGGTATATTTTATGCAGAGTATAATGTTCGTGAACTAAAAACTATTACAGTAGACGAATTACAAAATATTCCAGAGGGTGAGGAAGTAGAATGAAAAGTTCTCTAAATCAAAAAGATAGAGAAATATTATTTAAAAATCAATATACTGATTTGGGGTTCGGTACTCATTCAGATGATTACGTCCAAGCTCTTTTATATGACACAAATGATAATCTAATTGAAACTAGTATTGTGGAATCTAGTGATTACAGTATAGAAGATGGTTCAGTAAAATTAAAAACTGGTACTATTATTAGAAAGTTGGGTTTTGACAGAGGTCGTTACAAAATTAAATATAATTTTTTAAGGAAGAAAGCTGGTTCGTTCGAAACAATTTTAGTTGATGGTAGTAATCAAGTTTATGACGGCCCATTTCACGTGATGGAAAATGGTTATATTATGAAAGGTGAAGAACACGTTGATGGAGCTGAAAGGTTATACCTAAAAGAAAATAAATATATTGTTCAAGAGGTTTCACCAACGAGAAATGAAGTACGTATCATCGGTCAAAACATTGACGATAAAAAATACATTGATGATTTATTTTACTCTGGTAAACAGAGGAAAAAAGAGAATGTAAATTTTAATGTTAAGTTTGTAACGGCTAATCCTGGTGGTAGTGGTGAAACTCTTAAAGATTCACAAGTATTACAAGCTTCATCAGATGTACCTCAAAGTTATGTTGGTGGTCTAATCTATCTCAATAATGCATTTATTGAGGATACTATATTTCCAGAACCTGAACCAGACCCATCAACTGTACCAGAGGGTGAAACGGTTGGTGATATTCAAGCTAGATGGATTGTAAGTGATACATCTCAAACAAGAATAACAGGTGGTAATTTAAACGCTATAAATACTTCTTGGAACGAATTTAAAGATAGTGATGTACAAGAACTGAAAAACTCGTATGAAAGAGGTAGTAGGAGAATACCATTCCCAACACCAATTTTTACAAGTCCAAGTGAAATAAAATTAAAAAGTATTTCTACATTACCATCAGAAGGTGGTTTGGTAAAATACACATGGACTTTATCAGGTAGAGATTTCAGAAGTGATAGACGTGGTAGTTTTCAAAATAATATAGGCCCTGGTACTGATGATATTAGTATAGTTGAAGCTGGTGTAGGTCAAACACAATATGTAGTTGAAAGTACTAATGGAAGTGAAATTTCAGTAAGATTTAATAGTGGTAATATGGAAGCGTCCGTAACACTACGG
>Ga0098038_1001539_pt1 | contig 9966 bp, 11 predicted proteins | sample 5B_taG_FD_75051 | JGI IMG/M metagenome (GOLD analysis project Ga0098038, IMG submission 75051) | Marine viral communities from the Subarctic Pacific Ocean - 5B_ETSP_OMZ_AT15132_CsCl metaG | ecosystem: Environmental > Aquatic > Marine > Oceanic | place: Pacific Ocean | collected 2015-01-08 | reverse complement strand
TATGGGCTTGCCTACCATTTTTGTGACGCTCTCGTGACCACACAGGAGACATTCCTCTTGTGTGTCCGAGAACGAATGAAAAGCCACGAACTCTTGTTCGCAGCCCTCACATATATAGCGATATCGCGGCAACTACTCGCCTGCCAATGTCGTCAAGTCTTCTTCTGTGATTACCTTGCTGTTGCTAACACGAACAGTCGGTGGATTTGTTACTACAAGCCCCTCGTCTCCTTGTGCTAACTCAAAGCCCTTCAAGATTGGAACGATGTCCAATTCGTTTAGTAGTGACTCCTGTAGAGCCATCATCACAGCACCAAGTGCCTGATTTGATAGTTTGAAAGTTCCGTTACTCATTTTCTTCTCCTTTAAAGTATATTGGTCTGCACCATTGATGTAACAATAGCATTATATGCTATTATTTTGCATCTTTATTTGGTATTTTTGTTACTGCACCTGGGATACCTAACCAATCGTGAACCTCTCTTACTTCTAAGTTTTTCTTCCACGCGGCTTTCAAAACCAAAGGTTCGATACCAAGCTCTTCTGCTTTATGTATTAACGCATTTATATCTTTTGGAAAACATTTGCCACCAAAACCATGACTTCCATCGTGACCGGGAACATTGACGTGAGAATTACCTACCCTTCCATCTGACATTAGTCCCTCTTTAGCAGTTTCCCAATCTACATTAGCAGCTTCCGCTATTTGTTTCATCTCATTCATGAATGATATTTTTGTTGAAAAGAAACAATTTGCCATATACTTAATCATTTCGGCTGTCTCAAAGTCAGTTTTAATAATTTTTGTGTATGGAAACTTAAGCCTATAAAGAGATTCTATCTTTTCAGTATCTTTTGTAGCGCCACCAAGAACTATTCTAGAAGTATTTATGAAATCTAATCTAGCAGTCCTTTCAGTCAAAAATTCTGGATTAAATACGAATTTTAATTTATTATACTTATCGCTTAGTTGTTGTGTTGTGCCGGGGGGCACTGTTGACTTTATTACAAAAATTTTGTCAAATAGATTACAATCTAAATTGACAATATCTTTAAGAACTGAATTTATTATATCCAAGTCGCACTCACCAGACATATTCATTGGGGTTGGAAGGCAAATAAAAATTATCGATGAATCTTTGACTGTTTTTCTTAAAGTTGCATTAGATATCTGTTCATTTTTATCATAAACATATATTGTCTCAACAGCCAGTGCAAAGCCACTGATTAAAGCAGAACCTACGAAACCATTTCCAATAACACCAACCTTAGACATCCCACAACTCCTTATTTAAAAATTTACAATCACTTTTATTCCACAAATTATTTTGAATAAAATGCCATTTGTAAAGACAGTGGTTATTTAGGCAATAATGATCAGGATACTTTTTTAAGTTTTTGCTCTTGTTTTCTTTTTTTAAAAATTCATTTGAAAATTCTTCATTATTGTTTGAATCTATCCAGCCGTTTTTCATAGTAGTGCAGTATTCGCTATCTTCTTTCAGATAGTTTACAGTATGTTTATAGATATCGCAAATTGTATCAATGTCTTTTGAATTGCCATAAAACCAATGGTCCGAGATTCCGGCATTAATCTGATTCCAGTATGCACTATATATCGAGTTTAAATCATTTTTGATATTAAAATCAATATAACTTGTTTTATTTTTACCATGGTTGTGATACCCAACATCAAATCTAGATGTAATTACGCAATCATACAATTTACCATTCTCTTCTTCTTGTATACATTTTAACTCATTACTTTTATATCTTGTATAGAAAAAACTTAACGTCTTAAAAATATCTCCACGACTTGCAAGAAATCTTTGAACGTTTACTTCTGATATTAAATCATCGAAAGTCTTTTGCTTTTCAAATATATATTTTTTTGGTTTGAATATTTTATTTAATTCATCTTCTAACGATGCATCCCAACTGTGTATAAAAACATCAGGATTATGAATCATCACTTGCTCATGCAAGTGTTTGAACTTTTGTTGATATGCACCGCCAGCATATACTGTGCTTCCTTTTGGATATCCAAATAAACAGAGCGCAATCTTCATTTTAAGTTCTCATTTAGGAATATTACGTCAGTCTCAAACTCCCACGTTATACCTTCATCAAAACTTCTTCCGCCTTCTAAGGTATTATAAACCACAGTAAAACCATAGTCTGACAAAAAATCTTTGATTTCGTAAAAAAGTGTGTGGTTTTCATAATATTCTCTAACACCTGCCTCTGTTTGAATCATTTTAATATTTGGCAAGTAGTCTGTCATTCCTTTTAAAACCCTCAACTCATTACCTTGAACATCCATCCATACAAGATCTATACAATCTATATTATTTTGTTTACAAAAAGAATTTGCAGTGGTAACTTGCACTTCTATCTTTTTAACTTCCTTTTCTAGAGTCCATGGGACGCCTTTTTCTTTTTTCGGCATCAAAAGTGATGATGCTCCTTCCCACCCTTCAACAACATAAAAAGGACTATTATTTTCAATTTTATCTGATAATGCAATGTTATATACATTTACTTTGTCACCGATAGTTACTGGATTTTTGAGTCTTGGCTCAAAAGCATATATATTTGCTTCTTGAAAAGAATTATTCAGAATTCTTGTATCTTCTAAATTATTTGCACCTATTTCAAAAACAGTTTTTACATTATTTGTATCGGAAAAAAACTTTTTGTAGTGTTCTACCAATATATGTGCGTTTGCTGCTAGCATTTTATCCTCTTTTAGAAATTAACAGCCCATGATCATAAAAATATAAATGATCAATATTTGTTCTCAAGAAGCAACTCATCGCATGAATAGGTGCTTCAACTATGGGCTCTCGATCATTGAAACTAGTATTCAGCAATATTGGCACACCGTATAACTCATCCCACTTCTTGATAAAATTGTAGTACCATTTGTTATCAGATTCAGAAACTGTTTGTAGGCGACCTGAAGCATCTGCATGTAAAACAGCAGGTACTTTGTCTTTCATATCTTCTTTAAAGTTTAGCACAAATCCCATATAGGGTGATGGCACATCTTTTGTAAACCACTCGCCAGACTTTTCTCTCAAAATAGAAGGAGCAAAAGGTCTAAACCATGCTCGGTGTTTTACTCTTTCATTCAATATGTCCTTCATATCATCGTGTGTTGGATCAGCCAAAATAGATCTGTTACCTAGCGCCCTTCGACCAGACTCGGAACCTCCTCCAAAAACAGAAATGATTTTCTTTTGCTTCAATTTTTCAAGAACTTGTACGTCTGTATATGACTGTACAATTATATTTTCTTCATTTTCTTGAATTGCTTGATTTACAGATTCGATTCCATAAGTGCGTCCGAGATATGGAGTAAAGTTTTTGTTTGTATAAATTCTTGGATTATTTTCCATACAATGCCAAATATATTGAGCGCAACCAATAGCGAGCCCAGCATCATACGGCACTGGACAGACATATATGTTTTCAAACTTTGAATTAAACCAATCAAACATCTTACCTGTCATTACACTGTTAAGCGAAACACCACCTGCCAAGCAGAGATTTTTGGTTTCAAAATCTTTGATATATGGGGATATCAACTGTTTGGTATAAGTTTCAGTGGCTTTTTGAAGTGCTGCTGCAATGTTCAGTTTTTCGTGAAAATCAAGAGAAGACCATTTAGTGAAATTTGAATAATCAGAATTTCTGAGTGCTTCTAACATTACATCATAGTACTTTTCTGGTTCTTTTGCGTAAGCAGACATTGCCATAACAGTACCACATTGATTCCCTCTTGGTGGACCAGAAGAATATCCATAAGTGTGCTTAGTAATGTTGCTCCAAAAGCCTCCAATATTAACATTAAACGGAAATTTCTTGATAAGTCTTATAGAATTACCTTTACCTTCATAAATCGTAAAGCATGTTGTGCTATACCCATCATCTTCTAGTTCTTCGCCGCCTCCGTCCATGGTTACTATTAAAGCGTCTTCAAAGTTTGATGAGAAGAATGCATTTGCTGCATGTGCCTTGTGGTGAGAAATTTCAATATATTTGCCACCGTGGGTGCCGATGTGGTCCCGCATCTGCTGAAAAGACTCGGGGTACTGCTTTTCTAGTCCGCCACGCCAGCGCATTACAAAATGTGTAAAATAATCAACTTTGCCAATATCCTCATTGTTTTCAAAAAAGAACTTTAGTACATCACCCTGCTGTTCCTTTATTCTTGAAAATCTCTCATACTCTTCGTGAATGAGTGTATTGCCATTTTCCATAATGCAATAAGCGGTGTCATGCGCTCCGCAAGCTAAGCCAACAATTTTCATGTTATTCCTCGTAGTTCATAAACATTTCAGCACCATCATTAAAGAAATCTATTGATGTCCTTACTGAAAAATTATGTATGTCGTTGCCAATTCTAACCATCTTTTTTAGCGGACCTTCGGGAACCGTAATAATGTCAGTGCCGCAAGCCGCAGCATCAAGTATATCCCTCGTTCTTTGGCATCCAGCCCAGAGAGTCTCTATATGACTTTGGGCTCTAAAAGTTTCATTTGTGTAAGACATAATATCTAAAGCATCGACTCCTGTATCATTAATTCTGCCACAAAAAATAGAAACAATTGATGGATGTTCAAGATTAACTGATGCTATTTCATCAACTTGCTGCTTTGTATATACACAAGTTACATTAATCTTAAGAGCTTCATCTGAAAGTCTTTTTATTAGTGGTACTGTAGAGGATCCATCAGGGTATACAACTGGAATCTTTACATAAACATTATCTCCCCAAGAAGTTATTTCACGAGCTTGCTTTTCTATACTCTCCGGGGTTGGATCAAAAACTTGAAATGAAATTGGTCTTCCATTCATAAGAGGTATTACGCCTAAAGCAAAACTTTTGTAATCTTTAATTCCAGCTTTCTTTAAAAAAGAAATATTTGTTGTAACGCCTCCTACATGAGCATAGTTACAGAACTCTGCTACACTAGAGCCATCATAAAAAACTTTTATATTCATTTGTTTTCTCCTTGAATAATTTTGTTAAGCCAAACAACTGCCATCAATAAAGCAAATATACCATGCTTTTTTCCTTTTTGTAGTCTAAATGGGACAAAACGTATAAAATATGTTGACATATAAAAAAACGCTTTATTCAAAACTATATCATATGGTTGTTCTAAAATTTTTGTCCAATATATAATCAGACTATCTACCAATTTGTCATTTTTCAAATTAAAAAATGAATTTTCGCAAAAAAATCGCCTGTTTGTAATATCCACCTTAGTTACTAACATATCACTATTGATACTTTTCCAATCTGCATAATTTGAAATAATTGATTGTGACAGCTTTCCAAGATCTAATTCTCTTGCATCAAATAATCTAGAACCATCCATGTCTATAACTTTGTAGTTTTTAGTATCAGAATCGTACATTATATTTTCTAAAGTTAAATCTCCATGCACTGGACAAACCTGAGATGGATGCAGATTATTATCGCTTAGAATTTCAAAGCACTTTTTTAGACCGTAATATTTTTGACCATTGATTGTTAGTTCTTCTGATTCAGTAATTACTTCAAATTCTTTTCCCATACTTCTATGGTTATTAAATTTTGGATATATTTTTTCTTCTAAAAACTTATCAAGCCAGTCTTTCCCGTTTACTTTTTTATTTAGAGAATAGATATTTGAATTTAAATCTGTGAGTAGATCTCCAACTACTTTTACCTTTTCATCTATAGAGACAATATCTGATAACATCGAATGACTGTCTAGATATTCCATGTCGTAGTAAAATTCGAAATCACTATCATGGATATTTAAAATTTTAGGAGCTATGTTTTCACAGAGAAAATCAAACCTTTCCAAATCACTTACTTGTCTTTTAAGAGTATCATAGTGCTTAGTGTTTTTGTTTTTTATAAGATGCTTACGAACTCTTTTATTGCCCCCTATTTCGATCAAATATGTTTTTGCAAATGAATTGGCGCTAATGTCCTTGAGGATCTTTGTTTTATTATTTTTTATAATTCTAGAAATATTTAAATTTTGTAATCCATTATTTCTGACCACTTCTAAGCAATTAGATTGTGGTGTAAAAACTTTAGATGGTTTTCTGTCATTGATTAATATTCTTGGACCAGATGGTAATCCGGTAATAAGTTGATCATAGTATATATTTTTTGACAAAAGTAAAGATTCTAATTGTTTTCTATTTTTATTACTTCTAGCTGTTGTTAAAATTATTTTATGATTTTTTTGTGATAAATCCCTGAGTTTAGAAAAGCCATATAGAGTGTTGTTTAATTCAAAATTATTTGTAGAATGATCACAATGCTCTAGTAACACCCCATCTATATCGCAAAATATAGTCATCTCATTGCGTCTTTTTTCAATACAATTCTCAAGCATTTCAACATCACCATAAAAATATGCGTTCTTTACTTTAGATAAAACAATTTGTTTATTATTTTTTAGATGAAAGCATAAAATTTTGTAAAAATCTGCATAGGTTTCTTCCATTGATTCAAACAGGCTCAAACTATTAAAATAGATACAACCTATTATCCCTCTTACTTCAAAATTTTCAAAATTAGCTGCTTCTTTATTAATAAACCCATATATATCACCATTTTTCAAAAGTATTTTTGACCAGTTGTGTTGGGTGCTTGGGTTAATATCCCATGTAGGAATAATGATATCCGCAGATGGATCGTGTTCTATGCTGTAAAACAAGTTATCCACATCTATTGAATGATCACAGTCACAAACAATAAAACGATCTTTTGACACACTTGAATTTAAAAATCCATTGGAAAAAGTCTGTAATGGACCATCTGTTTTATCTTCTAGAATTTCAAAAGAAATATTCTTTTCTGCAAAAATTAATTTTAAAGTTTTTGTTACTGAAAATCTTTCTTCCTGCTGTCTTGTAAATATAAAATGATAGTTTTCTATTAAGTGTTCCCACTTTTCAAATGGCTCAACAGCCTTTTCAATGAAAGTTAAATCCCCTAACTTCAAAAAAGGTTTGAAAGTATAACCAAATCTTGCCGCCTCACCAGCACAAGGAAAAATAACAGTAACTTTTTCTTTCATCACTTACTCTTTTCCAAATAGAATCTTAGATCTTCGGGTGTTCCAAGTCCCCACATCTTATGAACGTAAAAAGGAATCAAAGATTTACCATCTTGAATCAATTCGTTATACACAGGAGCTATGTAAAATTCATTTTTTACTCTAATATCTTTTTCTATCATTTGTTTTGCATATTTTACAAAGTCAGATCCATGCCTATACCAATAGATCCCACAAGTGGCAATATTGGAAATTGGTTTTTTTTCAGCTACTTCTGTGACAAAACCACGGGAGTTGGTTTTGACAAAAGACCATTTTGGGTGTACAGCGTTGAATGTAAAAACCATAGAATCAACATTGGTCAAGTTTTTTAATGTTAGAAAATTGTTTGGCTCATACTCTACAAATTGATCAGAGTTTGCTATTAACAGATCTTCTTCGCAGTTAATAAACTGTTCAGCCAGCAAAGCTGTGCAGGCGGCACCTTGCGTTAGTTTGTCCACCGACACAAAACAAAAATTTCCATTTGTTATTCTGTCTAGTGTGTCGAGAAGTCCAGAATATTTTTCTATATGTTCTTGCCTTACTAGAAAAACATACTCACAATCAAAGTCTAGATTTTCTACAACTTTTTGAATCATGGGTTTTCCATTGACATCTACAAGGGGTTTAGGAAAAGTGTAGCCTTCTTTAGAAAACCGACTTCCTTCTCCAGCCATTGGAATTAAAATTTTCATTAAACATAATCCTTTAATAAATCAAGATTAACATCATCGGGGTTGTTAACCTGTATTACTCTGCACCCACTACTTTTTGCTGCTTGTATTCCTTTGGGCGAATCTTCGATAATTATAATCTCATTTTTATCAAAATTGTACATGTTAATTATTTTATTATATCCTTCCGGTGAAGGTTTGGGTTCTTGCACATCTTGATTGGTGATTATAACATCAAACAAATCAATTATTCCTGTTTTTTTCAACATTAGAGTAGCTGTTTGACGAATACTATTCGTAAAACAGGCAACCTTTATGTTTTTACTTCTCAATTCTTTTATAAGATCAATTTTCTCTTCTCTAATAGTTGCATCTCTTTTTATGATCTCAAGAGTTTTATACTGTTTGAGTTCATAAATTTGATCCTCTAAAGCAGGTTGTATTACTCCTCTTTCAGACAAGATTTTTAATTTTTTCCTAGTTGGAATTCCATTGAAAGTAGAAATATGTTCATCCATGCTTATTTCATAATTTGATATTTGCTTTAGTGATTCATTCAAGGCAACACGATGCCATTCACAAGCATCTACAAGCACTCCGTCTAAATCAAATATAATCATTTTAGTTTCCATATATTCCTCTTTTCTTATAATCAATATTGTATTCTTCTATGGCTTCTTTCAGTAAGACAGGGTATTGATTTAAATTCCACTTTCTTTTACATACAGCAGTTGCAATGTAAGGAAATATCTTGCTATCACAATGTAGAGAGCCCCTCTGTGGTTCTCCTTCATAATAATAGTATGTTTTGTAATTTAAGTTATTCATAGCAATTGAACCGAACTTTTCAACATTTCTATATTCTGAAGGTCTGTAAAAATTCATCAACCTTATTAAATCTTTTCTGTTCCAGATAGAACTCTGTTGAGAAAACAGATATTGTGAATTGCTTGGAATTTTGTATATATTTTTATACTTTTCTTGACCACCCAATTCACCACTTTTCAGAAGTCTTATATTGGAAACATTATCCTTTTCCATGATTTCTGTAAAATTGTTGATGTTTTCTGAAATCACATCTCGATAGAAGATATGATCTTCTTGCATATATAAAATATATTTTTCTTCTATTTGGCTCAATCCATCTACGAATCTTTTGTAAAAATCATCATTCTCATTATTAATTAATTGAGTGTGCCGTTCGTTAATCAGGTTTGTTCTTTCATTAAGAAGAACATAACTTTTAGAAAAATTAACATGCTTTTCTAATCTTCCAAAATACATTGGCCAAACATCATGACACTCTGTATTGGTCCAAGTAGTAAAAGCTATATCTCTTTTAATCATAATACTTCCACATAATCGGTGCAAATGCCATAAACAGGAGAATCCTTAAAAGCAAGAGTTTCTATTTTGCTTCTGCAAACTATAATTGTTTTTTCACATATTGTTTTTTCAGGATATGTCCATATTAAATTATTGCTTGTCAACGTGTAATCATCATTTTGATGCCAAAAACATTGAATATTGTTAATTATCATAAGCCTTAGAGACCTTAAGTCTTTTGCGTGACACCACAATTTATCATTTTTTAAAAAATCGATATCTATTTTGTATTTCGGATAATCATGTCCCAAATAAAGACCATCGAATAAGTGATGACGGACATCAATTTCGACATCAAAGCCCTTTTTTATGGCTTCTAATACATATTCTGGATTGTTTTCTAAACTCTGATTGGGTCCTGATATATTACCTCGGTGTGATATTTTTTTCATTATCGCCCCAAACACAAATTTTGTTAATTGAAGATTCGCCACGGAGATATCCTCTATTTTTACCATTGTCTCCAAGCAACAAAGTATTGAGTGTTGACCCTATGTCAATATAAGTATTTTTATTGTTGTGCTGAAATAACTGGTGGGTTAAAATGTTTCCAAAAGGACCAGCACAAAATAAGAATAAATGGTTTGTTATGTTCTCATTATCAATATAGTTTTTCATCTCATTAATCAAGTCATAGTTTTCAACCCATGCATTTTTGCCAATTGTAAAATGCTTTTTTACTTCAAAGGGTAAATTTGATAAATTAGAGCTTGAATTTGAAACTAACACAACTTCATATTGTGAATAAAGTGGCACCATATTTTTTATATAATAGGAGTGATTGCCATTTA
>Ga0098038_1001534_pt1 | contig 9974 bp, 14 predicted proteins | sample 5B_taG_FD_75051 | JGI IMG/M metagenome (GOLD analysis project Ga0098038, IMG submission 75051) | Marine viral communities from the Subarctic Pacific Ocean - 5B_ETSP_OMZ_AT15132_CsCl metaG | ecosystem: Environmental > Aquatic > Marine > Oceanic | place: Pacific Ocean | collected 2015-01-08 | reverse complement strand
CATATCGTAAACAAGTACCAGTAGCATCCTGATAGGCTGATGTTGTATCACTAGTTGTGTCCATTTTAAATATATCCCCTTGACTTGGAGAACCCATAGCTTGATAGAATGATACTGAATCAGCATGCCAATCTTGGGTTGTAAGTAAAGATTGTTGATTTTGTACTGGAGCTACAATTGCACCATTTGAACAAGTTTCAAATATATGAAAATCCATTTGTAAAGATTGTTCATTTAACAAACCCATCATTTCCTTAGTTCTTCTTATTTCTTCATTTAAAGTTCTATTTTTCATAATTAACTTTCGTATTTTGGTCCTACGTTTGGTGAATTCATATTAAATATTTTACCAATAGGTGTCTTCATTTTTCCTCCGCCGACTAAATCTGTTACTGGTGATTTATAGAATCCTCTTCTTATTATTTCCGCCAATTCTTTCTCAATCATTTCTCTTACTTCACTTTCTGACTTTCCTGTCTTTTTAGCTACATTTTTTGCTGACTCTCTCATAATTTCTTTTTCCCATATCTCCAAAGCTCCTATATCACCTTGGTTACAGTATGGAAATTTTTTACATTTATCTTTTACTTTAACATACTTAGCACCGGGCATAAGTCTTTTACCATTACTTTTACTTTTTCTTCTACTTTTAACCTTTTTTTTCTTTTTTCTTTTCTTTTTTGCCCAAAATCTAGGTGTTACATAGGCCCCAGATGAAGCTGTAGATGTAACTTCTTCCATTTCTCTTTCTCTTCCTACACTTTCTAAATCATCTACTCCATCCGAATTAGTAGACACACTACCGTGTTTTACATCATTACTCTGTGGTGGCACCTCCATCCAATCATAGGTCATTCCCCCATAACTGCATTGACAACCATTTGCTGTATTTGTCCATACACCAGCACCATGTCCGTCCCCACCATCACAAGATTTACCTAATTTTCTTCTGGAACACCATTTTCTTTCACTAAGTACTTTTTTTAAATCACCAACATTAATTTCTAACATAGTTTCGTCTTTTAAATTTTCTTCAATATGATGTGAGTTTTTTAATAGTTGTTGGAATATAAACTTACTGTTAGTTGGTAGACTAGGCATTTGGTCTTTTACAGACTTTTTTAAGTTTTTATTAAAATTTTGTTCTATTCCCATTATTAATTCACTCTTTTAATTTCTTGTTGCCACATACTTCTTCTAAACCAGAATGTTTTATATAGTTCTAAAGTAACTTTACTAACAATATCAACAATTTCACCTCTGGTTTTTTTATCATTTTTAACTTGTTGGTTTATTAGTGTCTCTATTTCTTTTTTAAACTGTGGTTTAGACATAAAGTCTTTAACTTCCTTTCTAGCTATTCTAGCTATAGTATCTTTATCTGTTTGTGTTAATGCCATATATATAAATACTATTTAACATTAGATACCACCCAAGAAGCTGTAACAATTGTTGCTGCCCCTAAAAAGAAGTGAACTACAGGTTTATTATACCATTTTGGTCTTAATTCTTTTGTTAAATCTATATATAAATCTATTCGTTGGTTTAACAGGTTTGTTTTTTCATCCATAAAAGCAATATGAAGACTGTCTTGAGTATGTAGTGTTTTAAAATTTACTAGTTGGGTTTTGAGTAGTTTAATCTCTAATTTTTGTAAACTATCATTTTGTTCATATACTTGGAATAATGAATCCATCTCTATTACTTCCTTTTCGGTAAAAGTATGAGTTTGTGAAAATATCAATCCTGGTAAACATAATAACAATATTAATATTAGTTTTTTCATCTTACCCTTCTTTATTTGAAACTATACATCCTACACCACATTGCCATTCACCGGAAGCCCCTTGTGCATTAGTATCAACAGCTGATGAACTTTCCCAATCGTACCAATTAGTTTCTACTTTACAATATTGACCTTCAAAATATCTTGGTCCAACATGATTATCTGGGTAGTCTTCACAATACCTCCCTTCTTCTCTAGCGTTTTTTTGTATATCCCAACCATCTAATGATGATGACCAATCAAAAGCACTACCTTGTTCCTTGATGGTTTTTTCTATTAAATTTATTAATTCAGATTCTTTTAATTTAATTTTTCCCATTTTAATTACTTTTTTTAAGTCTATCTTTTAATGCCTTACTAGATTGTTTTCCAGTTCTTTTTTTAACTTTAGGTTTTTTCTTTCTAACATTTTTTAACTCTTGGTTAGTTTTGGCTATCTTTTTCTTTGTTTTTTTCTTTTCTTTTTTAACTTCTTCTATTTTTCTATCAACCTTTTTTGTTTTTCTTTTATTAGATTTGATATTTTTTTTGATTCTTTTAACTTTTTTACTAGAATTTGCGTTCATAAACCATACGAACCCAATAAAGAATCCTACGATACCAACAACCCATTTCCATGATTTTTTTAAAAATTCCATATTATTAATTATAAATCTTCAGTATCAGTAACTTTTCTATTAGCTAATACTTTTGCCCATTTTGCTGAGAATATATCATAAAAACTTCTTAATTTTTCTATAGTCTCTACAAAATCGTTATCTACTCTTACCATGTTTCCACTTATAAAAACACCATTACTTTCACCTAAACTAAAAAAGAAATCTAAATCTTCTTTAATTAATCTACCACCCCACTCCACATTATTTCTGTAAAGTTGTAGCGGTCTGTAATCTACTAAATCGGAAACTTGTTCTAAAAAATCATCCATAGTTTCCTGGTAAGAATTTCTTTCATCATCAGTAAGATTTAATTCAGATTGTCTTTCACCATGAATAACTAACTTACCCGAAGATATTGTGTACGTTTTTGTTTTTTCTTTTTCTCTTTCTTTACCTACATCTATTTCATCATCTATATCTATATCATATTCAGTTTGTTCATTTAAACTCCTTACAATATTTAACATGTTTTTCATGTCATCGTATTGATTTGCTCTATAACCTGAGTAATCTTTTGTTTTTAAAATTCTTTTTTTCATATTATTTCTTTTATTTTTTCAAAATTAAATGCTGGACTTAAGTCGGTAAAATACTCACTATAATTACTTCTTGATACAATACCTTTAAATTTTTGTACCCCTTCAACCCTAACATTATGTCCTATAAATTCTTTTTTTATATTTAAATCATCACACAAAACATCTAATAAACTAATTAAAGCTTCTACTTGTTTATCAGTATATGTGGACCAAAAAAATTTATTTCTCCATTTTTTTTCGAACACTTCTCCTTTATAAATATTACCTAACCAGTCACACAACCTATGATTGTTCTTTTTAGGTGCTAACCAACCCTCATTTTCTAATAAAACAGTTACTATGTTATTATCTACATCTTTATATCCAAAAAAATTAGTAGTATATTCAGGTTTAATAATGTTAGTTTTTACACCACTTTTAGATATAACGTAATGTGGTGAATTTTTATAATTACCATTATGTCTTAACTCTACAGATTTTACATAATCATCTATGTTCCTAGAAGTATGACCTAACATTATTTGTGTTTTTCTAGTTTTAATAGAATTAAATGTATTATCTTCTTTTTCTATATTTAAGAGTTCTTTTTTCATTTTTTTCTTTCTCTGGCTTATCTACTATTAAAGTTTGTGTGGTGTCGGTCAACCTATCTAAATCACCATCATAATCTTCATTATAATATAATTCATCTGTGCCTCCTTTTAAATTGTTTAAGTGACTTTCTAATTTACTTAAATCCTCTTTTGTGGGTTCTATCTTATCATAGTGTAATCCATCATTACCATTTTGACCTATAATGTTCATTCTTTTTTCATCTTCTTCTACCTTCTCTAAAGTTTCTACAGTTTCTTCTTCAGTTTCTGGAATCCATTTTTCTTCTTCAAAAGATTCTTCTTCTATTTTATTTTCTACTATTTTTTCTAAGTATCTATTTCTATGGGTAAAATATTCCTCCACTTCCTCTTCTTTACGACCTAGTCTAGAAAATGCAAAATTAGCCGCAACAACTAAAGCTATCGCTAATGGGTCAAAAACAAATATAATTAATAGTAAAAACCAGTTAACTACTTGGTCCATTGGTTTACCGGTAATTTGAGATAAGTACTTAAGTGGACCTAACTCTCTTTCGGCTTCATTATCTATTTCCTTATCTAATAAAGCCATGTCGGTGGTTGATATAGAATCTAGTATTGATTCTAATTTTAGATTAACCCCGTCTCTATCATTAATAGTATTATCTAATTCTTTTTGTAATGCTCTTCTAGCTGACGAGGAGGTTGTTGTGATTACTTGTTCGGCTTCTTTATCATAGTATGATACCGATGTTGGATTTGAAAGTGACTTTCTTAAATCGGAAATTGTTTGATTTAATTGAGTCTTTTCTAAATTAAGGTCTGTTTTTTGTTCTTCAAACCTTATTTGTTTTTGGTTTAGTATAGCGAGTGATTTATCTAACAACTCTGATTTAGTTGCTGTGGTTTGGTAGGCTCCAGATAAGAATCCATATATACCACCTGAAGTTATTAGTATTAATACAAAACAAGCTATTGATAGATATAGTCTTAGTACCTTGTTTATTTCACCCCAATACTGATATAGTAGTGAAGCTACTACGAGTTTAGCAAATTCTAGTGAACCCGCCATTATTATCACTTGTAGACTGGCTCCAGCAAATAACTTACTCAACCCAAAGACAGAATAAAATGCGGCTGAACCAGACACAGCTAAAGCTGATAAAGCGATAATTAAAGGAAAAATTCTTTTTTTCATACCATAAATCTATATGATATAAATATTAGTTAGTTAGGTACTCAAGTAAAGAATAACTATCATTACGCAATTTTCTTAATGCTTTTTCCTTAATTTGTCTTACTCTTTCCTTAGTTAGGTTAAATATCTCACCTATTTCTTGTAGTGTGTGTGGTGTGTAATTTAAACCATAATATCTCTCTACAATTTCAGTTTCCCTAGCATCTAAAGAATTCATTAACTTTTTTAATTCTGTTTTTATATTACATTCATCATCAAATATAGCGTCAGGCATTTCCGCGTCTGTATTTTCTAGAATTTGTATTAAAGTGTCTCCCTCTTCATTTATTGGTTTATCGTAATTTATTGTTGTTGGTAGAGTGGCTAACTTAGTGTCTAGTTCGGAAATTTCTTTTCCTATCTTTTTCTTTTGTCTTTGTAGTTCTTGAACAACATTAACTGGGAGTCTAATTGTTCTGGCGTGCTCATTTAAACATTGTAAGATAGCTTGTTTTACCCACCAAACAGCGTAAGATATAAACCTATAACCTTTAGACCAATCAAATTGTCTAATAGCTTTTAATAGACCAAAATTACCTTCCGCTATTAAATCTGGTAAGTCAACACCTTGGTTTTGATAATTTTTTGCCACACTTATAACGAACCTTAGGTTACCGTTAATTAATTCGTCATTTATTTTTTCTATTTCTTCTTGTGTGGTATCAGGGTTTAACCTAATACTAGCTAATTCTTTTTCTCTTTCTGGGGTCATTACTTTTAATTTTCTTACGTCTCTTAAGTAATGGGCTATTTCGTCTTGTTTTATAAATGCTTGTTTGTTATTCATATAATTTAATTTTTATAGGTTAGGGGTACAAATTTAAATAAAAAAAATGGTACACACAAGTATTTTATACAATTAGTGTACCATTATTAGGTAGAGTGACAATATGTCAGTTGTTATCTTGGTTTTCTGGTATTTTTTCTAATATTTGTCTTATTACTTCTATTATTACTTCTATTATTAAACGTTTTATTATTAGATTTGTTACTATTAGTTCTGTTTATTTTAACATTTGTTCTATTTTTATTTGAACTTTTTGAGTTATTTCTAATATTCGTTTTGTTTGTATTTACTTTTACATTATTTCTTTTCGTATTAACTCTTATATTAGTTTTGTTAATGTTTGTTCTGTTAGTTTTAATTACAGCCCTATTAGGTTTATATGTTCCACCCCTATTATTGTTGTATTTAGGACCTCTAGGTTTACTAACATAATACCCATTATCACAATAAATTGTAACATGTGTGTGAACACTATAAGCGTAATGAGGCATTAAAGTATAATAATACCACCACGGATATATGTGAGGTACACCATAATAGTAGTAGTACCCATTGGACCATCCCCAATAAATTGAGTTATTATGATATGTTAGTGAAGCGTGTTCTTCTCTCGCATCATCGTATTCTGCATCTGAAAGATAGTATGTCCCATAACAACTGGATAAGAACAATGTTAGTATTAATAATATTTTTTTCATTTTCCTATAATTTCTTTTATTTGGTTGAGCATTATTTCTGGTTCTTCACCTATATAAATATCACCCTTATTACCAGTGCTATTACTAGAACAAACAAATTTTGTTTTGTCACCGTCTGTAATCACAGCGGTAGGTACCCAAGGTGGTAACCCATTATCCCTAATCAAATCTATATGTTCCCATTTATTTGGGAACATGTTGGCAAGATTGTCACTTTTTTCATTTAAATCTTTATTTTCAAACTCTATATTATTTTCTTTTAGTCCTTTTTTAAGTTCAACGCAATCTGGACAATCCATTTCTGTGTATAATAGTATTTTCATTATTTGTTTTTTTGTTTATTTAAAAATTCTTTTTCATTTATTGTAAGGCTATCAATACCCCTTTCATTAATTTTATCTAAAATAACATCAATGTCAAGTATTTCATTATTACTTGTGGGCCATACTCCAGAAGGTTCGTATGTTTGTTTTATCATCTCTAAATCTAATTTATTTTCAAAAAAATTTAAATTTTCCATAGCTCTTCTTCTAAAATAATCCATTAATTCTTTTAACATTTCAGATGAGGGTTCATCTATTTTTTTAGTTTTTGATTTACCAAAAAGATGATTTTCCAATAATGGGTTTAATCTATAACTTAAATTTCTAGGTTTAGGCATTAAGAAGTAAGCTGGAATATCTGGTTTTAAAAACTCTTCTAACAAATCTTTTATTTCATTAAACGACGCTTGGGATTCTATACAAGCTATTAAGGTATGTTCACCAGTAACAAAAGACAGTTCTGGTACAGCTAATATTGTTTCTAACACATCTTTAATATGTTCATATAACTCAACATTATCCTCAAGTCTAATCCAAGCTCCAAACATAAAAAGTAAATATTTTTTATTTCTTATTTTACCCATATTAATAAATATTATATTTTTGATACATTGTTGGTTTTTTTAACAGTTATTACATTATCACCCCATTCCGTAACTAGTGGGTTATGTGTGATTAGAAAAACACAATCAAAATACTCCTTAAGTTTTAGAAAAAAATCTTTAACCATGTGTAGATTTTCATTAGAAACTTTTCCAAATACTTCATCAAAAACTGTTACGTTTGGCTTTGGTAACGAAGAAAATTTACTTAGAATAGCTCTAAGTGCTAAAGAAGATATTGTTTTTTCATATCCAGAACCTGATGTTAGGGGTTTTAGTATGTGTGTTTCCTTATCTACCATCCAAAAATCTATTTCGTTTTTTTCATTAACTTTAACCTCTAAATCAAATTTACAATCTTCAGATAATAAATGACTTAACTCATTATTAATTACAGGCATTAAACTTTTTAAAATTACTTTTGGTATTCCATTTTTACCAAAAGCGGTTAAATAAGTTTTAAATATAAGTTGTATTTGTTCTTCTTTTTTTATTTTTTCAATATTTTCTATGTTTTCCTGTAACCTTCTTTTACACTGTTCAAGTTTTAAGAAATAGTTGTTTTTTCTATCTAAATTATTGTGTTTTTTTAATTTAGCGGAATCTAGGTTTGATTGTATTTTTAGTTTATTAATTTCTACTTCCTTATTGTGTTCTATTTTCTTTTGATTTAATTCGTACTTTGTAGTTAGAGTTTTTTTGTCTTTACGTGTATTTTTAAGAGATTCTATTTCTAGAACTTTTTTTTCTTTTATTAGTTTATCTTTATCATAAGAATCAAGTTGTTCTTTTAAATCTTCTAATTTTTTTAAATTTTCTTTTTCTTTTATTAGTTTTTCTTCTACCTTATTTAGTTTAGTTTTATCTTTTTCTAAATCAGATTTTAATTGGTTTATTTCTTTTGTGTGGTCAACATCTTCTAAACCTCTTTTACACAACGGACAAACTTCGGAATTTTGTAAATCAATTATATTTTTTCCATTTGACTTTATGTCGTTATTTAATATTCCAAACTCTAACTGTATGTTATTAACTTCATTTCTTTTTTCTTCTAACTCTAAAGTGTTTATATATTTGGTTGGTTCTTTAACTACAATAGAATCTTTTTCTGTTTTTTTATTAGTTATTAAACCATCCAATCTCCCAATTTCTAATAGTATGGAATTGTAGTCTAATTTTACAACATCTTCATCTATATCAGAATGTTTTGAAGATAGTATTGTATCTTTTTCTTCTTCTAAACTTTTTATTTCTTTTTCTAGTGTTTGTAAATTAGTATCTGTTTCTTTTAAATTTATAGTTGTAGTTTTTAACTCTTCTTCTAACTTTTCCACTTCTTGTTTTAAACTTTCAATATCGTAAATGTTAGACACCATAGTTTTAGACCAATTATTATACATTGTCTTACATACTTTTTCTTTTTCTCTTAACAATTCTAACCCTATAAACCTATAAAAAATATTACCCCTTTCTGTAGCTTTAGCTTCTATTAAAGATTCTAAATTAGAACCTGTTGTAAGAATGGTTAGTAAAAAGTCATCTACATTTCCTATAGCTTCTTTTATAAATTTTTCTGTTTCTCTCCTTTGTTCACCTGTAAAATTTTGTAAACTACCATCTTTTAATTTTTTAAAAAAATCTAAACTAGTTTTAACACTCCAACCACCTTTTTTAGTTTTTTTTCTTATAACTTTTCTTACGATAACATAATCTTCTCCATCTATTTCAACATCTCCTTGTACAGAAACCTCATTAACATCTCTAAATTTATTAAATATTTCTTCTGCTTTAGTTGTTTTAGTTGTTGAATTAAAAAATAAAAACAGTAGTAGGTCTACAGCTAAAACTGTTTTACCTCCGTAATTAGGTGGGTCTGAATCTATAACTGTAATACCATTAAGTTTAGAAAATTGTAAAGTATTATTATCACCAAAAGATAAAAAATTAGAAAAATTTATTTTTTTTATTTTTAAAGTTCGATAAACGTTATGTAGTTTTCCAACTTCTTCTAATTTGTCATTGACGGTATCGTCTAATTTTGATAGGTTAGCCCATTTAACTTCTAACTTTTCGGTCTTTACAAATTCTTTTAATAAAGACTTTTGATAATTGGTATCCATTATATTGGTTTCTAAACCTAATTTTAATTCTTCACCTTCTATTGATTTAGATTTTGTAACTACAGTAACATTTTTGGAATTGTATTTTTTTTGGAAGTAGGATTTAACCCTTCTTAATCTTTCTTTTGTAAAGTTACCTGGTATGTCCTCCCAAATAACCCTAATAAAAGGATTTTTTAATTTTTCTATTTCCATTCTAAAATATTTGTTGTTGAGTATCCGTCAATTCTATCAAAAAATCTAACGTGTTGTGCATATTGTTCACCGACTACTTTTTTACCATACCAATCAGAACCCACAATCAAAACATGTGGTTTATGGTTTTCAACTAAAGATTCTAAACCCTCTGTACTATCAAAAGAAATTACTTCATCAATGTACTTTATAGCTTTTAAAACTTTAATTCTATCAGATAGTTTATTAAAAGGTCTATCTTCACCTTTATCAAGTTTTACCTTTTCATCAGAATCGATACCAACATATAACTTAGTACCTAATGATTTAGCATATTTAAATAATTCAATGTGCCCTACATGTAAAATATCAAAACAACCATTTGTCCAAATTATTTTTTCGTCCATGATATTTCCCAATCTTTAAATTCAGCCGCTAGGCAATCTATTTTGTAATCTTTTCTTCCCCCTACTTTTT
>Ga0098038_1001531_pt1 | contig 9982 bp, 12 predicted proteins | sample 5B_taG_FD_75051 | JGI IMG/M metagenome (GOLD analysis project Ga0098038, IMG submission 75051) | Marine viral communities from the Subarctic Pacific Ocean - 5B_ETSP_OMZ_AT15132_CsCl metaG | ecosystem: Environmental > Aquatic > Marine > Oceanic | place: Pacific Ocean | collected 2015-01-08 | reverse complement strand
TTTAGCAAATCAATAACATCAAAATTAAGTTCTTTATATACCTCAGTAAATGATCTTACTTCTACACTACTTACTGGCATATTTTCTTCTTCACTAAATCTTTGAACCTCTACTAAAGAAGATCCATCATTGCAAAAGTAAAACTCTTGAGTTGATGTTTTGTCAGAAATTCCATAATTGAATGCTCTAATCTTCTCATTCGAGTTAAACCTTCCTGCTATTACATCATAAAATTCTTTGAAAGGTTCAAACACATAAACGTTACAATTAAATTTACTGTAGATATTATTGGCAAAATCACCTCTATATCCACCCAAATCAACAACTACAGAGTCTGAATTTAAAGAATAATCAAGTCTTTTAGTATAATCTCCATTATCAGCTAACCACCTATCTTGATCAAAAAATACCATTAGTCTTCCCTCTCTAATAAAATGTGTTTTCCTTTTCCATTATATGCGAGATAATCAACACCTGCATACAATTCCGTTTCATCAATTTGATAGTTGGTCCAATCTCCAACATATGGTCTTTCTATATCAATAACACCTGCAAGGGCATCGATAGAAGCACCAACGTCAAGAAATACAGCGTTTGTATATTTCTTAAGTCTATGTATTAGACCAGACTTAACATGGCCCATACCCATTAAGAAAATCTTAGATGTGGTATTTTTAAGTTGCTCTCCAACCATTTTTTCAGTTGCGTCAATATCATCACAAGCAAATCTCTGAGGAAGAGATACATAATCTTCAAACTTTTCAAGTCCAAGATACTCTTGATATTGAGGTGCTTCGATAACATTCTGAATGATATTCATTTTTACATCTGCACCAATCAAACCAATCTTTCCAGCAAAGGTTTGAAGTAACCACTTATTAGCAACTAATCCATATCCAAACTCTGCTGGATAATCAATATTCACCCCAGGAAGAACCTCATTGAACTTCTGACGATTATCAGGATAAATCTCACAAGTATAATAATCACACTCTCTAGCACCATCCTTGAATGCCTGGTGGTCAATCTGACTGTATGGTTTACTTAATGCACGTCTTCCTGGTGTTGCACTTCCAACAGACTCACCTCTTAAAAAGAAGTAATCCCCATCACCAAATTTATAGAAAGTTTTTGATTCATTCTTACCAACAAGATCAACTAAGAGTTCTTTGAACTCACTTAATTTCTCTTGGAAGTTTGGGTACATTTCCTTATTACCAAAACATGGATTAGTGTCATTGTTTTGAGTCCCATCGATTTTATAAAGATCCAAATACATATCAATCCTCAATTACAGCAACGCCATAATAGACAGCATTCTTACCATCATAACATGAGATTCTTCTTTCGCCATAAAATTCCTTTACCCAATAAATCACATAATCAATATCCTCTTGTGTCATTCCAGGATGACATGGAAGGCTTACTAATTTTTTCCATTCACGATCAGCAACAGTATAACTGCGGTCTTGTCTAACAATTTTATGCATATGCAGTGGTTTGTAATGAACGCTAGTATGAATCTTTTTATCTGCGAGATAATTTATCATATCATTTCTTTCAATTGCAGGAACACGCGCACTATAATGCTGAACTGTTTCTGACCAAGCTGGTGTTCTGATTAATCCAGATAATCCCTCATTGTAAGATTTTTGAATATGTCTACGCCATTCAAGATGATTAGATAATTTTTTCATTTGCTCCAAAGCAATTGCTGCCTGAAGGTCAATCATATAACACTTATATCCTAGAACATCAATATCATAATCCCAAGAATATCCAGGTTTATCACCCAACTTATTCATACGAGAAAATGTACTAGTAATTCCCATCCAAGTTAATGGGATAAGTTTTTCATATAGATCCTTATCGTTGGTAGTAATCATACCACCATCACCACACGGCATAGTTTTTACTGCTTGAAAAGACCATACTGCAGCATCTCCTTTGGATCCTGCTCCAGGAGTATAACAACTATGAGCACAATCTTCTAGAATGAACCCATCATAAAACTCACGAATCTCATCAATCGGTGCAGGAACACCTGCCATATTAACTGCAATAACGGCTTTAGTATTTGGTTTTAGATTTTTACGAACATCTTCAGGATCAATGCATAGAGTATCATCTAAAACATCTACAATATTTGAAGTACAATTATTCCAAAGAGGAGCAACTGCAGTTGTTATAAACGACATTGTGGGATTAATAATATCACAGTCTTTAATACCCAATGCCTTAAACACAAGATCTTGACCTGCAGTATTACTAGTTACTGCCACTGCATACTTGGCACCAACCATTTCAGCAAACTTTTTTTCAAACTCAGCTACCTTGGGACCTTTACCCCACCAACCAGTTTCAATACATTCTCTAAGAGAATCAAGTTCTTCATTACCTCCAACTGGACGAAGAACAGGTAATACGGTTTCACGAATTTTCATTTTCTTGTCATTGTTGTATAGTAAAGATAACCGTTTGGTGGCCAAAAGTCAAGAACTTTTTCAACATTGATATCAAAATCTTTCTCTGCTCTGCCAAGGAAAACTTGTCTGCTTACCTGTCCCCTGTTCAGAATCATATAAACTTTTTTACTATTAACAATAATATTTTCATAGTAAAGAGATTGCAATTCCTCATTTAATTCAGAATAAGCATAGTTACTAACAACTAGATCAATGTCTTTCAACTTATCAATGGTTGAATGGTGAATTGTTTTTCCAGTGATATTAAACTTAGAGAGATATTTTTCTTGCAATTTTGATGCTGGTTCAATATCATAAATGTGATACTCTTCAAAATCGCAAAGACAACTAATGGTTTTACATAATCCACCATATCCTCCACCAATTTCGACAATTCTATTGAGATCTCCCTCGCCGTAAAAATATGAAATGTCCAATGCATTTTGGATATATCTTAGTGTAGATGGTGAGATTAGACCAAATGGTAAATCATATCCAACTTTTGACGATCCACCATACAAATCATTTTCTTTAAATGCCTCAATGAGATCTTGATCCAACTCATACTGTTGAATTCCTTCAATGTACTTCAATCCTTGCTCTGGAGATACATGCTCAAGAATGGCATTGTACCTTGGATCGTTTTTAAATTTATCAAATACTTCATCATCAGACACTGCTTCATTACAAATGTCAGCATAAGGAAAACTAGTCTCGTCCTTATCTAAATTACTCCATCCTTCAATCATAGTTACCTCTAACAAAAATGAAAATTATTAGCATCAAATGGAACTCCATTTGCACTCCAGTCATTACGAATTCTACCAAGATAATTTAGTTCTTCATAATCAATGTTATTCTGAACAACAAAATCATAGAGATTGTATTCAGAGCCAATATGATTACTGATGAGGTAATCAAATCTATTGAAACTAAAATTGGAAAAATCTACCATGACATTTGATTTCATGGAGAAAAATTGATCATTGAAAAGATTAGACGTTGCTGGAGCAACTCTTCCATTCATCCAAATAAAATCTGGATTTCCAAGTAAAGCTTGCTTTTCAAGTTTCTCTGTCTTCTCAAATACATATGGACAAGTCAAAATACCTCTTGTTGTAACATATGAGATATTTTCATACTCAGATGAATTAACTTGTTTAAGTGCAGTCTTAAGTTGTAACAACTCACCGATTCCTTTATTATTAGAACCAATGTTTGATTTACTGCCCATAGCACATAGATCAACATCTTTAATGAGACTTTTCAAATCATTGTTTTTAATCTCAGATTCAGAGTCAATAGTATTCTCACATAAAATAAAATCAAATGACTGTGGTAAAATCTTTAGTATCTGTCTAATACAAACAAAATACTCTTTCTCTCTAAAATCACACACCTCTTCAGAATATTGTTTGGGTCTGAGAGATGAAAATCCAATCGCTAAATTTTTCACTTGTATGCGTTCATATAGGTTTTATAAAAGTGCTGTGCATCTTCAGGAAGATTATCCATATACTTTTGAAGGTTATTAATAAAATTGTAAGTATTACGATAACCAATTACTTCTTTTTCAAGATTAGTCACTAAATCTTGCACGTTTCTATCCTGATAAACCGATGCTTTATTATAGATCACTGAGTTAGGGAAATAATATTGCAGAATATATGAACCCCAGATATCATCCATTCTTCCTACATGAGGAAGCACAGCATAGTATGGCAATACTTCTCTTGCTAAGAAAGTATTCTGACTATTAAATGGTGCGATCTTATTTGAACAATATGGTTTCTCTACATTGTATTTTACTATGGGTTTCATTGTAAGTCTAGCCATAGCATCAATATCAGGATCACCATCCCATAGATCTGCCTGAACTAATACCTTACGCTTTACTTTGCCTTTATACTCAACTTCATGCCTTTTTCCTAGCAAATCAATTGGAAAACCTCTGTGCCAAATATCTGGAGTATTTGTTACAGACAATGGATCAAATACATTCTGAGATGGTTCATACAAATCACATTCAATTTTCTGACCAACTAAAACATTTTTACCCCAATCATCATAGGGAATATTATCATCATCAACTGTAGCAACAATGTCTGCACCTTGATTATATGCATAAAGAAATCCAATATTTCTTCTTTGAATACTCTTCCATCCAATTGAATCAGACAAATCACTATCAATGGTTTGTTGAATGTCTGGAGAGAGGTAAATACAATCTAGTTCCTCATACTCCAAATGTGGAGTTTTTGTATCACCCACCACGATGAGAGTCCAATCTTTCATCGCAGCAAACTTTTTTGTTGCTAAAGTTGGACTATTAATGGTCGTGGTAACAATAAATTTTTTTAATCCCATTCTATTTCTCCATTGACAATAATTTCAGTATTATCATTAACTCTTTCCTTATTATACTTAATAAATCCCCAGTCAGATTTATTTTCATACTTTAATTTAGTATAACTACTATTATCTCTAGGGAGGGGGTGTCCATGATAAATGTGATAATAAGGAGCATTTATCAATTTAAGTTCTTTACCTTTAAGTTTTAAATTCCATAGAATTTCTGTATCCATGTTAGATTGATTTTTGTTAGTCCTATGACTAAAATCTCCTTCATTGTATCCTGTAGCAACATTAAAGAATACATCTCTTGAGAACATACATGCATCTCCAGACCACAAACCAATAACTGGATCTTCACCAAGAAGATTGTGATATTTTAGATTCTCATACAAATCTAAAACCTGTTCAGGATCCCCCCATCCATTCAATGGTCCAGTTAAAACATCACCATTAGGAATTAGTCTAGGAGATAGTGAAGGAGAATCTCCTAATGAAATATCGCCTCTATATCTAACTCTGTAAAAAACATCATTCTTCTCATCACTATCAAATTCTTTTTTAATTTCTTCAATTAACTTTTCTGTCAGCATAATGTCAGAGTTAGTAATGAAGATCATATCTCCTGTTGAAATTCTACAGCCAGCATTTTTTGCAAAATACTCATAGTAAGTTGAAGGTGTTAAGTCTTCAGCAACAGATACTGAGGGATCGACAATCAAATTCTTCACTCTTGGATGCTGAAGAACTTCCTCCATTAAAGAATTGACATAGAGATACTGCTCATTAATTGGATTGAAGTCAACCACAATCATCTCATAATCAATACCTGAACTATCAAGTAGTTTAAGATTATGGGATACTGCTTGCTCTAATCTTTCAATAAATTGTTCGCCATAATTATCATCCCTTCCTCCAAGCACAATACTTAGATCCATTATCAATTCTCCTGTTTTTTAATTTGTCTCTGAATCCAGTTATAAGTTTTACGAATACCTTCTTCTAGAGTCTGCGAATAATCCCAACCAAGTTTTTCGCGAACCAAATCATTATTAGAATTACGACCACGAACACCAAGAGGTGCATCAAGTTTATGAAGTTTTTGAACTTCTTTTCCAGCAACTTTTGCAGCAGTATCCACCAGTTGATTGATACTAACCATCTCTTCGGATCCAATATTCACAGGTCCTTGGAAATCAGATTGCATCAATCGCCAAGTTGCTTCGACGCATTCATCAACAAACAGGAAGGAACGAGTTTGCAGACCGTCACCCCATACTTCAATTGCTCCGCCCTCATCGGGAAGGTAGGCAACTTTTCTGCAGATTGCAGCTGGTGCTTTTTCTCTTCCACCTTCCCAGGTTCCTTCGGGACCAAAAATGTTATGATATCGAGCGACCCTAACAGGAATGCCATGATTACGATTATACGCAAAATACAGGCGCTCAGAGAAAAGTTTTTCCCATCCGTACTCGGAGTCTGGGTTTGCAGGATATGCTGATTCTTCACGGCAGTCAGGGTTATCAGGATCAAGTTGATTATGTTCTGGATACATGCAAGCAGAACTAGAGTAGAAAATTTTAGGATAATTTTTACTACCTCTGCCCATTTCTTCTGCAACCCGAAGAACATTCAGGTTGATAGACACAGAGTTCTGCATAATTTCAGCATCATTATCTCCACTGAAAACAAAACCTGCACCACCCATATCAGCAGCAAACTGATAGATTTCATCAAACGGTTTTACAAATTTATCTGCAATATCATTATAATGATTGCCACTGTATCCTTTAAATTTCATGCACTCTCTGACCTGAGCATAATGAGTCAAGTCGGTGACAATGAATTCATTAGATTCTGTTTCGGAAAACTCAGGGCGTTTTAAATCAACTCCACGCACCCAATAACCCTCTGCGCGAAGACGTTTTACCATGTGACTTCCAATAAATCCACCAGCACCAAGGACAAGTGCTGTCTTCTTGTATTCAGACATAAAAATTTTTCACTCCTAGTATATATTATACCATATTAGATCGTTTATACCACTCATAAGTTCTCTCAAGACCTTCCTTAAGAGAAACTTTTGGTTGCCATCCAAGAGACTTAATTTTATCAATATTCAAAACCTTACGAAAAGTTCCATTTGGTTTTGAAGTATCCCAACGAAATCCACCATTAAAACCGACAACATTAGCAATTGTTTCTGCAAGTTCTTTGATAGTTACATCTTCACCAGTTCCAACATTAATGTGCTCTGCATCATCATACTTTTCCATACAGACATAACATGCTTCAGCAAGATCATCAGAAAATAAAAACTCTCTCATTGGAGATCCATCACCCCAAAGTTCTACAGGATTTTGAAAAGGGCCTCCAAGATCGTGATCGATATCATCCTTACCAGCATCTAATTTGCGAATTAAAGCAGGAAGAACATGACAATTATCTAAATCAAAATTGTCATTAATACCATACAAATTACAGGGCATCAAACTGATGGCATTGAATCCATACTGCTCGCGATATGATTGACACATCTTTATACCAGCAATCTTTGCAATGGCATAAGAATCATTTGTAGGTTCTAAGGGTCCAGTCAGAAGCTGATCTTCTTTAATAGGAACTTCGGCATGTTTGGGATAAATGCAAGATGACCCTAGAAACATAAATTTTTTGACACCGTTGCGGTAAGCAGCATCAATAACATTGTTCTGAATCATGAGATTATCATAAATCATTTCTGATTTATGATTTTTATTTCCCAAGATGCCTCCAACCTTTGCAGCAGCAAGAAAAACATACTCTGGTTTGTGAGTATTAAAAAGATTATTAACTGCCTCCATATTACGAAGATCACATTCTTTCTTGGGAATCATCACAAGATTCAGGTATCCCTTAGAAAGTAGATTTCTCACGATAGCAGATCCAACCAGACCTCTATGCCCAAGAACTAAAATTTTAGAATCAAGATTCATTTTCACACATGTCCTTTACTAAATTATCGAAAGATATTTTTGGATCCCATCCCAGTTTTTGTCTTGCTTTAGATGAATCGCCAAGAAGAGTTTCAACTTCTGCAGGGCGATAATATTTGGAACTAACGGCAACGATAGTTTTTTTGGTATTTACATCCATACCAATTTCATCCTCACCTGTTCCGTGCCACTCTAGTTCAAATCCAAAATAAGGAGCACACTTTTCTACAAATTTGCGAACAGAATATTGCTCTCCAGTAGAAACCACATAGTCATCTGCATCCTCTTGTTGAAGCATTAACCACATGGCTTCAACATAATCTCTTGCATGTCCCCAATCACGCTTGGCATCAAGATTGCCAAGATATAAAACATTTTGTTTTCCTTCAGAGATTGCCTTCAATCCGCGAGTAATTTTACGGGTTACAAATGTTTCACCCCTACGTGGAGATTCATGATTGAAAAGAATACCAGTACATGCATACATGTTATATGCCTCACGATAGTTCTTAGTAATCCAATATCCATACACCTTGGCACAACCATAGGGTGACCGTGGATAGAATGGAGTGGTTTCTGTCTGAGGAATCTCCCTAACCTTACCAAACATTTCAGAAGTAGATGCTTGATAGATACGAACCTCATTCTCCATACCAAGAAGACGAACTGCTTCTAGAACACGAAGTGCTCCTAAAGCGTCAGTATTACCAGTGTATTCTGGAGTTTCAAATGAGACTTTTACATGACTCTGAGCACCTAAATTATAAATCTCATCTGGTTTAACTTTTTTAATTACAGCAATAATATTAGTGGCATCAGTGAGATCCCCATAATGAAGTTTAATACGATCATAGATATGATCAATTCTATGAGTATTAATCAAAGAAGCACGACGAACAATACCGTGAACTTCATATCCTTTTTCAATGAGAAGTTCTGCAAGATAAGAACCATCTTGACCAGTTATTCCCGTAATTAGAGCTACTCTCATATTGTTGGCAATTTTACCTATCATACAAAAAAAGACCCTTGATGTCAAGGGTCTCTATAAGGTCTTACATGCACGCCACTTGCTCTTTATCCTGAAGCAAGAAACAGGGCGGGAGTTACCCATCCGCACCACTTACTTTTAGGATAAGCAAGAAACCTATTAGTTCCAAAGCTTTTGAACTTTTTCTTCAAGTGCTAAGAACCTTGCATCAACTTCTTGTTGTGCTTTGTCACTGGATTCCAGTGCTGCAACTTTTGCCTCAAGTGCTCTTAATCTTGCTTCCACTTCAACGTCATATTTTGACATTGCAGCTCCGCTTGCTGATTTTGCTGCTTTTCCTTGTGTTGCCATTGTTTTAAATAATGAACTCTTTTCTTATTTAGTTTTTAGAGGGTCTAATGACTCCACCAGTTCTGTTATAGTCCATCCGTGACTCGATTATAATCATCCTCCAATCGGATGATGTCATCTTCAAAACACTCACCACTCTGAACTTCTATGATTGTGATACCATCAGGAAGAGATTCAAGTCTATGAGTTTGACCTCTACCAATACTGAATTTTTCACCCTCATGTGCTAATCGATGTATATTATCAATTTGCACTTTTCCAAATCCAGAAAGAACATACCAAAATTCATCTCTTTTAAAATGTTTTTGTAAAGAGATTCTTTGACCAGGGTTGACATGAAGTCTTTTGATTACAAGGTTATGATGCCTTTGAAGATCTTCGTACCAACCCCAAGGTTTTTCTACTTTGTTTTGCATTTAAACGAAGGGGTAATCCCGACCAGGGCTAGTTTATACGACTTACCGAGTCTTTGATGTAGCAGGGTTTGCCTGTCAACCACTTAGGATACTCCTGATCTTCCATTGCTAGAAGACATTGCATCTGGTTGTCAAACAGATAAACATCAAACCATTTACGATTGTAGTAATCTTGTTCCTGCAATCTGTAATCAGGCATCCCATTATCAAGGATGCCCTTTTCAACAAAACGGAAAGCACCCATTGTATGTAGAACTTTCACGCTACCTCCACAGACTCAAGATCAGCGGCAACCTGCTCAATCAGAATATCATAATCATCAAGAGGATCGCCAGAAAAAACGACTCCATTGTTCTCATAATAACGACGGACCTTTTTGAGAAGTTTCGGATTCTTCACATCCAGGAAGAAGTCACCGTTTACAGCACCACG
>Ga0098038_1001529_pt1 | contig 9983 bp, 13 predicted proteins | sample 5B_taG_FD_75051 | JGI IMG/M metagenome (GOLD analysis project Ga0098038, IMG submission 75051) | Marine viral communities from the Subarctic Pacific Ocean - 5B_ETSP_OMZ_AT15132_CsCl metaG | ecosystem: Environmental > Aquatic > Marine > Oceanic | place: Pacific Ocean | collected 2015-01-08 | reverse complement strand
GTCATTGTGTTAAGATTAGTAACGAAATTATTTAGTAATTATAAAGTATGATATGAAACTTAACAATTGGTGTTACCCGAACACTACCCGAACAATAAAAAGGGGGTCTAATGACCCCCATAATCTTAACTTATATTACTTGTCGGATTCCTCTACCTTTTTCTCTTCTATGGGTGGAATACGATTAAAGTATGGATCATAATCAAACATAGCATCCCAATCAGTAATGTTTACTGCATGATTCCTCCAGAAATTCCAAATCGCATCATGACTTGTTTTATGAAACGCATCTACATGTTCTTTATGAATTGATGATCCTAATTCTATTCGATATAGGAATAAAGGTATAGTAAAAGTATTACCAGAATTATAAATCAAATCATCAGCAACTGCTCTAGGTCTAACACCTTGATCCAATTTATACTTATCATCTCTACAATGCAGTCTAACAAGTTTCTCCGCATGATGTCTTGTGATAAGATAAGCAGCAGTAGAAAAATCATTTACAAATCTACGATGTAGTTGTAAATACACACTCATAGGATTAATAACTGCTAATTGTATTACATCATAATCATAAGGTAGTTTTGATTGAAATTCTCTCCATTTAAAGTTCCAATGAGTAACTGTAGATATATCACAGTCATCTTCCAATATTAAAGCACAGGGAGCATCAGTCTTTAAGAACTCTTTCAATGCCTTTAAATGTGATGTTGTACATCCAACTTCACCTGAAGACATTTGATCAGGATACCTACCCTTAATAATATCACCCAGATCATCCTCTCTACCATCATAAGCAGAGATACGAGTATAGTTCTCTACCTCCCAATAATTAAGAGATTCCTCTATTACATCCCATCTTTCAGGTTGCTCATCTAAGTTAATAACATAAACAGGAGGTAGACCATTTAGTTTAAATGCTGATTTGTTCTTATCCATATACCAACTCCTTCATATCATGAGTATCCATTGTCTTGGCAGTTAATGATGAATGTTCTTCCTGAAGATTACCATCGATAATCTGATGATCAAATACTAAAACATAATCACCATCAACTAAAGTATTTGGTAATTCTTTTTCAGTAACTAAAACTTCATTCAACTTTTCACCTGGTCTTTTACCTATTATATCAACACTATCACCAATAACCTTTGCTAGGTTAAAAAGATTTACATTTTTCATAATACGACAAAGAACAAAGAAATCATTCATACGACTATAATCAATAGCCTTATGTATTAACTGTGCCGCTTCCTGACTAGAGAACATCAATCTATTCATTTGCATATCAGTTAACTTTAAATTGTTACCTTGCTCTGCCTGAGATACCCAATAAGGTATAACAGATCCATTACTCTTAGCAACATTAGCAAATCGAGTACATACAAACTTGGTATGATGATTATGATACTGGGAGAACATTCTCTCCATAATCCTTTTACTATACCCATAAACAGAATCGGGATCACATGCCTTATCAGTACTGACACCTATAGTTAATGGAACTTCTAATCTAACACTTGCCTTTATAACATTCAAAGACCCTATAAGATTAACTTCAACAGCTTTAGAAGGATTCTCTTCTGCTAGATTAATATGCTTTATAGCAGCAGCATGAACTACAATATCTGGTCTAACCTTACTATAGATATTAACCAGATGATCGAAGTCACATATATCTCCAATAATAACATTTACATCTGGGAACTGTTGCTTCAGTTCTGAAATATATGATTCATTTCTACTAATACTATAGAATTCATAGTCACCATAATACTCTTTAATGAATGCCTTGCCTACGGTTCCTGAACCACCTGTAATTAAAACTTTCTTCATAATACCCCATCAAAGAAATCATTACAATTCATACCCTTATCATCTATGAATAGATCGGCATGTGGTTTTCCCATGATTAACTCATGATACTTAGCACCCCAATCATCCAATTGCTTCTGAGTCAATTCAAATAGAACTGCTGAAGCTTTTGCCTGTGCAATTTGATGCTCCTCCTCTGAGAACCTACCCATTGCTCTAGCAGTGAAGTAAGTTATATGATGATGTTCATAATAGAGTTTATTAATATATTCTATTCTATCCATCCAAGGTTCTGCTTTATGGTAGTCTCTACCAACAGTTGGAGTACATATAGTACCATCAATATCAATACAGTATCTCATGATAATGCTCCTTTGATCCAGTCCTCTAGTTTTACTTTTGATTTCCATCCAAAGGTTTTCCAGATCTTATCAACATTAGCTTGTGTAATTCTAGATTCACCAACACGAGGTGGAATATTAATTGTATTATCAGATATCATAGCAGCAATTTCATTAACAGAATAGTTTGTTCCCGTTCCAACATTATAAACCTGACCACATGCTTCTGGATCTGGTCTTGATATTGCTGCCATAATATTAGCATTTACAACATCACTAACATGAGTAAAGTCTCTACGTTGATCCCCATCACCTACAATAGTTAATGGTTCACCAGCAGCGAGTTGTCTTAGAAAGATACCTATCACAGGAGCATATTGCCCTCTCAGAGGTTGCCTCTCTCCATATACATTAAAGTATCTAAGAATAACTGTAGGTAGATCAAATAGATCTGTATACATGGTTGATAGTTTTTCACCATTTACCTTAGATACTGAATATGGATTCAAACAATCATCTGGTTGTGTCTCTACATTTGGATATGGATTCATACCATATGATGATGAAGTAGATGAATATATTAAACGCTTTACCTTTGCTTCTCTAGCACACTGAAGCACTGTACAGGTTCCTAATGAATTGATGCTAACTGCTTCTATAGGATTCTTTATAGCAGGTTGTATTCTTGCTTCTGCTGCTAAATGGAAAACATAATCCTGTCCACTAGCAAAAGCATTAGTTAATGCTCTGTAATCTCTAATATCACAATTAACATTATATGCCTTTGGATTCCAATAAAATTGATCATGAGCATCAGAAAACTCATTATCAACTACAGTAACCTCATGACCTATTTTTAATAATTGATCAACGAGGTTAGATCCAATGAATCCAGCACCACCAGTAACTAAAGATCTCATGATATTCCAGCAGGGAGAAAGTAATTTTTATTAAATGCAAAGCATTCTTGTGTAGGATAACTTGTTAATGGATTTACAGTTCCATGATATCCACTTGTTTGATAGAAGAAAGGATCATCAAAAGCATAAACATTAAACCAACGTTGAATCTCTGCGAATCCAGCATCTTGATAATCTTCAATAACATATCCAGCGTGATGTGTCACCCTCTGACACATTTTAACATAGTCTTCTGTAAGATACAACACAGCATGTCCACTTAACATATTATAGATCCTATAAAGATCTCCTTCAACCTGATCATACTGAACATAAGGACCAGAATGACCATTCATTCTACCCCAAGATGAAATTCCAAGATAAACACCATCCGCATCATCTGGTACTTCAATTTCAGGTCTGAAGTTTTTTACTACACAATCATCTTCAAATAAAATAAATGGTGGATCAACTTCCTGTAAACCTTTGAAGTGAGCAGCAGAACATCCAGCAACTGGTTTATCGGGACGAGGAACACCTTCCATACGAATGATATTTTCAAATCCACAATCCTTTAGCATCTGCTGCATATTACTATTCTTCTCAGTATGCTGTTCTAAATTCATATAAACAGCAGGAATCTTTCTCAAATCAATTTTCATGTTAAGTCCTCAACTCACTATGGTTTTTCTTTAAAGCAACTATTTTTGGTTCATAGGGATAGTTAGTTCCCTTAAATTCTTCAGCATAACAATATGATGGTGTTAATGTTAGTGTTGGTGGATTATCTCTCAAGTATCTATTTAAATGAGATTCATCAAACCATAGAGCAGTAACATCATTATCCTTATCATGATTTACTCTAGTAGATAAGACCTCAGCCATTTTAAGAAAATGTTCTGTCTTACCTCCATTAAATCCTCCAGCATAATAGTTATCACCCTCCTTACCTGGTTCAATATATGCCATACACTTTGGATTCCTATCATATGTCCTATCCTCTTTTGGTTGAAATGTTTGATAAGGATGTTGAGTTCCAACTAAGTCACTTAAGATTTCATCACCTACCTTATCTACTATTGCCATATCTACATCAAGATAATAACAATAATCAAACTTAGATATAAAATCCTTTTCCTGCATGAAGTAATTATACCTCATTAATGTAGGAACTGGCCAAGGTTCATGTTCTATCTTAGAAACTCTTACATTATCAGATGTTTCTACATCATGCTCAGTAAATAATACACACTCAATATCATGATCATTTAAAAAATTCTCTTCAATATTATTATAGAGTTTTTCAACAAACTGTATGTATTGATTTGTTGCTATGGTTAAGATACAAATTTTCATCTCATTATCCTATACTTAAAATCAAATACACATATCTCTTCAATATCACGATCCTTAAGGAGATTATTAAAATAAGTTCCTGTTACTAATTCTCCATAATGATATGAGAGTTGTTTAGATAACTTATCCTGATTCAAATAAATTTGATTTGATTTCTCAAAAACTTTATTATTACTACACCAAATCATTTCATTAACATCTCTATTAGCATATGGTTCATTATACCAGTAATTATAGTTAACTACAAGGGACTTGTTACCAATAATAGATTCTATCTGATCCTTTAAAGGAAAATCGTTTATAACAACATCTGCTCTCATAGTAAGATAGAAGTCATACTTATCTGAATAGTATTTTTCAACTACTCTAAACTTCTTATAGTATTGTGATGAAAGACAATTTTTGCCATTTCTTTCTGGAAGGAATGGAGTCTCATTTAAAACTTCATTCATTATATCAGTACTTTCAATCTCACCTTCAACATGATTTACACCATGATCTAAAAAATAATGATTAATAGATTCTACAGATATATCTGGTTGGTCATAATCAACTTTAATATGCCAATCATCATTCATTAAATCACTTCGTTCATAATCATCCCAGAAAGAATAATACACATCAATATCACATGATCCAATACTCTTTCTTATCAAATCTAAATTTTCATGAAACTTATAAAATAAAGTTCTTACATGACCAGAAATAAATATCGCAATTTTCATAGACTTTCAAATATAGATTCCATCATACTACTTAAACCAGTTTCTCTTTCTTTACTTGTCATATGTTGATCAAAAGAAACATGATCAACAACAGTATTAACCGACAATGCCTTTTTACCAAATCTCATAGCAAGAGAATATAAAACGTGAGTCTCCATATCAACTGCCAATACACCTAGATCAGATAATGGTTTATACCAATTAGGATCTGGTTGATAAAAATAATCACTTGCCACCATACTACCAACAAAAGCAGTAGGGTAAACATTCATAAAACTTTTTAGAAGATTATAATCACAGCAAGGAGATACTATAAATCCAGAAGCAAGATTTTTGGTCATAGCACTATCAGTAGAAGCAGTCATAGCAACAACAACATCACCAAGATTAACTAAAGGTGATATTCCTCCACAACTACCAACTCGGATTATACTTTCAACACCATAAAAATTATACAGTTCATGAGCATATATTCCCAAACTAGCCTGTCCCATTCCACTGGATTGTACAGAAACCTTAATACCATTTACCGTTCCAGAAAATCCTAAACAATTTCTAACAGTATTAACACTCTTTACATTCTCTAGATATGTTTCAGCAATCCACTTTGCTCTCAGAGGATCACCTGGCATTAGAACTATTGGATGATAGTCTCCATAGTTTGCTTCAATATGTGGGGTCATTCGTTATCAATAGATAAAATTCTTTCCAATTTTTAACTCGGAGTCCTTTCCACTCTTGGTTATAATCATGATCCATTATAACACTTTTTAACCCAATTGTCTGCCCTGCTTGGGCATTATTAATAGAATCTTCAATCCAATAATAACTTTTACCAGAATATCTACTTAAAAGATAATCTTTTTTACTTTCTGTATGATCTAATCCACAATTTATAAAATCAAAAACATTACCAAACAAATGAATTAAATTTTTCTCTCTTAACTCTTGAGCATACTTATCTTTATCTAAACAACTAATAACATCAAACTTATATCCAAGATTATATAACTTAGTTACATACTCAACAGAATCTTTAAACGCAGGAATAAATCCAACACATCCAGATTCATTAAATTTTCTTATTTTTCGTGTTGCTTCATCATCACTTATACCATATATTAAAGATAAACTATACGAATTGGTATTAGATATTTTTTTATATCCCTGCTCAAGCATCCATACGTTAAATGCGTATGCCCAATCTAACAGAACACCATCACAATCAACTATTATTTTTGAATTGATAAATCTGCTCCCATGTCCCAAGGTCAATGTATTCATCAACTTGAATTGCTTTAGAATTATATATTGGAGTATTCTTTATCTCACCTACTAACAATCTATGATTCAATGTAGACTTTTCCATAAACTCTATACATGAATCAAAAACTCTTTTCCTAAAAGCAAAGGCACACCAAAAAGCATTAAACTTATCTAAATTCTCTTGAGGTTTATCTTCATAATCGATAACAGTATTTTGATCTGAAATAATTAAAGATCCTTTTGTTCTTAGCATATCAGGATCCTTTTCATTCTTGACAAAAAAAGTAAATCCAGTTTCATTCAAACTCTTATTAACAGTTTCAATAATATCTTCAGAATATTTCATCCTCATAAAAGTATCTGGCAAGAGAACAATATTCTTTTCTCCAAATAAATGCTTGGCACTTTTAATAGATCCTGTATATTCAGTCTCTTTAGTATTGAAAAATGTAAATGATATATTGAAACGATGCTTATATCTACTAAGGTACTTTACTAATTCAGTTTTATTCTCATTTAAAGTAATTACAAACTGAACATCTCTTCTACCATAGTTTGAAAATAAATCAAAACTATAATCTATTAAAGACTTATTCTTTTCTATTGAATGTATTTCCTTTGGATAAGGTAAAGAAAGTCTAGTTCCCTCACCAGCACATGGAAGTATTACTGTAAGATCAGACATATCAAATCCACTTCCAACTACCAAATTCCATATCAGTTATATCCTTAGCAGCACATTGAGCACCAAACCAATTCTTAGGAGCAATTGTCATCTGACTATTAGATAACCAAGCACCCCACCAAGAATAAGATGAATTAGCAATAACATGACACTTACACATGGACATCAAACATAAATCAAAATCAGCAGAATTATCATCAGAGATATTAAATCTATCACCAGAAAATAACTCTTGCTCATGACACCATTTGGGATCATCAGAGAAGACAATCACAGGGAAATTTTGAGGTAAACATTTCAATGCTTCATCATAGTATTCCAATGATTGAACTGGATGATTAGGATTAACTACATAATCACCCCTTCTTATATGAAGTGATATAGTATCACCTCCACCCATACCATCAATAACTTCCTTACACATATCAGTAAGTTCCTGAGAGAATTTAAAATCTTCTCTTATCTCATCTTCAATATGCTTAAAGTATTTTTCCGTTTGATAATACCCAAATAGATCTATATTATCTGGACAATTATTAAACAGATCTTCATCAAATGTATGAGTTCTTTCGCCATTTAATCTATTAGGATAGACTCCTATAGTATTATTCTTAATATTAGGGAATGTATTATAAAGATTAATAAATTCATTTCTTACATTTAAATCAGTTTCACCAAAAGATTCTTCTGGTGGTATAGCAAATTCAAACCCTCTATTTCTAGCAATACCTTTTAATGAGGCATACTGGAACATTTGATTGGCAAGTCTGCCAAGATTACCTATGTTATTAAACGTCAGCATTTTCTTTATACCATGCGTATGTTGATTCAATACCTTCCCTAAGACCAATCTTAGGTTCCCAACCAAGTGACTTCATCTTATCCACATTCAATACTTTGCGTGGAGTTCCATTTGGTTTGCTAGTATCCCATTCATAATAGTTCTTATATCCTACCACATCAACAATAGTTTCAGCAAGTTCCTTTATGGTCACATCCTCACCAGTACCTACATTGATTGGTTCTGGTTCATCATAATCTTGCATACACTTAATACAAGCTTCTGCTAGATCATCAACATGTAAGAACTCTCTCATTGGAGATCCATCACCCCATAACTTAACAACCCAATGCTTACTCTTCTCAAGTGATCCATGAAACTTAGCCATAAGTGATGGTAATACATGGCCAGTATTAATATCAAAATTATCATTAGGACCATATAGATTAGTAGGCATTAATGAAATAGCATTAAACCCATACTGCTGGCGATATGCCTGACACATTTTAATACCAGCAATCTTAGCAGTAGCATAAGCATCGTTAGTTGGTTCCAGAGGACCAGTCATTAAAGCATCTTCTGTTATAGGTTGTTTTGCCATCTTAGGATAGATACAGGATGATCCCAAGAACACTAACTTCTTAACACCATTACGATAAGCAGCATCTATAATATTAGTTTGAATCATCAAATTCTCATAGATGAACTCAGCAGGATATGTAGAGTTACCACCTATACCACCTACTTTAGCAGCAGCAAGAAAAACATATTCAGGTTTTGCTTGCTCAAAATAAGTATCTACTTGAATCTTATTTGTTAGATCACAATTCTGTCTTCTAACCCAATAGATATTTTCATAATGCTTAGATTTTAGATTACGAATAATTGCCGATCCAACTAGACCATTATGACCAGCAACAAATATTTTACTATTATTGTCCATAGATACACATCTCCTCAACTAATTGTTTAAATGGAGTTTTAGGTTCCCAACCTAGAACCTCCTTTGCCTTGGTAGCATCTCCTAATAAAGATTCTACTTCAGCAGGTCTGAAGTATTCTGGATCAACAATAATAACAGGTTTCTTTGTATTCCAATCAAATGCTGTTTCATCCATTCCCTCACCCATCCATTCTAACTTAAATCCAAAGTAGGGTGCTGCTTCATTCACAAAGTCCTTAACGGAATATTGTTCTCCTGTAGCAATCACATAATCATCAGGTTCATCTTGTTGAAGCATTAACCACATTGCCTCAACATAATCTCTAGCATGACCCCAATCTCTCTTAGCATTAAGATTACCAAGACGTAAAAGTTTTTCCATACCAACAGAGATTCTAGATAATCCTCTAGTTATCTTTCTGGTCACAAAGGTTTCACCCCTTCTTTCAGACTCATGATTGAATAATATACCAGAACTACAATGCATTCCATATGCTTCACGATAGTTCTTTATAATCCAATAACCATAAAGCTTTGCCACTCCATAAGGAGAACGTGGATGGAAGGGTGTAGTTTCTGTTTGTGGTGTTTCTTTTACATCACCATATAACTCACTAGTAGATGCCTGATAGATACGAACATCTTTCTCCATACCCAACATTCTAACTGCCTCAAGAACCCTCAGAGTTCCCATAGCATCAACCTGTCCAGTATACTCAGGTATCTTAAAAGAAACCTTCACATGACTCTGAGCACCTAGATTGTATATCTCACAAGGTTCTACATCCTTTATAACACCCATGACGCTAACAGCATCTGTTAGATCGCCATAATGAAGTTTTAGTTTCTCATAGATATGATCTATTCTATGAGTATTAATTAGAGAACTTCTCCTTACAATACCATGAACTTCATACCCCTTAGACAAAAGTAACTCGGCAAGATAAGAACCATCCTGCCCAGTTATTCCTGTTATTAATGCCTTTTTCATAATGTAATGACTATGCTACCACTATAGCAGAATTGCTCCAATAATAAAACCCTTTCCAAATGCTAAACATAACATTTGATAATCTGTTAGTTTAAACTTCTCTTGAATTTTCTTTGCCCATTTCTTATCCCATTCTTTGAGATTATGAAATGCTTCTTTAATGTTTAAGTTCCACAT
>Ga0098038_1001528_pt1 | contig 9984 bp, 12 predicted proteins | sample 5B_taG_FD_75051 | JGI IMG/M metagenome (GOLD analysis project Ga0098038, IMG submission 75051) | Marine viral communities from the Subarctic Pacific Ocean - 5B_ETSP_OMZ_AT15132_CsCl metaG | ecosystem: Environmental > Aquatic > Marine > Oceanic | place: Pacific Ocean | collected 2015-01-08 | reverse complement strand
TACTTTTTAAGAATTTTATTGCATCAGCACCCTCAACCTGAACAGCGTTTGTATTAACCTTAAATTTATCATGAAGAAGTATCTCAAGTTGTTGATAATCCATGTTTTGCATCGATGATCTACTATCGTTTTGATGAAGTGCTAAAAACTCTTCCATTGCTTCTTCTTTAGAGTATCCATCATATCCAAATCCTGGTGGTGTAAATCTTGCTGTTGCACCAGATTTTCGATATATGTTACTTTTTTTCTTTTTGGGTTTATTTACAACTATGACATTATCAAACTCACCAGGTCCAAATTCTGTTTTTCCGTTTGTTGTTCCTTCTGTAACTGTGATTGGTTTATTGTCTAATTTAATTTCAGATTCATTAGAGTTATTATTAGTATTAAGATCTATCGGTTTGATATCAGTATCTATTTCTTCACTATCACTAAACTCATTAGTCCCAAAGAATTCAGCAGGACTCTGACTATTTCTATCAATTTGATTTTTTAATATTTGCTGATCTTTATTATTCTCATTTTTATTGATCTCATATACTTTATTAACTTCAATTTCATACTGTTTATCATCCATTTCACCACTATCTCTTTTTTGTTGCAATTCTATTACCTTGTTTTGTCTCACATTAGACACTTCAGTAAATTCTTGATCATTTTTAGGCAATCCTTCAACTGACGCTCTACCTTCTTTTTCAGCCTTCTCTATATCCTTTTTAAGTCTTTCTTGATCTGCATTCCAATCTTTAGATAAAGTTTCAACTGATTTATTCAATTCATCCATCTGTTTTTCAACTTCATCTTTCTTTTCTTCAAATCCAAACTGTTTTTTGATACCAGATATCCAATCTTTAACTGTCTTTATAATGACACTACTAACTGCTTTTACTTTATCAATAATATTATCTACCCATTCTTTAACATTTTTTAACCATCCAACAATTTTTTGTATCTCTTCAATAATTTTTGGTATATTAACAACAAGAAATCCAACTAATAATGCTCCAGCAGCACCAAGTATTCTCTCCATGAAAGATTTACCTGCAGCAGCAACAGCTCCTACCCCCTTTCCTATTAAATTTTTAGGTTTCTTTGCTTCAATTAATTTTTCCGATTCTGCTTTCTTTTTCTTTGTAAACAATCTTCGGAGAAATCCCTCTTTCTTTTTAGTTGCCTTTTTATCTCGTTTAATTTCTTTACCTAAAGCTTTACGGATACCCTGAGTAGTTTCTCTGATAGCAAGAATACCAAACCCAATCTCCGTAATATCTCCTTTAGTGGGCATTAAGGTTGCCATTAATCAAACACCCCATAATTAGATCCAGCTAAATCTCTATAAAAATTATCAGTGTCAGTAATAGCAAAAGAGGGTACCTCTGTACTGGCAGAATAAGAAGAATTAACTAGACTAGTATTGGATTCCTCCTCACTATTGATATCAAATGGAACTACACTTATCTTATCACTGAAATTATCATAATTAGAGAGAGTATTTGCAGTTGTTAATTTTTCATTTGAAAAAGCTGCAGCAGTAGAACTAAGATCTAGATTTTTAGATAGATTGTTAGAGGAAGTAGAATTAAAGTTTTTACCTTCTGGCATCCTTCCTATATCCTCCTTAAGATCTTCATTTAAGGCTCCTAAGTTAGAAAATGTTGAAATAGCTTTCTGCCTTAATCCTGATATATTACCTTCCTTAACTTGAACTGCATCTAGAATCGGACCTGGTTTTACTACTTTACCCCACCAATCAGTGTTATAAAGTAAAGTAGAAGCATTATGTCTTCTTAGGAACATATCCATATAATTTTTACCGTCATTTGACATGCCTTTTCGTGCAGCCTTAACCTCATCCATAAATTGAATCATCTTACTCTTATGACCTTCTTGCGTACTCATTAAACCTGCAATTTTCTCTTGTATTGACTGTGGCAACTCATCCATAGTTCTTTTACCATCCATCAAGGCAGTGATCTCTTTTGCTAACGAATAAAACTTAGACCATTCACCTCTAAAATTAGTAATAAGATCTGGTATCGTGTTAAATAATTTCGTATCTTTGTCACTCATGTTTGCAGCATCCCATTGATCCCAATTACCAGTATTAGACATTCTGAGTCTATTATTATAAGCCATTAATAACTTTGCTGCGTCATTGCTCATGCTCATAATTGCAAGTTGAGCATCATTTTTCATCTCACCATTATCATTCAGTAACTCTGGATTTGCTTCAAGTAAAGCACCAATTCGTTCTCGTTCATTTATTCGATATTGTTTCATACCAACTTTAGAAATTTCTTCTATTGCTTCTTGGTTGATAGGAGCATAAGATCCAACACCTTCCAAATCAGGACCATATTCACCTTTTAACATTTTATAAAGTTCAGTTCCTGTATACGCTATACCAACAGCAGCAATAATTCCCAACCAAACATAAGGATTACCCAATGCTGCTAAAATACCACTAAACGATCCACCTGCTCCAAGACTACCTATCAAACCACCTATTGCAGAAGTAAGAAGTGGTAATCCTACATTTACAGCAAGAAATATTCCTCCAGCAGCGGCCAATACTATTCCAACATCTCTTGCTAATTTTTTAAGGATACTTTTATCTCCGTCCATCCAAGCTTCTATACCTTGTAGACCTTTCATAGCAATCGTACCTATCCCCAATACACCCATTACTTTCAATAACCGTTCAAAAACACCCATTGTAACTTTCTTGATCTTCTCTATTGGTTTAAGTATTGTATTGCTTAAAACCCCCTCAAGGACTTTTTCCATCCCAGATTTTTTCTTTGCATCTTCTTCTTGTTGTTGTTTTTTTATCTCTTCATCATCTTCTGCTTTCTCATTCTTTGCTTGTGCTTGTAATAAATCAGCAATTGCTCCTAGATTTTTATGAATAGCAAAAATATTTTTATTAAGTCCTACAAAACCTTTTGATTTTTCATCCGAAGAATTTCCAGCAAAATCCCTATCAGTAGATGCTCGTTGTCGATCTGTTCTACTCGATTTTGGAAATACTTTCTTGGGATCTACCGCCATTAGCCACTAGCTTGTTGGTTTTTTAGATTCTCTTCTTCAATATATTGTTCCAAGAGACTGATGTATATATCTCGTTCCCAAGGAATCATGTTTTCGATATCACTCAAACTATATTTATGATGCTGCATCAGGGCGAAATTAATTTTATAATACGCCACGATATCTTGGTGCAACATCGCTAACTGAAAAAAGCTGCTAAACCCTCCAACTTCACTTCACTTTCTACTTTTGTATTAGGATTAGTAATCATAACAGAATGCTGTAGTTTAGGCATAGTATTGAAAAACTTCTCCACCTGCTTAAATGAATTTGATGGTAATGTCTCTACAAACGCAAGCCATTCTTTTTTAGAATGATCCTTTGCAGACCATGTTTCTTCATCTGTAAAGATCATATCTATACAAGAAGCAATAACCTCAAATGATGCAGTTACTTGGTCACTTTCTCCGAAGTTTTGATTAACAAATTCAGAGAGAGACGGATATCTCATCCTAAGAGTCAAATTATCATCTAATTTAATATCTTTATTATGTTCTGGGTTTTCTATAATTCCAATCTCATCAATACTTACAGATACAGGAACTTTAGTCTCACCATCATCAGGGCAAGTTGCCATGACCTCAATAGTTTCACCAACAGACTTACCACGAACATGAAGGAATAGATATTCAATGTCGAATGTGGATAACTTATCTACTCTAATTCCACGAGTATTGATACATGCAGTTAGAACATCTTTAATTGCTCTACCAACTTGATCCATATTATCACTTTCCATTGCCATAACAAGAACTTTTTCTTCTTTGACTAGGAAAGGTCTATATGTAATTTTTTTACCTGACGAAGGAATAACCAGCGTATAGGTCGGGGTAACAATTTTAGGTAATGGCATCAGTATTTCCTCTAAGTACTCCACAGAAGTAAGCAACTGCAGATTTGAACGCATTGCCATCCAGTTCATCAAACATGTACATATTCAAACGAAATGCGTAGTTTGCTTCAGTAACGATAGCAGACACCTGTGATTCTGTCACAGGCAACTTATTTAGTGTGGCACGATATGCGTCTTTAAATTCTTTTTTATTGTCTATATCAGGGAACTTATAAAAGTCTAGACCACCATCAGTTAACTTTAGAGCTTTCTCTGCAATATTCTTAAGAATCTGTCCACCAGATAGATCTCCAAGATATCTTGTATAATGATGTCCTATAAGAAGTTCTGGTTCGTCATGAGAAACCTCACGAATACGGTTAATGTATTGTTCGCATGCCTTTGAAGGATAAATGTTATCTCTCCAGTCAGCACCAAAAAAGTACTCACAATCCTTTGCTAATGCATCATGACGATAAAGTTCTTTAATATCTAATGATCCAATAACAGGATCTTCTTTTAATCTTCTAACTTCTGATTCTATAGTATGATATATGAAATAATAATTGGCAACAAGTTGTCCATATTTTTCCTTATTTACTACACCACGAAGGAAGGAAGAAACAAACTTAGTATTCTCTGCAGCAGAGTGAGATTGTTTAGTTCCTACTTTTAAATCTTTGGCAAGTCCCATATAATGATAAGCACTACCATATATTATAACACATTTATTATGCTATGTAAGGACCGTCTGGAAACCCTGAAGTAGCATCGTTATTTTGATCCCTCTTTTTATCAACTTCCACATTCTTTATTTTTGTAGTCTTATCCATACCTACAGCATTACCAGCATGATCTAAGAAATCTTTAGGATAAGGATTGGTTGCCATACCACTATTTTGATTGCTTCTTGTATCCTGTCTTCTAAGATTACCAAAGAAGTATCTATCATAAGCAAATGATACTGATATTTCTAAAATTTGAGTTTGATCATAACTAACTGAAACAGGAGTAATGTTGACAGGAAATGCACTGAGGAATGTATATTCTACACTAGCACCATGATTCTTATCAAATTTTTGAAGACGCATTGTATCACATTTATATTCTGCAGGAAACTTCATTCTATGATAAAAAGCTTTTCTACTTCTATTACTATCTGATCCACTTGAAATAAATTCTTGCCATAGTTCAAAGAACTTAATTACTCTATAATCATCATCAACTATGAAAGTAAATGCTGAGTCTGTATATATTCTTGTATGAGCATACTTTTGATTAATACCCATATAGTTACCATTGATCTGAGCTGTAGCATATGCAGTTCCTGGTAACTGTGCATTCTTACACAATAAACCTAAATCTCTGAAAACAAATGAATTATCGATTAGATCATTACTATTCATCTTGATATAGTTCAACAATTGCCAAGGCAATGCTGGAAATGATAACTCGTAATGACTTGTTGTTGCTACTTTTGTAAACAACGGTAAGATGTCGGAAGTTCTTCTTAATCTTGGCGATCCATCTCTTGACACAATAAATACCTAAAGCGGTTATAGTACGATGGCTTATTCAGGTAAGTTCAGACCTATTAATATTGAAAAGTATAGAGGGAACCATCTAAACATTATTTATCGTAGTTTGTGGGAACGCAAATTTATGAAGTATTGTGATAAGAACCCGAACATACTAGAATGGGGTAGTGAAGAGGTAATTATCCCATATCGTAGTCCTTTGGATAATCGTATTCATAGGTATTTTCCAGACTTTTATATTAAAGTTCGTGAGAACACTGGTCAGATTAAAAAGTATATTATAGAGGTTAAACCAAAGAAGCAATGTATAGAACCACAAATTAAAAAGAGAAAAACTAAGGCATATGTCCGTGAAGTATATGAATATGCTAAGAATCAAGCAAAGTGGAAAGCAGCAAAAGAATATTGTCTTGATAGGAGTTTAACTTTTAAAATTTTGACAGAGGATCATTTAGGGGTATGAGCAGATTACAACCTATAATTGATGAGATGAATGGTTTAGAAGAACCAGATGATCTCATGTTAAAAATTACAGAAGCGTTAACAGATATAGAAATTGTTCCTGAACCAGGAAATTTTTATACTTTTATATACAGAGCAAAGACACCCAACATTAGGTATGATGAATTTCCTCTAATAGCGTGTACTGAAGTGCAAAGATGGGGATTCAAGGGATTTAATTATCACTGGAGTACAATGAGAAATTATACTTGGGAAGAGGTTTTGGGACAAATGCATCTCGTGCTATCTAGTGAAATTTCCGATGCCAGATCTATACCTTATGCTAAATTTAGAATGTCACTATAAATAAAAAAAATTAAATATATTGACCTTATGCTTTCCACTCAATACCGTTTGAGGTTAGCAGCAATCTGTAAGGATATCGCTGCAGGAACCGATGTTAGTCTAGACGACATGATCTGGGCAGAAAAACTATCAAAAGCAAATACGAGTGCAAGAGGGATGCTGCAAACAGCAAGGAAAATGGCGACGAATCCAGACGAGTCTTTTCTGAATAACTTGAATATAGGAGACCCCGATTCAAGTAACCACCGCAGGGGTTTCGGAAGTCCAGAAGAAGTGGTGGACTGGTTTCATCAAGAAAGGTCAGATGACTGGAGGCAAAGAGATTGAGTGTACCTCTATAAATAAGTAAAAATAGTATATGTCATGCCTTTAGGCTTCATAAAAAAAGCAGCAAAGTTTGGAGCTGGAGCACTTGTTAAGGGTTTATCATCTCGAACAGGGAGTTCTAGTCAAGCAAATAACTCCATACTTAGGTATCCGTATGATATTATGGATGCTGATACTGACTATTTTTTAATAGAAGCACTCGCATATAAAGCAGGTGGAACTCCTAGTTTTGCTGGTGGAGCAGGAACATTTAATAAACTTAAAGCAGCACAATCAGAAAGAAATTTTATTCTTCCAGTGCCTAATGGAATAGGTTCAAAGAATAATGTAAGTTGGCAAGGTGGAAATATGAATGCATTGACAGGAGTTGCTGCTGGTGGTGTTGATAAGTTTCTTACTAAAGCAACTCAAGATCCAAATAAAAATTTATTTCAAAGTTTTTCTGCTGGTGCTGGTGCTCTGGCTAATTCTATAGAAGGTGATTTTAGAGCAGCAAGTTCCGATACATCTCGCATAAAAAACTTTGTAAAAGCGAAGTCAGCAGCTGCAGTAGTAAATGCAGCAGCAGGTAGTAATATCAATGCCGATCAAATAATGGCAAGGAATTCTGGGCAGATCATAAATCAAAACTTAGAACTGCTCTTTAATAGTGTATCATTAAGACCTTTTGGATTTAGATGGGATATAGCTCCTAGAGATACTAAAGAATCTAAAGTAGTCAAAGAAATGTTTATGCAATTAAAAATGCGTTCTGCACCCAAAAGAGTTAAAGGTGACATGGCATTTTTGGAAAGTCCAGATGTGTTTAGAATTTCTTATAGAAAAGGTGGTAGTGCTCATCCTTTCTTAAATAAATTTAAAATATGTGCTTTAACTTCTGTAGGAGTTAATTATACTGGATCTGGTCAGTACTCGACATATGAAGATGGCACACCTGTTCATATGAATTTGGATTTAGCATTTACTGAGTTAGAACCAATATACAGAGAAGATTATGAAGAGTCTTACATCGATTTCTAATGTCAATAGCTTACTTTAACCTATTACCAAACTTCAAATACCTCAGTCCACTCAAAGAAGGTGGAAAGAGGGATCAATATATTGAAGTTAAAAATATATTTAAGAGAATAAGACTGAAAAGTGATGTATTTCAGTTTGCTTTGAATTTTAATGACTATATGATAGAAGACGGAGAAAGACCAGATAGCATAGCAGAAGGATTATATGCAAGTGCAAAGTATGACTGGGTAGTTCTATTATCTGCTAATATTGTCAATGTAGAAAATGAATGGCCAATATCAGAGGGTCTTTTATGGGATATTGCTAATGAAAAGTACGGAGAAAACCTAAATGCAGTTCATCACTATGAAACTAAAGAAGTTAAAGACAGTGAAGATAGATTAATATTACCTGGTAAATTAGTAGTAGATTCAGATTTTACTATTCAAGATCCAGACAATTATAATTTAACACTTAACCCAACTGTTGCTGTAAGTAACTGGTTAGTAGAGACAAGAAAAAACGATGAAAAAAGAGCGATCAAGGTAATCAAAAGAGAATACCTATCAACACTCGTTAATGATACTAAGAATTTAATGCAATATCAGAGTTCTTCACAATATACAAGAAGTACTGGTAAAGTTGCTTCTAACAATCTTGCTTAAATTAAAGCATCTAAGTCAGAAACTGTAGTTGCTGATGTAATACTTGAATATGGAACTGCAGGGTTGGATTTAAGAGATGCAGATTCTCCCTTCATGTCTGCTATTGTCTGTATATCTGAATTTTCTTTTGCTATAGAAATATATTTTGCTTCTAATTCTTCTTGGCATAAAGTCTTAGCAGATGTCATATCCACTTCGACTGCCTTTGAACTGTGGTTATATTTCCATGCATTTCTCCAATACTTTGAAGGTAAGGAACTATTATCCACCAATGAATATTCACTCGCACTAATATCTTTTGCGATAATGTCTTCGTCAGACAAAACACATTGTTCCGATGGAATAACTACACGACAGAAACCATCAGATCCATTGTAGACAATGACCTTATCTCTTGCCATGATTAGTCAGTTAGAGTAGATGGTACTATACTTGTTGCGTCTGGAAATAGTTGAAGTACTCTGGCTCTTGCCTTTGTATCATCTTCCGCATACATTTCTACTTTTTTGGTGTCAGAACCCAAATTAAAGGTTACTGCATACCTATTTGCTGAATAAGACATTAAATTAATCGTTAAAACAAAAAAGGAGAGGATCTACCTCTCCTTTATTTATATGTTACTCTTCAGCTAAACGCTGGAAGTATGAAAGTGCTTCATCGCCTTCATCAGAAGAACCAATGTTAGTGGCTACCTCTTCTTCGGGTCTTGGTGGCAATTCCTCAGATGCAACTTCTTCGTCAAATGCTTGACTTACAGTTGATTTCTTATTACCAAGGACATAATCAAACCTCTTTTTCAGTTCATCATAAGTTTTGAACTGAGAGGCATCGGTAATCTCAGCGAGTGAGTATTCCGTCTTCCAAAGATCTTCCAATGCTTTATCATCATCGAGAAGAGCAGAAGGAGCAGCGAATTCAGAACTATCATAGTTCCAGTATCCTGCGACTTTCTTAATCTTAACTTTGAAGTTAGCACCTTGCCAGAAGTCAAAAGGATTGATTGGTGACTCATCCTCAAACTCAGGTTGCATTGCACCCATGATCTTGTCAAAGATTTTCTTACCAAACTTATAAAGGAAAACTTTTCCTTCATTATCTGGGTTGGAAGGATCCTTCACAACATAGATGTTAGTAAAATATGATAACTTACGCTTTTGGGTACGAGCAATTTGCTTGTTAGCGTCAGTGCCAGAATTCCACAATTCAGTGTTATATTCTGAAACAGGATCTTTACCACCAACAGTGGTTAAAGAATTTTCAATGTACCATCCACCTGGACCTTGAAATGCATGTGAATACAGTTTTGCCCAAGGAAGATCTTCCTTATCTGGTGCAGGAAGAAAACGAATAACTGCGTAACCGTTACCTGCTTTGTCAACCTCTGGTTTCCAAAGACGCTCATCGGCACCGTTACCTGTTTTATTGGTCTTCTCGACTTCTTTAACAAGTTTTGCTGTTAGAGAACCGAGGGATGATTGCTTTTTAAGTGATGCAAAAGACATAGATTTGGCTTTTTGTTAGATTTGGCTTGTGTACTGGTCTATTATAGGGCGACAGTGCTCCCATGTCAACCAAAATTCTTGCGAAGGTTTGAAAGAGTCTCTTGCATGTTTTTAAACAAGAGATCTGGATTAACATCTTTAGGAAAACCTACTAATTGTGCAGACTGATGAATTTGTTCCATCATATCTTTAGCACGAGGATCATCCGATAGTTTTAATCTCAT
>Ga0098038_1001527_pt1 | contig 9985 bp, 10 predicted proteins | sample 5B_taG_FD_75051 | JGI IMG/M metagenome (GOLD analysis project Ga0098038, IMG submission 75051) | Marine viral communities from the Subarctic Pacific Ocean - 5B_ETSP_OMZ_AT15132_CsCl metaG | ecosystem: Environmental > Aquatic > Marine > Oceanic | place: Pacific Ocean | collected 2015-01-08 | reverse complement strand
TCAACTCCAACAAGCTCCTGCCGTAACACAACCACAGATGAATCCATACCAGCAACAGCAAATGAATCCATATGGACAACAAATGCCTATGCAAGGTAACGCAAGTATGTTTAAGCCTTGGACGTGGTTTGGAGTAGGAACTGGCGCAGCAGCAGCAGCACCACAACCTTGGCAAATGCCACCTCCACAGATAGACCAGTTGGCTAATGGAGAACAATATTATACAGCAAATGGCGGAGGACCTCCACCATTAGCAACACAACAAGGATACACCACATTACCAGTCGGAGCTATTGGCTGGAATATGGCAGGACAACCAATCGACATGAACGGTATGGTTGTAGCAACAACAGGCGAAAAGTTGATGAATACGGCATTGAGTAGGATACTGTAATGTCAGCAATATACTGTACAGCGTCACAAGTAGCAGAGTTTCTTCAAGTAGACAATTTTAGCGGTTCTACTACACCGACAACGGCAGTTGTAGAGTCATTTATAGAAATGGCACAAGAAAGAATAAATCAACTTACAGACCACGCATGGAATCCTGATGCAACTACCAGAGGTGAAGTAACAGAAGAAAGAGTTAGGATACAAAGAGTAGACCAAGGTTCTGGAGTAAACGTTAGAGGAAGATTACAATTAAGGCATTTTCCTATATTGGCATTAGATAATGGTCAAGGGGATATTATGAGTATATGGGAAAGTTCTAGTTATGTAGATTATTTACATCCTTCATCTGGTAAAACAGGTTCAGGAGGTCCTACAGATATAGTAGGTAAGGATTATTGGCAAGATACGACAAGAGGAATTATTTACATAAATAATTTCCATACTATAAACAATTTATTAAACAGTCCTAGTGATGTAGATGCGTATGTTACATACAGATATGCATCAGCTAATACACCAGCAGACATAAAGTTAGCAACTATTTATTTTACAGCGGCAACGATTGCAATGAACGATGACTTGAATTTGATGGCAGAAGGCGATGATTCAATGAACAATCAAACTAAATCTGAAAAGTTTGAAGAAATGGCAATGAAAATTCTTAAAGACAACAGAAGGCTTGACCGTAAGTTTACGATGTCAAGAAGTATTGGTGGCTTTGGTGTAGGGAGGTCTACACTTTAATGACTGCAACTTACGCACTTTTAGCAGACCCAGTATCAGCAGTAGTTGATTTATTAGAAAACAACTGGACAAACGTAGCAAGTGGCGTAGGTACAACCCCAACAATAGATGAATCATGGGACATAGGTAAAAAGAATTTAAAGAACGGAGACATAATTAGATGTTATGAAACAGCATCAAATCACGAGTTTTTAGGAATAGGAAAAGGTATTGACAAACACAATGCAACTATAACAATAGATATAGCAACAGCAAATAGTAGAGAAAGACTTAGAAAACTTTATCAAGGTGTAATACACATTATTCATGCCTCACACGCAGGCAATTTAGGAGGCAGTGCAGGCGGCACTGCATTAAGTACGGACTATGCAAGCATAAAGCTTCTAAGCCGTACAGACCAGTCCGACAAGAATCGTCGCTGGTATCGTTATGTTCTTAACTGTGAAATCACAAGTTATGAGGTGGTAAATTAAAAATGGTAAAAATCACACAAAACGTAGAGGCGGCTTACGAGGAAGAAACGGGTGGTTATGGCAATCCACCTGATTCTGACTTGTTACATTTTGGTCTACTGGACACATTTGACCCTAGAGCGGTAGAGATGAACATAACTCCTGTTCCTAGCATTGGTCAGTCAACGGATGCATTTCATGCTCGTGGGCCGATAGATGTTACTTTACCAATCAAAGTAGCTTGTCAAGGAGACGGCTGGCAAAAATTACTTGGTTTTGGTATAGGTAGAACTTATGCAGATGACGGTTCTAATCTAGGAATCCCTATGAAATTGACAAACTCTGTTAATTCTATGGCAGTTTTAGCTAAAGAAACTGGAGGTAATTTTACATTAGTTGGTGGTGTAGTTCCTAATGAATTGACATTAGATGCAGATTACACTACAGGAGGATACATTACGCTAGATGCACAATGTACAGCTCACTTTACAGAAGATTCTTCTGACGGCGATTTTAGTGCAGGATTTTATACTGACAATTATTCTAACAATCCTTTTCCAGTAGGACCTAGTACAGACCCATTACTTCCTACAGACTTAACACTTAGTTATTCTACACAAGCAGGAAGCCCATTTACTGGCAGTGGTTTAGATACAGATATGTTAAAACTAAAAATTGCTGCAGGAAAGTATGTAGAAATAGGAGAAAGATATCTTAGAATATACAATTCAACAGGAACTTTAGATACTACTTTGGCTGCAAGTGAAGCTGCTGTACCTTATGCAGGAGTTCTTGATTTAACACACGCTAGAGCAAACACAATAAATTCATTAGTTGCAAGAATTAATGCAGTATACTCTGGTGATGGGACTAGTGAAGCAGGCTCTGGAGCTGGTAACGATGCTTCTGTTAATTTATTAAAAGGAATATATCAAACAACTGGTGCAACTTTTAAAGAAATAGGTGGTATACAGTCAAGTTCTGCTAGTGGTGCAGAAGGAGATATGGCTGAGTTTTCAAACCTTAAAACAGTATCATTAAAATTAACAAACAACAATACACCTATTCCCGGTAAAACAGGAACTACTTGGTTACAAAATAATAAAATTTCAAGAGGTAAAGCAGACGTAACATTAGACCTTACGATGACTGCAGAAAATGATTTCTTATATGAGAAGTATAAACAAAACATTTCAATTCCATTAGTTAGATTAGATTTCGGTACATCTGGTTCAATAGCGTTGACAAACGGAACTATAACGTCTTTCTCAAGGCCACTGTCTCCCGGCGGTGAAATAGTTGATACAATGTCTATTAAATTTAGAGGTGCTGGAGATTACAAAAATTTCAGTGCATATGCAATAAGCGCAGATTGGACTGTATAGGTAGGTTAGATGGCAAGAGTCAGAGGTCAGTTAGACGCCCCTCTACTTGACGTAGGAACAGTAAGAGAAGATTACTGGGAACGCAAGGAGATATTACTACCAAGTTTGTCACGACTCTTTAAACCAAAAGGCTGGAGAAGATGGTTTTACAAAGAACAAGCACCTAAGATTGTATTAAAACGATTAACACAATCAGATTGGGATAAGATTGATGAAAAAAGTCAATTACTTAATTCGGAACTTAGCGAAGAGGCTGTAAATTATGCGCCAATAATACAGAAATATAATGCAGGTAAAAAGTTAACAGACAAAGAATACAGAGAAATAAATGAGTATGGTGTAAAAATGAGACCTATGACTTACATGATGTTACAACAAATAATAGATGAACCCAATATGTCATATGAAGATATTAAAATTATGATGGAAGTATTAGATGATTTTGACAAAGATACATTGTTAAGTTATGTAAGTTTAATGACTTCTGAAAAAGCATCAGTAATGAAGCGCGTATATGATAAAAGAATGAAAGAAGCGGAGATGATAAGACAATAATGGCCGAAGAAGACATGATGCTTTTAGCTATTAAAACCGATGCTAAAGGAGCTATAACTGATACGCAGATATTAGATGACAAATTTAAAAACTTATCAACTACTTTTAGAAAAGGTACACAAGAAACACAGAAATTAAATACTGTAATGGCTAAACAAGTTAAGACAACTAAAGATAATCAAATGGCTACTATTAATCTTAACACTACGTATCTAAAAACTTTAGCAGGATTTGAAGCTTTGACGAGTGCAGGAAATCAATACATTTCTGCTCAGTACAAAAAAATTGATGCCGACCTTGCAGCAGGTAAAATTAGCGCCGAAGAAGCTGAAGCAGAGCGTAAAGCTATTAAACAAAAAGAAAAACACACAGGAAGGCTTGAAGAAATGATTGCTGTTGCACGTCTTTTAACTGTAGTACATATGGTATATACAGCAGTAGTAGGCGTTATGACAACTGCGACAACTGCCAGTACTGCGGCAGTAACGGCCAATAGTGTGGCTTGGTATGCTAACCCTATGTTTTGGGCTGTAGCGGGCATTGTAGGCGGCTTAACGTTGTTAGTTTTATCATTGGCTGCATTAATGGTGAAATTCAAAACATTAGATACTATTATGGAAGGCGTTAACAAACAAATTGATAAATTTAGAGATGGAGTAACGTGGGTTACTGACAATGCGGCTGCTGCTGGAGAGGCTGTAGGTGATTTTGTAAGTTCTATTCCCGGTGCAGACGCAACTCAAAGACTACTTGAAGGGGAGGCATTAAGATGAGTCAATCAGGTAATACGGATTTTATTCATCAAGATGAATCTAACAACACTATCTTTACAGATACATTTATTGATGAAGGAGCGCCGACAATTAATTACGATACTCCAGATACTATGTTGTTAGAAAGCGGCGCAGGTAATGTACAAGCAATTATACAAGATATAACTATTCCTAAAAAAGAAGAGCTTGTCGATTCAAATGGCAATCCTTTGCCTGCTGATGTAAAGTTTTCTAAAATTGAAATGCGTTTATATTTGAATTCTGCACCAAGTGGAGACACATTAATTGAAGGTTTTTTACTATCTACTAAAGCAGTAATTCCTCATGTTACATGGAATACAACTAATGGTTCTACAGCATGGGACCCAGATTATGCAGGTTTAACACACACTGATTTAATGTGTACTTCTCCAGTTATAGGCACGAGCAGTTCGGGATATGTAACTTTTACTTTTAAAAATCTTAGTAAAAACAACATAGACTTTGGCAGTAATTTTCAACTTATTCTTTTTGCATTAAGTAGTAACTCATTTGCTTTCAGAAGTATTGACCACGCTAGCAATAAACCAAACTTAAAAATATTTTTTAGAAAACCTAAACCAGACCCTGCTAAGATTTCTATTCATCCAGATGCTTATGGATTAAATGGAAGGATAAATATAGATGCACATACACAAGATAAAAATTTACAGAAATATTATGTTGGTTGGGATACTGATGCTACAGTTATACAAAGCGATAACACTTATACAATTACAGATACAAACATAGAGACAATAGCAATATCTGATTTGCCTCAAGAAGCACTGTCAGGCACTCCAACATATACAAAGCGATGGCCTTTAGCTTTTAATGAAACTCTATCGTTTGCATTATTTTCTGAAGACAATTACAATACAACAACTAATTCAACTAAAAGCAATGTTGCAGGAATGTCTTCTACTGGAGCAACACCTATACGTCCGAATATTGGTACGTTTAAAAGTTTTAATGCAGCAGGAGCTGAAGACCAAGCTCCAGCTATTGGTGAAGAAATGACTTTAACTATTAAAAGTCAAAAAGATTTTACAGAATTTGGAATGTTATTTGACGTAGAAGCTTCTTTGATAGACACAGGAATTACTTGGGAAGACGATGTTGGCGGTTCTACTATGACAAACACAGCAGGCAATGCAGCATATACTAAACTGTACAACAGTGACCCAGATGGTTTATTGCTTGGAGATATGGTTAAGATAACAAGTGGAGCTGGAACTGAATTTATGAAAGTAGTAGGGCATGATTCTGGTTTTACAGTTGTTGAACGTGCTCAAATGAATACTGCCGCAGTCAATCATACTGGTCTTGCAGACACTACAAAAATATTTAAGATAAATTACGATGATGTTATTTTTACTAAACTTAAATCATCAACCGCTATTCATAGTTTTAAACATACATTTACCAAAGCTTCAACAGACATTCACACAAATCATGTTGCAGCAGTAATTAAAAATGCATCAGGATTTGCATCTGATTTAAAGTCTCTGAATGGAGTTACTGGAATCACGATTGCAGAATCAAATCCTATTGCTAAGTTAACGACAAGCAGAAGTAAAGTACCTTATGCAAAGTACGGTGATAAAACTGCTGGAGTTACTCTTTCATTAGCTAACTCAAGAGCAGTAGGCAGTAACAGACAGATTGAACATTATGGTTTTAGTTATGATGCAGCAGATATAGATACTGTTGCAACTGCAAATGCTTTAACAAATAATAACGCTGTGTTTGATAGTGGTTCTAAAAGAGTATCTTTAATTTCTACAGGCTCAGGTTCGCTAACAGATTCAACATGGAGAATATTTGGTATTGGTTCTTTTATGTCTGACGGCTCAAACGTTCCAGATAGTAATGCTGGTTTTTCACATTATCAATTTGTGTCTGAAAAAATAACAGTTGATGCTAGATTAACACAAGCTATATCTTCTACATATTGGAAAAACATTGAATGTGTTATATGTGAAGAAATTGATTCAAATGATACTGGTAATAGATTTTTGTTAATAGCAGCTCCAAGCGATTTGAATAGTTCAACGGCAAGTGCTTTAAATGAAAATGCTTTAGCGCCGCAAGCTGACCTTACTATTAGTGAAACGGATGTTGACGTAATAGATACTAGTTTTTACAAGGTGGGAGATATAGTTAAAATAGGCAATGAATTATGTTTAGTAGAAAGTGTTGCATCGGGTACTGAATTAGTAGTGCGTAGAGGATATTTTTTTACAACTCCACAAGAGTACAGTGACCCTGAGCCTGTAAAGTTAATAGATAGAGAAGATAAAGACAATATTTATATTAACAATAACTTAAGAGCCAAAGCTGATTATAGTTCTGCAAACACAGCTACTAAATATATGTGGGGAGGGTTTGCTCAAATTATAGCAGACAATATAGATTTTGATGGTACATATAATTTAATGTATTTAGATTCAGTTACTGCTGCATCTTCTGTGAACAACGAAGATTGGTATGACAATGGTTTTGCTATAGGAGATATAATTAAAGTAAAGAGTAATAAAACAGAAAACGGCACTTATGCAGCTCCGGGTTATTACAAAATAATGGATATAAAAGAATCAACTGGTCCGCCTGATTCGGGAGATTTTGATTTAATATATGTAGCAAACCACGCAAATATGCTAACTGATAAAGAAGCATTGTATGTTTCAACAAGTCTTGCTGGTGATAATAATAAAACTGCTGACATTATTAGATATGATAATGCTGAAGTACCTACAATAACTGTTGCTTTTTATAATTACAATGCAGGTACTAATACTTATTTAGGCGACAGCGATACAGTTAAATTCGAAGGATTGGTTATTGATAACGATACTACTAGCTTTTTGACAAACACTAATTCAGATACTACGTTTGTAAGGACTGTTGGTTTAAATACATTAGATTTAGATGCTTTAGTTTCAAGTGGTGACATTGCTATAGCTTCTTACAAGATAGCAAGAAGCGGTGGAGCTTCTGCAACAATGCCTTTAGGCAATAGAAGGTACCCTATAGGAAGCACTAGTTCTAGGCTAGGTACAGTTAATATGTCTGTAGAGCTTAGAATACTAACACAGGCAGGTTATAGACAAGTATATTCTTTAATTGAAGGTGATAGATACGATTTTGTTTTCTTAGATAGTAATAATGTAGATACTCCTAATAGTTCTTACAAATCTTTCCGTATGAAAGTAAACTCTGGAACAATAAATAAAAGTACTACACTTGCTTCACAATATACTGCTTCACTTGATTTATTAATATTGGGTGAGGAAATAGTCTAATGGCTGTATTTTCTGAAATACTTGCAGACACTTTAAGTTTATCAGTTACTATAGATACTAAAGCAATACCTGTAACTTCTTTACAATACAATGCAGCTTTGAATAAATCAAGAAGGGTTCGTTTTACAGTAGTTGGAGATGACTTAGTACAGCTTTGTAATTTAGGTTCAGAAGTTATTATTTCAGCAGGACGTGACCGTGCAATATCTAATTTAAATTTTGCTGGAATAATTAGAGAAGTAAATCCAAATAACGAAGGTGCAGAGATAATTGCTATGGACTATATTACGTTGTTAATTACATCTGACTTTGTTAATTATAAAGATGAAGATATTTTAGGAAGAGATTTATTTGTACTTGTCGCAGACGCAATGAACATTACAGAGATAGATACTTCTAATCTTTTAGGAGGCAGTGGTATAGTAGCTACAAGCAGTATGGCTTTATCTGGTTTACAAACTAAAAAACAATTTATAGATAAGTGTTTTGAAAATATGTATTTGTTTGTTGAGGATACTACTTTATATTTTGACAAGTTAAATCCAATAACTTATTATTACGCAATACACGAATCTAATAAAATAGACATTATGAGAATAGATGATTTAAACGTTAAGTCTAAACCTTCGTTAATAATTTCTAAAACAAACGATACTATCCAACAGTTGTCTGCAAAAATAGATACCACTAATTTAGTTAATTCATATACAGTTACTTCAAGTTCTAATTCAAAACTAACTTACAATTTTAAGGATGATGGTTCAATTACTAGATATGGATTACGTTCTAAATCTGACTCATTAAATTCTTTAGATTATCCTTTGATAGTTGATACTGCTCAAAAATATGTAGAGCAAAACAAAGAACCTTCTTTTAATTATTCATTTACAATTAGAAATGCAGACCATTTATCTGTTGGTGATTTAGTTGAGGTTACTCATCCATTAACTGAGAAATCTATTTTATTACCTATTTCAGAATACAGTATAGATACAACTGCTGGTTTAATTATGAATGTTGTTTTAGGTAGAAAAAGATTAACATTATCTGAAACTATAGCTAGAATAAGATAGACACAGACACCTTCATTTCCACTGGAACTTTTTTAATAAAATAAAGACTTTATTCTTAATTTTAATAATAAGCCGTCGAACCTTTTTTGTTTTTTAGAGCAAAGGCCTAAGGGTTAACTATTCCTCTAGAGCTACTTATTTGTGGGTAAATACTCATTTTTGAGTAGTTATTGGTTTGAAAAGTTTTGTAGAGACTTTAGGTAAAATCTCCAGTGGAAATGAAGGTGTGTGTGGGTCTACCATAATATTATATAGACCATGCGCCATAACTAAGATACTCAAATGTAAAACACAGGTGATACAATGATAAAACAAGTAACAATAAAGTTAGGAGCAACGACTCCTACAGACAAGCAATATGAGTCAGCAAGGGCTGACATAGAAACAACTTATACAATAAGTGATGAGGATGCTTTGGACTTAGACAAAGCAATGGAAGTACATGAGTATGAGCTAAGACGCGCAAGGATACACCTTAAAGATGCGTTAAGGACTGTTAAAGATGAGTTGGCTGGGGTAGTACCCAAAGAGGCTGGTAAGGCCTTAAAAGCCTCAGAAGCTAAGAAACTCAAAGAACTACTAAAACAGTATGGCGGTGACTAATGTCTAAGATAGAAGTTAACAAGCAGAAGTATTTGCTTTTGTGTATTGATATTCTAAAAGCTCCAGAGGGTATGGTTAATCCTATGACAAAGGATTTTGCAGAAGAAGAGATATTGAGGTTGTCCCAATGAATTGTACTAAGTGTCAAGACGGTACTTCTCTTGTAGCAAGTATTGAAGGTTATGCTATGTATAGCTGTAATGCGTGTGGGTTGTCTCATGCCTTATAGTAATTGCTTTAGCTGTAAACAGGAAGGACACATAACACGGCTTGATGTTCCGACACAAGGACACCACAAGTATTGTAAGTCTTGTTTAACAGGAAGGAAAGTTGACAAACTACTAAAAGCTATACAAGAGTTTTCAGATTTCATTAAGGAGCTTTAAATGGGAAAGGTCATAAGGAATAGAGGCGTAAGAGAATTGCGCACGACGATTTATTCACAAATTACGTGTTCGTTCATTGAACACCTTATGGCCCCCAAAATAAAAAGGAGGAAAGGGGAGAAGTCGACAATCATCTAAAACTAGATTTCTCTCCCCTCAAACTATGAGTTGTAAACATGAAGCGCAGATATGCAATGACCACGGATGGCAGTGTGTACTCTGTAAGAAAATAATAAAGGACTACTAATGTTCTATGTCTTAAGATGCCCTAGGTGTTATACATTTAGGGCAGGGGACG
>Ga0098038_1001524_pt1 | contig 9991 bp, 9 predicted proteins | sample 5B_taG_FD_75051 | JGI IMG/M metagenome (GOLD analysis project Ga0098038, IMG submission 75051) | Marine viral communities from the Subarctic Pacific Ocean - 5B_ETSP_OMZ_AT15132_CsCl metaG | ecosystem: Environmental > Aquatic > Marine > Oceanic | place: Pacific Ocean | collected 2015-01-08 | reverse complement strand
TCACTTACATAAAGAAAAGTATTATTTCCTGGAGAAGTAGATGTGATATCTCCCATTTTAACATTATAAGCACCATATCTATCACCTACTAAAAACTTTGAATAACCTGAATTATTTTGAACTAAAACAGCTGAAGAGGCTGTACCTATAATATGTAGGTTGGCAGAATGTGTTGATCCAGTGCCTAAATTTATACCTAAACTACCAGTAAATGTAGCTTTGTTTTTACTTAAAGATAGAGAACTTGATGTTCCATCTCCATCCTCAATTCTAGTTAATGTTGTTCCAGCAAAACCTAAAGTTGATTCTGTTTTTAATATACTTTGATAAGTATCTTTTATTTTTGATCCTTTTAATGTTGCCATATTATATTTTTAATCGTCTTGAGCTTTACTAAAATCTATCGCCACCACTCTACCTTTACTATCCACTACTTGAGTCTTTGATTTAACAGCTGCATAAGCTTGCTCTTTAACATTATTTGCTCCCTTATTTACATTCATCATAAAAGAAGTTGAGTAAGTATCCATAGGATCACTTCCTTTCACTGCGTTTGCTTTATCAAAATAAACTTCCACTTCAGCAGTGCTTTCTCCACTATTAAGATAAATAACTCTTACTACTCTGTGGTAGGCTTTGCCTGCATCTACGCCAGCTCCGTTTGTGTAAGGTAATATTATTGCCATTGTTTTTTTTTTTAATTATTATTAATCTATTCCGTAATAGTCTATTGTACAGTGAACATGACCCCTAGAAGAGGTTCCGTTATTATTTGTTCCAGCATTCAATAAGTATATATACATGTCATTTGCTCCAACCGTAACTCCTGATCCATAAGACCACCATACTTTTTGAGGAGTTGCTCCCGCACCAAAAGCAATATCAGATGGAGATCCAGAATCTGAACTTCTAGTATCAGAATTACCTGCACCAATTATTTCTTGAACTGTTCCAGCGACAGCCTGTCCAAGAGAAGTACCACTAGTACTACTTAAACTTATATTACCTTTAAAAGTACTTATAGTTGATTGAACATGAGCAACAGCACTTGCTCTTACTATATGTGAATATGCTGGTATTTTAGCAAGTGGAACCTCATAATAAACAGTATTATCTGTCCCAGTTGTTGCAAGAGTAAAAACTATAGTGAATTGAAGCCTATGCATACCTGCTCCAAAAGATGTTCTTTGAACAACATTAGCCCCATCCGTTTTACCAAATTGAATTTTATCTACCAAGGCATTATTACCTTGAGTAACAAGATGAATACTATCATTAGCATCAAGATTTATATCGTCTCCAGCATCTATTGTTATATCGTGAGTAGTTCCTGATTCAATTTCTACGGTTCCTGCACCATCTAATTTGAAGTTACCTACAACATCTATTTCTGGAGTAGCGTCTAGTTTAAATGTGAAGTAATTTACAGAACCATCCCCTACAGTAAGGTCACCCCCCGCTGCCTCAACAGCTACATCTCCCGCAGCATCTAATGTAATATTTCCATCCGCAGCAACCTCAAAGTGAGCAGCAGCAGTGTCTGCATCTACCGTTGTTAAAGTTGTAGCACCTTCAGCAGCTACATTAATAGTGAGATAATCATTTGCGTTATTGGTACTCATGATTTTAAGTGTACCTGCATTACTGTCAAGATTCATAACATCTGTACCTCCTCCACCTTGTGTTCCCCAGTAAATCTGTTTAGAAGCCGACCATACTCTGTAATCTCCATCTACATCTATCTTGAAATGTGCAGCATTAGCATCGTCATCTGTTGTTGTTAAAGTTGTAGCTCCCGCAGTAGTTGTTTCTATTTTAAAGAGATCACCTGTATCTTGATTAGACAAAACACTTAATGTAGATATGTTACTAGAGTTTGTAAAAGTTAAATAAGTTTCGGCTGTTATAGCACTAGTACCATTACCTGTTAATATACAATCTGCCGCTAAAGACGTAGCTCCCGTTCCTCCACTAGGAACAGTAATTGTACTACCATCCCATGTTCCACTTGTTATTTCCCCAGCTCCATTTATAGAAAAGTCTGCTGAGTTTACAATGAAATCACCATCTATATTAAATGTTAAGTGTGCAGCGGCAGCGTCATCATCAACTGTGGTAATTGTAGTAGCACCAGCAGCTCCTGTAGCAATAGAGAATATATCTCCATCATCAGCAGAACTTCTTAGTATTATATCAGCACCAGCACCATCTTCAGCTGTTATATCTAAACCATAGTTTGTAGTTGCATCTGTAACATCTATTTCTATACCTGTATTTGTATTTGTTCCAGTTGTACTAGATGAGTCAATAAGAATATCTAAACCCGTTTGAGTAACTGTACTATTAGCGTGATTTGATGATGAAAGATCAACAATTTCTATTGACCCACCTGTAATTATATAATCTTCTCCATCGCCAGTATTACCAGTTTTACTCCAATTAAAGTCCATAAAACCATGAACATTACTAAGCTCTGTGTTATTATTAAGCACCGTCCCTTTAATTATGGATCCCGATTTTAAAGTAGAACTAACTATATCAATAATATCTGCTGATACACTCGAAGAATTTATATCTAAGGTTATTTGATCATCGTCATTGTTGTTTAGTTGTACTAAAGGAACATTGTAAGCACCAGCACTTGCGTTATTAGTTATTTCAAGAGTTGCAGCTGGATCGTCAACTGAGTCTCCTATACTTATTCTATTTGTACTAGCATCAAGGAAGAACATGTGTGTTTCATCATCAGACTCTATTCTAAAATCTGCATCTGCTCCATCTTCATTAAACACTATTCCTCCTACACCGCCTATACTTATTGATCCATCTATATTAAATGTTAAATCAGCATTAGCACCGTCATCGTCTACTGTAGTTATTGTTGTTGCTCCAGCAGCACCTGTAGCTATACTAAAGAAATCTCCAGTATCAGCAGAGCTAACAAATTTAACATCCATACCTCCATCTGCAATCTCTGAATACAAACCTACATTATTAGCTACTGTACCTAAGGTAATTTTATTATGTATTGCGTATTGGGTTATATTACTATTATCATTTAAACCTCCATTATTAATAACATACATATCATTATAAACGGAAGTATGATTTATTGTTCCAGAATTACCACCGTTGATATTTGTCATCTCTAATTTGAGATTAGTTTTAGTAGCTGAATTTCCACCTGTGACCCCTACGTTGGTGTAGTATTGAAGTTCATTTGAAACTGTTACCACTGAGCCTGGGGATTGATCCCAATGTCTAGTTTTCATTAACCTACCCGAAGTGGCTAAGGCACTTGTAGCCAGAACATAAAAACCTTTTCCGCTTGTTACAGATGACATAGGGATGTAAATACAATTACCTGAAGTGATTGCACCACCATCAACATGCAAACCGTCTTGATCAACATCAAATTGTTTAATATAACCAGCTGGTCCTGCTAAACTAGCTGAACTTTGTATTCTTAATTTTCCCCATGATTTAGCTATTGTTCCGAGACCTCCCTCGGTGTTGGCTCTAGGTACTACGTTTGGTGTTGCCATATTTTTTTTTCTTTATATTATTTTTTATCCTTCACTATTATAAGGATTTGGGAATACTGTAGCATCTATAGGTTGAACATCTCCCCCAGAGTCTACATTCCAATACCCTTCATCATATGTTAATTCTAATTCAGTATCAGGATCAACAGGCATATAATCATACATGTCATTTACTAATCCAGTATCTGTATCTAAATCCCAAGTATCATTAAAATCGTACAGGGTTGGTATAGGTGTTACTGCGTCAAATGTACTTCCAGAAGATAAAGAGGTTGTTGCCTCCCACATGTAATCCTCTATAACTACCGCTACAGAAGATGTCCCAGCTCCAGCCAAATCTCCAAAGACCAATGAACATCCTAACCCTAACGCCATATCTTAATGTTTTGGTGCAAAATAAACTATAACCCCTCCATCGTCATCCGCATCTTTAACTTGGAATTGAGTCCATCGTCCATAGATAGTAAGACCTTTTGGGAATATATTATTATTAGCTATTTGTTGACCTCCAGTTCCTTCATCACCTGCACCTGTATTATGAGAGGCGTTTTGTGTACTCATAAATCTATTGACATTAGTTCCTGCATTTTCAGCTACTAATCCCCCGTCTGCTTTCAATACTGTATCAGCCATAAATGTTATAGCACATATAATAAAGCCATCTGGTGGAACTATAGCTGTGTTAGTGTCAGTAAATGCTGACCCATATTGTCCTAATGTAGCTTCTTGTGCTTTTGTTCCTGATAATGCCATTTTATTGTAATTTAAATTGTTCCGTACAAATATAGTAATTAATTCCAAATATAAGAAATATTTAGTATATTTGCTTTAGTTTAATTAAATTTAGTATCTTGGCAAAAGATAATTACTTAAAAAATTACAGAAAAATACTGTTTGATTTTAGGGATAGTTACAAGCTTAAAATTTCTGACATAGAGTTTTTATTCTTTGTCTACGATATAAAAAGCTTCACAGCTAACGATGTGGTAAAAAACTACAAATCTTCAAATAGCTTTATAACTAGAAATTTGCCAGAACTACTTAACAAGGGGTATATAAAAATATATTTAGAAAGAGATCATAATAGAGCTAGAAAATATATGATATCTCAACAAGGAAAATTATTAGTAACTAGATTTTACAGATTATTAAAAGAAAGCAATTATGCGTTTTAAAAAAAAGAAATACAAAAACAATAAGAAAGGTAGAAAATATGATATTGGCACTGATGCTGTAGATGTTGTAGACGATGTTGTTAGTGGAATTACAGATGTAGTATCAGATCCAGTAGATACAGTAGGTGAGGTACTAACTGATGCCGCAGGATCTTTAGGTATAGGAATAGGGAATTACAGTCCTACAGGGGGAGGTGGTAGCTTCTCTAATGTTGGAGGATCAGGCAATGGCAGTGGTAGTGGTAGTGGTAGTGGTAGTGGTGGATCTGGAAAAAGATTAAGTTCATCTTTAAGAAATACTAACAAAGGTAGTGGAAGTTTACTAGACTTAAATAGTAAAAGATTCGGTTCTGATAAAGCGTGGAATACTCAATACAATGATTTTGCTTCAGAAAACAAAAATCTTCAAGATATGTATTCGAATTACGATTGGGATTATCACAATGCAGTTGTGGACGTAAATCCTAGGTCTAAAACAGGTAGACATTCTAGATCTGGTGCTTGGAGAGATGAGTTTGGAAACACAGGTCAAGGCATTTCTTTATGGACAGATCCTAATGCTTGGAATTTAGCGGGGGGAGATATAGGTAATAAAAAGGGTGGAAAATTTCAAGAGATTGATCAAATACAAAAGAACCCTAACTATAAGGGTCCTAAATACAGACCTAATCAAAAGGTTAATCACGAAATTCAGGTTGATTTAGGAAGAATAGGTGCAAATCTAGACGGTAATCAAGTTAAAGATTTAATGGACTTTTCTACTTCATATTATAATGCTCCTAGAATAAAGAGTGACCCTACAGATGGAGTAAACTTAAGACAGCAGCGTTATCATCAAAGAATAAGAAAAACTAAAAGAAACAATGACGATCCAAGTCCAAGGTATTTAAAGCATATGGATAAAAAAGCTGAATTAGAGTCAATACTAGGAAGAGAGCTTACTTCTAATCAGGCTGACGCTTTTATGAGAATGTGGAAGGGTGGAGCTTATAGGGATTTTATATATAGACAAAACCCTCAATTAGAATTAGATCCAAACAGTCCACAATCACAAGGTCTTGCACCATATAGAGAATCTCAAACATACAATACGGGTGCTGGTAATAAAAAATTAGGTAGACATATAAATGCACCTATGCAATATCAAATGAATCTTGATGCTACTGAAGCAGCTAATAAGAATTTTAAAATGAACAAAGAATGGTTGAGAGTTCAAAACATTCATACCAACCTTTCTAATACAGATGATTTTGGTACCTTTGTTGATCCTAAAACAATGCGTAATCAAATAGCTAATTCTGACTTTCTTTTAACAGATGAAGGAATGGGTCCTTATAAACACAACAACAGGCCTTTAATGCTTTCAAATACTCAAACTGACCGTAACCCAGCTCTTATGGGTGGTGTTGATATCCGAGATGGTAAACTTTACTCTAGAGATTTAAATAGAGAGTTAACAGATAAAGAAGCTAATATTTTTAAAAATGTTGTAGCTGACGATTTTCTTGATAGATCTCAATGGACTCAAGCATCTGAAGTGTCTAGTTTAGAAACAAAACCAGTTACTAATATAGGTAAAAACGATAATGAAGCTCCTGATTTATTACAAAGACCTAATATGAAGGTTAATCAAGAAGGTGATGATGACAAGGTTGGTACAGTTTCTGTGGATGAGGAAGAGATGAGGAGATTAAATTTCCCAGAAGGTGATGACGATGCGGCAAATGACAATAAAAAGAATTGGGCTCCTGAACCAGGAAATAAAGGTGTTATGAGTTTTAACGATTCACAAAATGATTTTGAAGGAGATATGGATGCGGTTGTTGTAACGCCTGAAATGCAATCATTAAGAGAAAGAAATAGAGAAAAAGAAGAAGAAGAAATAGAAGCTAGGGATAATGAAAAAAATGATGGAGATGGAGACGATGACAATAAAAGCAATAATAGAAAAAGGAGACTTAATAAAAGACAACAATGGGCTGCTGAAGAAGAATATACTCCTCAAAGTCAAAGACAGTCTCAAGGTTTTGCAGGTGACTCTGGATTAGAAACAAGTGACTTAGACGCTATGTCTTACTCATCTATGCCTACCGTAATGAGAAAGGGTGGTAAATTATACTACAGTGGAGGTGTGAATAATAATTTTGATCCTTACAATACTGGACCTCAATATGGCATGTGGAGTAATAGAGATCCTTTCTGGTCTAATGAACGTGATAGACTTGTTGCTGATGAAATGAATAGGCAAGGGGCTGAAAAGAAAGAACATAGATTAAATAAAAGAGCAAACAGACGTGATCTTAGAGATTCTAGAAAAGACTTAAGGAGAGACTTAAGACAAAGAAAAAAAGATGGTGACATTACTGGAAGAGAAAAGAGACAAATGATGAGAGAACAAAGACAGGAAGATAGAACTGCTAGAAGAGATCTTAGAAAGTCTCAAAGACAAGATAGAAAAGAAGGAAGAAAAGAGTTTAGAAAAGAAACTTTACCTGGTGCTTACAGTGAATACAGAAGAGAGAATCCTCAACATGAAATGTTTTACGGTCCAGGATCCCCTAATGATGCTCGAAATTTTTCGGGAATGAATATGTTTGAAGGTGGAGGTTACATGCCTAAAGCTGGAACAGCGGTGTCTATATTTGATGATGGAGGGTATACCCCTCAAACACAAATGGACTGGTCTAGTGACGATGGATACACTCCTCAAACACAAATGGATTGGGATGACCCAGCAAGAAATCAAGACGGTAATGATGGAAATGATGGTAATGATGGAAATGATGGAAATAATAATTCCAATGATCAAAACGACATGTCTGATGCACAAGCAAAAGAACTTGAAGCGTTACGAAAAGAAATTGAAGCACTAAGAGGTGAAATAGATGCTCAAAATGGAGGTATGAGTCTTGTTAAGAATAACAAAAAGAAATATCCTAATCTATTCTATATGAATCAGAAAAAACTTTGGAATGTGTTAGGAGGTGGAACTATGGGGTATTAATTATGGGAATGACAATTATTATAGAAGGGTTTAGCGACCACTCTAAAGAAATGAAGAGTAAAGGTAAAGGCGGTGAAATGGATGTATTTGGTTATCAGACTCAAAACTTTAGTATATGTCCAGGAGCTCAAGAATCTTTTTCCAAAATGATCAAGGAGGGTTATCGAGGGGAAGAAGCTGATATGGTTACTAATTTAGCTATGTTGGTGGATGAGTATCTAGGAATGGAAATTAAGGCTAAAGAACAAGGTCCTAATCCTGAAACTATATCTTCTATGGTTAATAAGGGTAATAGTGTTATGTTTCACGCAGGTGTTTTAGCTAATAAGGTAGGTGATGAATCTATGATTCAATTATTTAATTTTATGCCTGATCATATATTGGTTGCGGCAGGAATGGAAAATAATGAATATGATTCAGGACTTGAAGGAATGGATAGTAGCGATTATGATATGCCAGCAGAAGAAGAAGGTTGTCATTAAGACCTAACCTTAGATCTATTTTTTCTATATTGCCTTCTAGATTCTTTACACCCCTCACATCGACACCCTTTTCTATAAGCAGTAGTTGACGGGCATGGAGCCCCTTCTTTTTGTCTAGCAGCAGCATAGTTGCAAGAAGCATGTGAGAAAGCTATATTATCTAAATCAAAGAAGTTCCCAGCAGGATCATCTGAATCTAACCAAGGAGTCTTGTGCTCTACAGTCATTCTTCCAGCATGCTCTATCTCAGCTCCACACTGATAACACCAGTTAATTTTAAGCTTTTTAGCAAGGTTAAATAATAATAGTTTCTTTAATCTGTTTGATGCGGTGCCAGGATTCATACCTAGCTGTTTAGTTTTTTTGGCTTTAATACACATTAGAATTTTCGATTGTAAGTGTCAGGCATTCCAAAAGAATGTGTAGACCTATCTACCATATCCCTAACCTTCTTACCTCGGTCTTGTTCTATTTCATCTAATACTGGTCCAAAGATTTCATTATGTGCTTTTGCATAATTTTCAGTCATAAACTTAGTTCCGTCATAACCAAGCATAGTCCATCCAGCACCAGGAACAATTCTAGCTGCACCCTTAGCACCTATCTTGCCTAATCCAGCCTGTAGAGCTGGTTGAATAATTTTTTTCTTCACGCCTTGCTTACCAACAAATTTAGATGTATCACTTGCTGTTGAATCTTGTTTTATCTCACTTTGATTTCGCATAGCTTTTATTACCTCAGGGTCATTAAGGTCTATAGCCTTATTTTGTCCAGTACTACCCTGTCTAGCAGTAGTATCTATATCCATATCTTTTATGTTATGCCCTAACTCATTCGCTTTGTCTTCTAGGTTTTGTTGCACATTATCTAACTTGTTTCCAAGATCGTCAACAAGGCCCCCGTCATCAAATCTCTTTTTAATTCCAAGCATAGCATTAAAACCACCGTCTGGCTTATAACCAGTACTAGCACTTAAATTCATATTTCTACTAGGGAAATTTTTTGTGACATTAGCAGCGAATTTATCTAAACCTGGACCAACTCCAAAACCGCCCTTTGTATTTTTTCCAAGGTTAATATTCTTCCCTCCAAGCATACCATCTTTAAGATTAACATTCTTTTTTAAAAAGCCTAGTAATCCACCATCATTATAATTCTTCTTTCCTCTAGCTTTTCTATCGCCAGGAGTTCTTGTTCCATTACCCCTGTTTTTAGATTGAGGTTCTAGTTTAACACTTCCACCCTTCATATGAGAAACATCCAATCCATCACCATTACCATAAGTCCCCTTATCTCTATTGATCTTATTAAGCTTAGAACGCTTCTTTATGTTCTTAGAACCCGATTGGAACTTTCTATATTCTTCTTTGTAATTTCTACCCATGAGGCAAATATAATAAAAATTATGAGATCCGCAAAGATTTGGGATAACTATATGTTATACAGGGACAGAAACTGATACCGAAACCGATATATTTTCACTGGGTACCCCTCAACCATACTACTATATACAATTCAAACATCGATTTTTGACTTACCTTGTCAGGATTTCAATTTTTGCATAGCTACCCACCAACCCAGTATTAAAATTTTTATACAAGGAGCATCAACCCTATGTAATTAGTTTTATATCTATTACAACAACCAACCAAAGCCCAGTATTTATACAGCTATGTAATGCAAGCAGAAGCGAGCTAATCCCCTTTACAACTAAACATCTAATCAATCTAACAACTTGACACTATCACACGCACTATCATTAACACTATCACATAAACCAGTTAC
>Ga0098038_1001517_pt1 | contig 10018 bp, 13 predicted proteins | sample 5B_taG_FD_75051 | JGI IMG/M metagenome (GOLD analysis project Ga0098038, IMG submission 75051) | Marine viral communities from the Subarctic Pacific Ocean - 5B_ETSP_OMZ_AT15132_CsCl metaG | ecosystem: Environmental > Aquatic > Marine > Oceanic | place: Pacific Ocean | collected 2015-01-08 | reverse complement strand
TTTAGGTGATAATCTTGGAGGGGTGCATAGAGAGTATAAGAAGATAAAAAAGTATGGCATGGATGAGTTGGCTGCGGAGTTTAATCTGACAGAATCACAAGCCAGAAGAATAGTTTATGTAAAAATGAAAGGAGGTAAAAATGGCAAGACCGAATAAAATAGATAATAAATTTTCTGCGTATGTTTTAAGAATGTCTACTAGTGATTTAGACGATATTAAAAAGATATCCCGAAAATTATCTGATGATACCGATACACAAATAAGTATTGCTGATATTATGAGATACTGCATAATTAATTATAAGAAAGATGCAGAAAAATATTTTAAGGAGATTGCATATGGAAAAGAAAGCTGACGTTTATTGTTTCTTATGTAAAGCAAAACTTCCCGAACCAAAAAAAGGCAAGGTTAAATGTTTGTGTTGCAAAGTAACTTACACAAATGTGGAGAAAAAGAGTGCGAAACAGTAATTTACTCGCACTTCACATAAAAAATTCTACCCCGAAAAAAAGAAAAACAAGTTTTTGGGGTAGAGTTAGGAAAACTTTTTATAAGTTGTTTTTTATTGACAGCAACATATAAAAAATAATATCTTACAAACAAGTAAATTTTAGAAAGGAAAAAAAGTGGAGATAAAAAGCGATAAAGAAAAATATTGTTCTAAAGTCTATGACAGAAAACAGCATAGATGTTGGGAGTGTCAATCATTGGCAAAGAAAAACATTCAAACTGTTGTGATGGACAAGCCTGGTGTTACATATGACAAGCATCCTAACCATAATTGGACAGAAGTCATTAGCGAGGAGACATACAAAAAAGATAATGGCATGACGTACCATAAGTATAAGGTATGGGATGGTAATTATGTTATGAATTTTGGTCACTTCTGCACAGCACAATGTGGTTTGATTTATGGTAACAAGGAAGTTTTAAGAAGAAGGAGATCTTATGGCAGTTCAAAAAACACAGTTTCTACTTTAGACGCTGCTAAGAAAAAATTAGCAAAAAAATATAATTCAGAAAAGTGAGGACTAAATGAACAAATCTAAAGAAAAATTTAGGACAGTTGCTGTCCCGAATGATGTTTACAAATTAATTAAAAAGATTGCTGAACATCAAGAAAGAACAATTGCTAGACAGTTAGGTGTAATCATAAAAAAAGCTTATGCCCAACTAGAAAAAGGTTCCGACCTTTAACTGTCTTTGTCTGGTGTAACTGAAGGATATTTTCTTTGTTGATTGAAAAAAACTTCAGCTATACCAGGCTTTAAACCTGTTGCTTTACTAAATCTTTCTACAGCAATTTGGTAAGGCAACCATCCTTTTTTAAAATCCTTAACAATTTCTAATGCTTTATCTACTTTTTTGGAATCTTTAGCCATTCTTTTATATCCTCTCCTAATACTTGGGCACTTAATTTAATCTTACCTGTTAAAGATTTAACAATCTTTTCATCAATCGTCCCTTCACATATAAGATCAATATAAGTAACTCTGTCTTCTTGACCAATTCTATGACATCTATCTTCTGATTGCATTCTAGTTTCAAGGTTAAAGTCATTAGCATAATAAATCACAGTATTTGCTGCAGTAAGTGTCAAACCCCGACCAGCAGTTGACGGATTCCCAACCATAAACCGAAGTTCAGAGTTCATGTCTTGAAAATCCCGAACAATCTCTTGACGTTCATTATCAGAAGTATCTCCGAAGAAAGACTTTGCTACAGTTCCTTTATACTTACTGTTCAATGCTTTTACGATTGACATGATATCATATCTAAACCTTGACCATATAATAACTTTATTGGGTGCTTCATCACAAATTTCAAGAAGTTCATCTAATCGTCTTGTTGGAAAGGTAATCATATTCCCGTCATCAGATTTTAAATGTCCCGATAAAATCTGCTGCAGACGTAACATCTGCGTAATCATAGAGGGGGTTGATACAAACTCATCATTCTCTAACATTAACACAGCTTTCTTTCTAATATCCTCGTACATCTTAATTTGTTCTGAAGTCATGTAAACATACCTGGACGTATAAATCTTTTTAGGCAGATCCAGACATTCATCTTTCAAAACTCGAAAAGAAAACTTATCTATTTTTGCGGTTAATTCGTCAATATGCCGATACCCTACTACTTGCTGGAAGCTATGATTACCCATCTGACGGCTGTTTAAAACAGCATATCTTGCCCGAAAAGCATAATAAGAAGTATAACCCAACATATTTCTTCCTAGGAACTCACACTGCGAAAACAAATCTAAAGGTGAATTTGTTACGGGCGACCCCGTCAATATTCTTTTATAAGTAAACTTATCTGCAATCTTCAACAAAGCTTTCGTTCTTTTAGCTTTTGGATTCTTAATCGTGGTTGACTCGTCCAAAGCAATTAAACCTTTGGCTGCAAACATTGAACTGATAACATCTGCATTCTTAAATGCACGAGTCGTGGAAAAAGCTTCAACATTCATTACAAAGATAATAAACTTATCTTGCGGAGGATTCTTCCAGAAGTTCAACCAATATTTCTTCTCACTCTGGTTCATATTAGATTTCCAGAATATACATTCATGTTTTATGTCTTCTGAAAAATGTTCTGGTATTTCTTTACTAATCCAGTTACGATAAACTCCCTTGGGAGCAATAATGAAAGCAAAGTTTATTTTTTTACGTCTTGCCAACATAGTAATATTATCGAGTAAAACCTTTGATTTACCAGTGCCCATCTCCATAAACAAAGCAAAACTAGGTTTGTCCCAACCAAGTTCTAATGCTTTTATTTGATGTTTATATGGTTTTGTTTTAAATTGCTCTTGACTTATCATTCATAGTACCTCATATTATCCTATAATATATTGATAACAATTATGTTGTCAACCTAAACCTGAAGAGGAGATACTTGTTATGGAAAACAAGAACTTACTATTAGAGGATGAGATGTTTGCTGAATCATCTTCGTTTGATAATGTCGATCCAAAAGAAGGAAAGAGGTTATCAAGTTTAGTTCATCAGCTGAACCAAGTGACAAAAGAAATACAAGATTGTGAGAACTCTTTAAAGACTCTTAAATCTATTAAACAAAATATTTCTTTTGAGCAAATTCCAGAAGTTATGGATGAAATGGGTATAGACAGACTTGACGTAGATGGTGCAACTGTTTCGTTAAAGAGTTTTGTATCTGCATCAATACCTATGGATAAGAAGGACGAGGCTTATGCCTGGTTAAGAGAGAATGGTTATGACGATATTATTAAGAATGACATAACTTTATCTTTCGGTAGAGGTGAAGACAATGTTGCTAAAGATCTAATGGTGGATCTGGATCAAAAAGGTTTTCATCCCGAATCAAAGACACATATTCATTCTATGACCCTTAAAGCATTTGTAAGGGATATGGTTGAAAAGGGTGTTCCAATTGATTTGGATTTATTTGGTGCTTTTGTGGCACGAACAGCAGTTGTTAAAAGAAAATAAGGGAGGTAAATATGCCAGATAAAAAAGATATAACAACAAAGTCTAATACATCAGTTTCACCAATTATGGACGACATACTTGAGTCCGCAGGTGAGGGTATTAATTATGATACAAATGAATTACAAATTCCTTTTATCAGAGCTATACAAGCTTTATCACCACAGATTAAGAAGAGTGATCCTCAGTTTATTGAGGGTGCATCGCAAGGTGATTTATTTAATACTGTTACAGGCGAGTTCTGGGATGGTGAAAAAGGTATAGTAGTTATACCTTGCTACCAGGAAACAAAGTATCTTGAGTTTGTACCAAGAGATCAAGGCGGTGGCTTTGTGGGTGAGATAGAAGTGGATTCACCTGTTCTTAGTCAAACAACTAGAGACAGAAGTGTAGAGATACTTCCTAGTGGTAATCAGTTAGTTAAGTCTGATCAGCACTATTGTATGGTCTTGAATGACGATGGCAGTGCACAACCTGCTATCATTGATATGAAATCTTCTGCGTTAAAGGTAAGTCGTAGGTGGAAGACACAAATAGCAATGTTCAAGATCCAAGACAAAAAGGGAGAGTTCAAACAACCTGCTTTGTTTGCTACCAAGTGGCGAATAAAGACAGTTGAAGAATCCAATGAACTAGGTACATGGTACAATCTCAATGTAGAGAAAGTCGATCTAGTGGATTCTAAGGCTTTGTTTGATGAAGCGAAAAGCTTTCGATCTTCAGTTATGAAGGGAGAAGCCAAGGCTGTTTCTGAAAATCAAGAAGACGCACCCTTTTAGGGTGTAGTGGAGTAGCAGTGTTTTCTCCATAGCACTGCTACTTTTTTTCATGTCAGTAACACAGAAATTTTTTGATTTATTTGAAGGTTCTAACCTAGCACATGGTGAAACAACTGTGGGCAGTATGAGACGTAATGGTAAAGCTGAAGCAAAAAGCATTATCGTAAAAACACCTTTGTCTGTTGAAATGATAGAAGGTCATTTAAAAGGTGTTAAAGGTATTGGATCGATCCCAATCACCGATGGTAATGAATGCAAGTTTGGTGTTCTTGACATTGATACCTATAATGTTGACCACAAAGAGGTTGTAAACAAGTGTAAGGTATTGAAGATACCTGCCGTTGTTTGTCGTTCAAAGTCTGGTGGTGCACATATATTTATATTTATGAAAGATTGGGTTAACGCTGCAGAGTTTCGTGATCATATGTTCGAGATTGCCGCAGCATTAGGTTTTTCTGGTTGTGAGATATTTCCAAAACAAGACCAGATATTGGCAGATCGTGGTGATGTAGGTAACTTTATAAACTTACCATACTTTGATAGTGATAAGACAGTTCGGTACGCAGTTGATGAAAAGGGTAAGGATTTAAGTTTGGAACAGTTTCTTGCACAAGCTGAAAAGAAAAAAACTACGTTATATGATATTAACAAAATAGATTTTGGTACAAGAAGAGAGGAGTTCTCTGATGCTCCTCCTTGTTTGCAAGGGTTTCTAAACTTGGGTGTGCCACAAGGTTCAAGGAACACAGTTCTATTTAATGTATGCACATATTGTCAAAAGAAGGATAAGGACACCTGGCAGAAGATGTTTGAAGATATTAATCAAAAATACTCCTCTCCGCCTTTACCTGCTACAGAAATAGTTGCTTTACAGAAACAGCACGAAAAGAAAGAGTATCAGTATCAATGTAGTGTAGAGCCTTTAAAAAGCCATTGTGACAAACAAGTATGCAAGACAAGGAAGTTTGGAGTAGGCAATGGTGATGCTGCACCTTCGATAGGAGGTCTTACAATATTGTTGTCAGATCCAAGATTATTCTTTGTTGATGTAAATGGTAAACGGCTTGAGATATCTACTAAGCAGTTACAAATGCAACAGCATTTTCAAGAGGCTTGTATCGAGCAGTTAAATTATATGCCACCAATTATGAAGCCTAGTGATTGGCAGACATTGATAAATCGTCTTTTAGAAAAAGCTACAACTATTGAAGTACCAGAGGAATTAACAATGAAAGGTCAGTTCAAAGAATTGTTGCAAGTGTTTTGTACAAGTAGAATTAGGGCAAGATCTCCAGAGGAACTAAATATAGGTAAGCCGTGGACGGAAAACGATCTAACTTACTTTACAATTAAAGGATTACAAGAGTTCTTAAAACAACGTGGATTTACTAATTATACCAGACCGCAACTTCAACAAAGGTTAAGAGACTTGAATGGTGGTCAGAATTGTCATGGTGTATATAAATTAAAAGATGATGAAACTGGAAAATGGTCAAACATACGAGTTTGGTGGGTTCCAGAGTTTCACGAAGAAGAAGTTGAATTACCAATAGAGGAGAGCAGTAATGAATCCGACATCCCATTCTAAAGAAGAGGAGCTTCTCACATTGACGGAGATAGTCGAATGGATAAAGGTTTCCGAGTCTACCATCTACAGATGGATGGACGAAGGTATCTTTCCACGACCATTGAAGTTAGGTGCTGAGAGTAAGCAGAGTCCTATGCGATGGATACGAAAAGATGTGTCTGATTGGATTAACACTAGACCAAGGACAAAATAGTGTCAGAGAAGTTGATCTTTGGACCGCCAGGATGCGGCAAGACATATACGTTAATTAACGTGGTTCGTGATGCGTTGAAAAAAGGTACACCACCAGATAAGATAGGCTTTGTATCTTTTTCTCGCAAATCGGTTGAGGAGGCTAGATCGAGAGTTGCTACAGAGTTAAATCTTACAGAAGAAGATACACCCTGGTTCAGAACTTTGCACTCAACAGGTTTTCAGTGGTTAGGTTTTAAGAAAGAACAGGTCATGTCTAAATATGATTTTGGCAAGATTGGTATTGAAGTTGGGTTGGTGTTTGATAATGGCACTGCAAGAAACATTCAAGACGGATTGATTAGTGTATCAGCTAGAGAAGGTAATAAGTATCTTGAGATTATACATAGATCAATTATGAGATGTATATCTTTAGGACAACAGTTTAACGATACAGACGATTATAATCTACATTGGGTATTGTTAAAAAAGTTAGAGGCAGTCTACAAGCACTACAAAAAAGAAAATGATAAAGTAGATTTTACGGATATGATTAAAGGTTTTGTAGATCAAGGAAGTTCTCCTTCTCTAGATCTGTTGATTGTTGATGAAGCACAAGACTTAACTCCACTGCAATGGGAACAAGTTTATGTTATGAAGCAGAATGCAAAAGAGATTTGGTATGCGGGGGATGATGATCAATGTATTCATCGATGGAACGGTGTTGATGTAAAAGATTTTATAAATGCCTGTGATACCATAGAAGTTTTAACACAAAGTCATAGAGTTCCTAGATCGGTGTACTCTGTCGCTAATAGGATTGTAAAGAGGATATCGTATAGACAAGAAAAGGATTGGAAACCTTTAGCAAAGGAAGGCAATGTTAACTATCATCTTAGTTTGTTTGATGTGGACATTGACCAAGGTTCGTGGACAATTATGGCTCGTACCAATAAGATTGTACAAAGCATAGCTGAAGCTTTAAGAGAAGACGGATATCTGTACAACTTGTATGGAAAACCAAGTTTAAATCAAGATATGATTAAAAACATGAATACTTGGGAGCTTTTGCAAAAGGGTAGTAAGTTACCTTTGCAGATGATTAAAGACTTGTATGCTGTACTTCCCAAAATGGGAGAAAAGGCAAAGATAAAACGTGGTGTCACAAAACAACTAGAGTTTTTAGATCATGATCTTATTCTAGGTTATGATGATTTAGTTAATAATTATGGAATGATTGCTCCCAAAGACACAAATTCAAGAGATATGTTAGATGTTTCAAAAGATGATAGGTTCTATATGGATTCGTTGACTAGAAGAGGAGAAGACTTTGAGTCTCCAAGAATTGATATATCAACCATACACGCAATGAAAGGTGGAGAGGATGACAATGTAATACTTATGTCAGAGTCATCTCGTGCTTGTGTTAAGAATCAACATCAAGATGATGAGCACAGAGTCTTTTACACAGGTGTTACAAGAACAAAAGAAAACTTACACATAATCGAAACTAATTCAGAGTATAGGTATCAAATATGAAAAGAGAACAAATTTTAGACAAAGCAAAAGTATTGATTAGTGGTGAAAGGGCAAAGGATTATGGTGATGCTTACCTTAACCACAAAAGGATAGCCGAACTCTGGAGTCCAATACTTGATAAAGATATTACAGTTGAACAAGTGTATGCTTGTATGATTGCTGTTAAGTTGTCCAGATTGATTGAAACACCAGACCATGAGGACTCGTGGATTGATATATGTGGATATGCTGCATTAGGAGGAGAGAAGAATGAGAGATAACAGTACAATGCATTTTCTTGAACGTCTTGAACTTGACCAAATGGAAAATGATTGGACACCTCCTACTGAGTTTCCAGATCTAACAAACTGTAAATACATTGCCATAGATTTAGAGACAAGAGATCCAAATCTTAAAAAGCTAGGTCCAGGGTGGACACGCAATGATGGATATGTTGTTGGCATAGCTATCGCAGGTGGGGATTTCATGGGTTATTATCCTATACGTCATGAAGCAGGTGGTAATTTGTCAGAAGACAGAGTTATGGCATGGTTAAAAGATCAGTTAAACACTCCTAACATTCCAAAGATTATGCATAACTCTATGTATGATATGGGATGGCTATATGCCTCTGGTGTTGATGTGAAGGGCAAGATCATAGATACAATGGTTGCTGCACCTTTGGTAGATGAGAATAGGTTTTCCTATGCTCTAAATGCTTTAGGACGTGATTACATAGACATGAGAAAAGATGAAAAGCTTTTGAGGGCAACAGCGAGTGATTGGGGTATAGATGCTAAAGAAGAGATGTGGCGATTACCTGCAAAGTTCGTTGGTGCATATGCCGAGCAAGATGTAATTATGACGTTAAAGCTATGGGATAGATTGCAGACAGAGATTACGTCACAAAGTCTAGAAACAGTATTTGATTTAGAAACAAGTTTAATACCTGTTGTTTTAGATATGCGAAGAAAAGGTGTAAGGGTAGATCTTGATCAAGCTGAAAAAGCAAGAAAAAAATTAATAAAAATAAAAGATAAATTAGTTCTTGACATAAAGAAAGAAACTAGTCTGGAGGTATTACCCTGGGTTGCAACAAGTATTGCATCTGTGTTTGACTTCTACAAAGTTCCTTACGGACGAACAGAGAGCAATAATCAGCCGTCTTTTACAAAAGCTTTTTTACAGACTTGTGAACATCCTATTGCATCAAAGATACTGAAACTAAGAGAAGTTGATAAGGCAAACAATACATTTATCGATAGTATATTAAGATATGAGCATAAGGGCAGAATACATTGTGAGTTTCATCAGCTAAGATCAGATGATGGAGGTACAGTTACAGGTCGTTTCTCCTCTTCTAATCCAAACTTACAGCAGATACCTGCGAGAGATCCAGAGATTAAGTCTTTGATAAGAGGTTTGTTTCTACCAGAAGAAGGCACAAAGTGGGGTAGCTTTGACTATTCAAGCCAGGAGCCAAGGTTATTGGTTCATTATTGTGCGAGTCTGGGCGAAGATAAACATCCCAAGATTGATGAACTTGTAGAACAGTATCATACAGACGATCCAGACTTTCATCAGATGGTGGCAGATATGGCTGAGATTAATCGTAAACAAGCCAAGACAGTTAACCTTGGTATTATGTATGGTATGGGTATAGGTAAGTTGGCAAACACTCTTGATATAACAAAAGAAGATGCCAAAGAGTTATTGAGTAAATACCATTCTCGTGTGCCGTTTGTAAAGGGTCTAGCAGATATGGTTTCTTCCAGAGCATCTAAATACGGACAGATACGAACTATCTTAGGTAGACGTTGCCGTTTTAATTTATGGGAGCCAAATAGTTTTGGCTATAAGAAACCTTTGAAGTATGAAGAAGCACATAAAGAGTATGGACCTAGCATACGAAGAGCCTTTACTTACAAGGCATTGAACAAACTTATACAAGGCAGTGCCGCAGATCAAACAAAGAAGGCTATGGCAGATTGTTATGCAGAAGGGTTTTGTCCTTTGATCACTGTACATGATGAACTGTGCTTTAGTATAGAGTCCGAGGATCAAGCATCAAGGATCAAGGAGATTATGGAAACGGGTCTTGAACTAAAAGTTCCAAGTAAAGTTGACCAGGAGTTAGGTGATAATTGGGGAGAAGTTGGTTAGACTTCTATCTCTTCCATACGCTTACATAAACGCTCCGCCCGATTTGGCACCTGCTTGTGCCATCTGGAATCACGCATCTGATTGGCACTTTCCTGCCAATTGCCATCCATAACAGCTTGTATATGCTTACGAAATTTGCTGTATCTTGGTCTGCCTAGGTTGAACATCATGTTTGCTACAATCTGTTTAACTTCTTCTGGTAGATTGTCCCAATCATCATAGACTTTTTTACAGTCCTGGATAACAGTTTGTATATCTTGTTCAAAGAGTTCTGTAACTCTATCTTCTGATATTTCTGCACCTAACTCCAGATCATATTCTGGCT
>Ga0098038_1001512_pt1 | contig 10026 bp, 19 predicted proteins | sample 5B_taG_FD_75051 | JGI IMG/M metagenome (GOLD analysis project Ga0098038, IMG submission 75051) | Marine viral communities from the Subarctic Pacific Ocean - 5B_ETSP_OMZ_AT15132_CsCl metaG | ecosystem: Environmental > Aquatic > Marine > Oceanic | place: Pacific Ocean | collected 2015-01-08 | reverse complement strand
ATAATCGTATTGATGAATTGTGGGAAGACAACCCTGAGTTTATGCACTCAATTGAGGGAGACTGTGATGATTAGATTTAGAGAAAGTTTAGATGAGCTTGACACTAAGATACAAGCTATCCTAGATAAGCATGATCACGATGACTATATGCTATACCCACCAGGAGATAGAAATCTTATAGTCAAATTGAAACAGAAGAGATTCAAATATACTATGAGTATATATGGAGATCACAAGACACCATTTAATAAAGGAGGAAACTAATGGCAGATAAAGTAAATAAATATACTAGATCAGGCAGGGATGGGAGAGCAATTTTTTGTCCTAAGTGTGATCATCCTACAGTTGTATATCACTTCAGTTGGAGTGGCATACCTTGTTGGAATTGCGATGATCCATTTAAGCCTGAAAGATTTTTTAATAAGGAGGAATGGTATATTGAAAACCAAGAACTAACACCACCTCTTACACAAGAAGAGGCTAAAGATTTTTACACAAGAGAACGAGGAGAAAACTAATGGGTAAGAGATTACTACCAGGTAAAACAATTAAAGATAAAGGTAAAACTAAATCACACAGGCCACAAAGATCTACGAATGCTGAGTGGCATGAGGGTGATCGCAAATGGTATAAGAAAAAGGAGGACACTAATGATGTATGATTTACCAAATGGTTGGACCTGTTGTGGATGTGGCGATGAATACCTTAAAGATTTTATAGGAGAACACATAGCCATCTACGATAATGGAACTTACTGCAAGGAGTGTAAAGATGAATAAAAGCGAACCACTATTTACATGGTATGAGAAACTCTGTATATACTTTGTTGCTCTCGTTGTCATAGCATTTCTAATTATTATACAAGATGTTAAGGCAGAACGAGAGAAGAACGAGAAGATACAAGAGTGTGTGCAATTCCTAGAGGAGAACAAATGAACAGGACTGAAGCCAAGAAAGATTTAGAATACACAAGAGATCTTACCAAAGGAACGATGCCAATTGCCATAGTGGTATCGAGCCAAGAAGAGTATGATATTTATATAGAGATTAAGAAGACTATGCGTAATGTAAAGAACATAGAGATAGAATTAAAGGAGGACTAGATGATGATTATATCACAAGTAAATGAACTAACAGATGAAGAGAAAGAGAACATAACACAGTTGTTTACTCTTATGTTGCTAAATGTGACAATGAAAGAAGACAAGCTGACGAATGTGCATCCAATAGATTTTGCATCGTATGTTGTATTCCTATGCCTAACAGTATGGAAGACACACACAAAAGATGAGGGATTCGTTGCTCTTATCAATGTGCTGAAAGGTGAGTTAACTTTCAATGAGTTTCCTGACTTCTGGGAAACAGTCATGGATGATAATAAAGCTATCAAAGAAGCACGAGATAGGACCAAAAAGTTAGATATCCTAGAGATAACTAAACCAGAATATAAAGATATTAATTAGAAAGGAGAAGAATAATGATTGAAGAGTTATTAGATAAATACCATGTTGATGATTTTGATGATTTATTAATTCAAATAATAAAACATATGAAAGAAAGAAAAGAAGAGGAAGGAGAAGAATAATGGGTGTTATAGATAACATAACAGGCATAAAAGAAATTAAGCCACGACATGAAGAGAGTGTTAGAGTTAGGTTTGATGTTACTTTTACATTTGATAAAGACGATATTGATTTTAGTAATAAACTAGAATCTATTCGTGGAACAGCCGAAAGTTTGTTGAGTAGAATATCTGCAGAAGATATGAAGAAAAAAATATTATTTGAAACTTCAGCAGATTTTTATTATACGGATAATAATGGCGTGGAAACAAAGATTTAAATGAGAAAGTTCAAGGAAGATCTTATAATATTTCTAGTGGTGGCAGTGTCGCTGTTACTAGCAATAACCATATTATTAATAACATACATAGGAGGTTAGCATGAGTATGGAAACTAAACATAGAGTATCAGAAACGGATAGTGATATGACTGTTGAGGAATATACATACCTGAAGAAGCAACAAAGAGATAATATTCGTAAGAGTGTGGCCAAAAGAAAAGTGCCTATTACACTACCAAAATTCAGTTTTATGGATAAAAGAAAAAAGTAAATGTCAAGATTGTTTTTACATTTATTTTAAGTATAAATGTATCTTACATCCTTATCTAGACTAGTGGCAATTGAGAAAAACTTAGTTGCCACTTTTTTATGGAGGGGTATATGAGTAATGATTGAAAGCATATAGCGATTAACATAATCTTTGTATTCTACTGCAGCTACTTGAATACCCAAGGGTACGAAGCACCTATTCAGCTTGTTCACAGCAAGGTTAAGAGGCTTAGAAATATAAGTCAGAAGACTTCTGAGGTGGACAGTTTTTTAACTATGGAGGAAACATATGAATGATATATTAGATGCACTAAGAGATCAGTACAGATCACTTGAAGCTATCAATAGAAAGATAGTGAGAAGTGATATATCTGATAAAGACCTGGTGGATGTATGCCTACACATCGACAAGGCTCAACACCAAATATCACTAGCTAATATGAAAATTACAGATTGTAGTTGACAAATCTAAAATCGTGGATATAACTGTGTTCAACAGGGTTGGCAGGGTAATACCCACTAACCTGTAACTATATATATAGGAGAAAGAAATGGTTGGAAGAAAGAAAACCAAAGGCTATGCTAAAGGTGGTATGGCTAGAAAAAAAACTAAGGGTATGAAGAAGGGCGGCATGAGAAAGAAAAAATAAGTAATGTCTTATTTAATATCTAATGTTCCTTATGGACTTAAAGTTTGGGTAAGGAAAGAATTTACAAACAATCATCAAAATTATCATGGTGAATTTTTACACGCACTAGTAATAGCAGTGAACACTATGCCTGATAGATCACTATCTTTCCAGGTGGTATTCACAGGATGTGAAATAGATCTTGATGAGGATGAAGACTTACCTAACATCCATGGTGGTGCTATGTGGGCAAGGCTGCCTATACAAGCATTGGTTATGGATATCCCTTTAGATGAGTGGCCTGATAGAATGGAAGATCATATCTGTCAGCCATGGGATTGTATGTCTAGACACCATGAACTGATCATCATGGATAGATTATCATCATCCCCTTGGGTTGCTAAAATAGATAATGAATTTTATCAGGCTCGCTACATATTTACAATTGACTATACGCAACATTCCATAGCAGATAGTCCTGATCAACACAAACAAAGCCATGTGCTATATCTTACTGAAGGTAAGTGGACAGGCAATATAGTTGCCTTACCTAACAATAGAGTGAGAGCAACGAGTCCTGCACTATGGCGAACAGGAGAGGGTGCACCTGACTTTGCACCTAGTCAATGGACTCATAGCAGTGAGGGACACGAAAGCTATACAGATCCTGAGATAACATTTAATAATTTATATAACGATGGTTTAAAAAATAAATAACTAAGGCCTAAACAGAATGGCATTGAACAGAACAAAACAATTACAAAAGATAAAAGATTTAAATTTAGAAGAAGATACTCATAGAAGAATTGATTGTCTATTTTGTGGTAAAAACAGAACCCTCTCGGTAACTAAGCGTGAGGGTTTTTTATTGTGGCATTGTTTTTCTGCAAGCTGCGATGCTAGAGGTAGCACTGAAGAGGCACTGAGTGTTGAACAAATTAAAGATATATTGTCAAATACATTTGACAACCAGGTGGATAAACCTAGCTTTCACTTTCCAGAATACTTTGTGGAAGCTGCACGATCACAAGATGCATTAAAGTATTTAGAAAAATTTAATTGTATGAAAGCATATGAAAGACATAAGAGTAGATTCTATTATGATGTGACAACACATCGATTAGTCTTCACTACTTTATATGATGGTGAGGTAGTTGGTGCAGTTGGCAGAGCATTGAACCCAAGTCAACAACCTAAGTGGTGGAGATATGATGATGCAGGATATCCATTTGTTATAGGCAGCAGTGATACAGCAGTGATAGTTGAGGATGCTACATCTGCAACCAATGTTTCTACTTTCTGCACAGGCATAGCACTTCTAGGGACAACCTTATTAGATAGTCATGTAGAAGTTATCAAGAAATATAAAGAAGTTATTGTAGCATTAGATCCTGATGCGACACTAAAATCATTTGATATACAAAAGGTCTTGTCATTGTATACGAACAGTCGTATAGCAATAATTAAAGATGATTTAAAATACTTCAAAGAGGATGAAGCAAAGAAACAATTAAATATACAGTGAGGAAAACAGATGGATGTATACAGAGAATTACTAAAGAAGATAGCAACAGATCGTAGCTTCGCTAGAGAAGTTAGAGATGTATCAGATAATGTATTTTTAAATGGTACGAAGAATGTAAAGGATGCAATCTATGCAGCCTATGATGAATACGAAAGAGATCTTAGTCTTACTGAAGTTGCTAAACATTACCTATCATCTAACCCACACTTATCGTCAGCTAAAGTTGCCCAGGTCCAAGCCGTGTTTGATAACATGTCTAAGGTTGAGGACATAGGTGTTGATGTAGCTAGAGATATTGTTCGTAAACTTTCTATACAACAAGGTGCAAGAGAAGTAGCTGAAGAAGCAGTCAAGGTGGTAAGTGGTGATCACTATGATCCTTACCCTATCATAAACAAACTAGAAGACTTAAAGAATATACATGCAGCCACACACACAGGTGATGAAAGAGTCCTTGATTTAGATATTGATTCCTTATTAGAGGGTATGGATGAAGAGTATCATTATACCTTTAACCTTCCTTCCTTAAATAAATTAGTTCCTGGTATGCAGAAGGGTATGCTCTGTATCTTTGGAGCAAGGCCTAATGTAGGTAAGTCTATGTTCTGGCATTACTCAGTTGCAGGTGCAGGTGGTTTCTTAGATCAAGGTGCTAAAGTATTATGTATCACGAATGAAGAACTAGCTAGAAGACATACCTATAGAATGATGTCTGCTGCTACACAAATATCTACACGCAATCTCTCTAAATATCCTGACGAATTAAAAACACGATGGTCCAAGATACAAGACAATCTACTTGTACTTGATGGAGATCAGATGACACTAGGTGAAATCGAGATGAAGATTGAAACGGAAAAACCTGATATTATATGTGTTGATATACTAGATAAAGTCCCTCTCTCTGGCTCATTTGCACGAGAAGATTTAAGACTTACAGAATTATATGGTCAAGCCAGGTCAATAGCTAAGAGATATAACTGTGTGTTCATGGGCTTTAATCAATTGTCTGCTGATGCAGAAGGCCGTACAAGTTTAGATTATGGTATGATGTCAGGCTCAAAGACAGGTAAGGCAGGTGAAGCTGATCTTATTATACTTATAGGTAAAGAGAATGTAGAAGAAGGAGATACCAATATGCGATGGATTAATATAGTTAAGAATAAAATCAATGGCACACACTATAGGTTTGCTTGTGTTGCAGATTCAGATACAGCATGCTTTAGAGATTAGCATGGGAGTATACGGAACAATAAATTTTGAGAAACCTTTATCAGCATATACTAATAAAGAGCTGTTAGATTTTTTAGGTATAACAGCTAGTGAAGATGAGGTATTTAGAAATTATAATCTTACTGAAGAAGAAAAAAGAAAACATTTACTTGAACAAGCTGAAGAATTTCATGTAGTATGTGCACAACATCATTAGGAGTTTAATATGAACGATACTTATTTAGATGATTTAAAAAATAAAATTACAGATGGTGATGCATTAATGAAGCACCTAGTACGCAAGACATTAAGACTTGCTCTGTTAATAGGTGACAGACTTATTGATGCACAAGATTATTGCAGCCAAAATAATATTAAGTGGGGTAAGTGGGTAGCAGATGAGTTACCCTTTAGTCGACAGATGGCACATAACTATAGAAAGATAGCTATGGCAAAGCCTATCGTAGAACAATGGATTGAAACAGGTGAGGTGAAATCCATATCAGAAGCATTGAAACGATTACGCAAATCAAAAGATGCAAAGAAAATTATAAAAGATAATGAAACAGAATTTAGCCTAGATGAAAAAGAGTTTGATACCAAACCTTTTACTAAGGCACTGAGTGTTAACCCTGATGTCACACAAGATGACTTCACAATATTTGACACTACTTCTCAACCTGATCTTCCTCCCCAGAAAGAAGTAGTTGTTAGTGAGTCTAGTGATATCGAGGTAAACAACATCAAAGAGAGTATTAATGACTCTGATTTGGTGCGAGCCGACATCCCTAAACCATTAGCGTGGTCTAGGATTGTTGACAGTCTTGCTGATGCAACAGACGAAGATATAAATCTTATGGTTCAATCTATCAAAGATGCAGTATTGCCTCTCTCTGCAACTGCTAGAGAGCATAAGATGAACTCCGTTCTGAACAATGTCAGTAAGCTGAAACTTGCCTTGAGTCAGCTACACATTAAAGACTACTCCCTCTCTTGATGAACGAGGGTAGGTGGATTTTTATTTCCTTTCTGTTGCCACCTGCCCTCACCTTATAAGGATACGATATGAAATTAGTTTTAGATATTGAAACAACTGTTACAAACAAAAGTCCCTCCCCCTTTGATCCAAATAATTATATGGTATGTGTTGGCGTTATGCCTGCAGGTAAACCTGAAGAAGCAAAAGTTATTTGGTTTGATCACAATGAAGTGACTGTAGATTCCAAACAATCCCATAAAGAATTACAAGATATATTAGATAAGACTACACTACTTATAGCACACAATGCTAAGTTTGATTTATCCTGGTTGAGAGAGTGTGGTTTCACATATGATGGCACTATCTGGGACACCATGGTAGTAGAATATATTTATGCACGAGGACAGAAACTTGCCTTGTCGTTAGCTGAATGCTGCAAGCGATGGGAAGTTACCCAAAAGAAATCAGAACTCATAGAAGATTACTTTAAAAAAGGCACAGGCTTTGAGGCTATGCCAAAAGATATTGTAGAAGAATACAATCTATATGACATTATATCTTGTGGGGAACTGTATGAAACACAGTATAACCTATTGAAAGAAGAAGATTATCTCAGCTTAAAAAATGTTATTGAGTTATCAAATGATATGACAGATGTTCTTATTGACATTGAAAGAAATGGTAATGCTATTGATGTAGCTTCACTAGATAAAGTACAAAAAGATTACGAAGAAGAAAGAAAAGAAAAAGCCATACAGAATACAAAGATTATCAAAGCTGTCATGGGTGATAGGCCATACAACTTAGCCTCGCCTGAACAGTTATCAGAAATCATATGGTCCAGAAGAGTTAATGATAAAGAGGAATGGGCACGCACATTTAATATTGGCACTACCTCTAGTGGTAAAAAGAAGTATAGACCACGCATGTCTAAGATAGAGTTTGATCGTAATATAAAAAGACAAACTACTATTGTCAGTCAAACTACAGTTCGCCAATGCCCTAACTGTAAAGGAACAGGGAAGCAACACAAGATAAAAAAAGATGGAACTCCTTATAAAGTACAGCCTATGTGTAAGCATTGCCTTGGTACTGGTTATCTTTATGATGCCACCAAGAGCATAGCAGGCTTTAAATTTACACCCACACATATACAACAAGTGACAGCACATGGTTTCGCAACAGATAAAACTACATTAGGTGGTCTAGCTGCCATTGCCAAACAACATAACCTAGATGTAGCACATACATTTTTAAGTAATATGCAAAGGATAAATGCACTTGACACTTACATTAATTCTTTTTGTAAAGGCATTCGTAAGAATGTAATCAACACTATACTACATCCACAACTATCTCAGGTACGAACAGGTACAGGTAGATTATCTTCATCAAGACCTAACTTCCAGAACTTACCACGAGGTAGCACAGCTTTAGTAAGGCGTGCTGTTGTATCTCGTTTTCCTGGTGGTAAAATATTAGAAGCTGATTATGGCCAACTTGAATTTAGAGTAGCTGTATGGATGAGTGATGATGCTGTAGGTAGAAAAGAAATTGAAGAAGGCTTTGATGTGCATGCATATACTGCTAAAGTTTTAACTGAGTCTGGACAAACAACAAGTAGGCAGGATGCAAAAGCTAGAACATTTAGACCACTCTATGGTGGCACAAAAGGATCTGCTGCAGAAGTTCAGTATAACAATTCTTTTATGGATAAGTATCAAGGTATATCCTCATGGCACAAAGAGTTACAAGAGGAAGCTATAGCAAAGAAGTATATTACTACTGTAACAGGCAGACAATTTGCATTTCCTAATGTACAAAGACTACGCAATGGTGCAACAGATGCAACCAAGATAAAGAACTATCCTGTACAAAGTGGAGCAACTGCTGACATCGTACCTTTAGCTTGTGTACTTTTTCATAGATCACTTAAACGATTGAATCTAAAGAGTAAATTTATAAACACAGTACATGATAGTATTGTTGTTGATGTACATCCAGATGAGATAGACATAGTTTGTTCTACATTATATGATGATATGATGGGTGTAGTAAGTGAACTTAAAGATAAGTTTGATTTAAACTTAGATGTACCCATGGAAGTTGAATTAAAAATAGGTGATGATTGGTTAGATATGGATGAAATATCTGTTGACAATCAAACGAACCTGAATATAACAGAAGATAATAATAATATAGGAGAATTGCATGACAGAGAATGCACTAACAATCAAAGACATAGACAACTTACCCATTGATCAAATCGCAGCTGAGTTTGGTTTTAACGATGAGGGTGTAGCAAGTACACCTGGTTTCCCAAGGCTAACAATAAATAGTAAAGCACGCAATAATGCAGGACAGAAAGTTCCTGATGGCACAGTTAAAGTGGCACATCCAGAACATGGTATTGTATACGCAGACGATGCCTCTCTACGCATACTACAACAGCGTTTCTTTTATCAGAAGTATGATGAGAATGCTACATGGCAGGATAGAGATGGTAACGACCAGAAAGGTAGATATGTAAATAAATCTATCTATGTTAGTAACCCTTATGATGAGGCCCTTGATGAACAGGGTGGCGTGAACTGCGGTAAATTTAAAGTAGATGATTGGGATAATCTTTCTGAAGAAAGAAAGAATGAGTGGCGAGCAGCTAAAAGATATAGAGTTATCTTTGGATTACTCACAGTCAAAGATGCTTTTGCTGAAGGTAAAAAAGATAAGGTGTCTTTTGAAGATCTACCTGTTATATTCCAGATATCTAACAAAGATACATTTAGAAACTTTGGTCAGATTACAAGTCAAATGATTAAAGATAAAGTTCTGCCTTGGAAACAATTGCTTAAACTTAATTTTAACTTTGAACAAACGCCTGCGATTAGTTGGTATACCATTAGTCCTACAATTTTAGGTGAGCAAACAGAAATTAAACCTGAGTACCTAGAGATCAACAAAGCATTTGGAGAACACATACAAGCGTATAATGAATCTATTCGTGCTAAAGCATATGAAGAAAAAAGATATGCTAAAGATGTTGGTGGTGTAGGTGACGCTAGTTTTATTGATGTTGAAGCACTGCCTGAATAATGAACGAAAATTTAGCAAAGGTTATAGCTTACCTAGAATCAGCTAACAGGGGTGAGTCTTCTATGTCTGAAGAAGTTATAGACAAAGCAGGCGAAGACTTTAAGCAAGCCCTTAGAAAACAGTTTCAATCACAGGAATATAAGTTTAAAGCACGACCTTCTAATTTAGGTAGGCCACTATGTCAGCTACAAATGGAAGCTGCAGGTGCTAGAAAAGCAGACAAGAACTACAGTTTCAAAATGATTGTTACTTTTGGAGACGCAGTAGAAGCAATACTAAAAGCTGTATTATCTTCTTGTGATATTAAATATGAAGAGGGTAGTAGGTTTAACATAACTGATGACATCTCTGGTGAAACTGATTTGTATACTGATGATAGAGTAGATGATATTAAATCCTGTAGCCCTTGGGCATATCGTAATAAGTTTTTAAACTTTAAGGGTATGAAAAGCCATGACACTTTTGGTTACCTAACT
>Ga0098038_1001507_pt1 | contig 10039 bp, 10 predicted proteins | sample 5B_taG_FD_75051 | JGI IMG/M metagenome (GOLD analysis project Ga0098038, IMG submission 75051) | Marine viral communities from the Subarctic Pacific Ocean - 5B_ETSP_OMZ_AT15132_CsCl metaG | ecosystem: Environmental > Aquatic > Marine > Oceanic | place: Pacific Ocean | collected 2015-01-08 | reverse complement strand
CAAGCCGTCTTGAGCCGACCCCTCACACCACATTTGGTTGCCTTCTTCTATTATCTCGTCGCAATCATCGCATTTTATCTCTTCTTGATTATTCATATTCGTTCCTCTCCTTCGGTGTCTTGTGTCGGTTATTCCGACATGGGGAGTATCCGGTATATGAATGCTCGCCGGATTATCACCATATTTTGTATGATTTGAGCATGATTTGATTGAGCCGTCAATCATGGCTCGACCTTTGGGTTGAAGGCGAGGGGGGGGGTCGTGTGTATGTATATAGTCTTATTAGTCTTATCTTAGGAAGGAAAATGCGAGGGAGAGAGTTACTGGGGAGAGAGATTTTCAAATGTCTCAAACCCCAGTCGAATAAGCCACCACCACCGACGGATTGAGGGCCGCCGCCCTTGCTGTAGTACCTACCTACTTGACTAATTCAAGAAGGGCCGTGTACGCTTCTACAATGTCGTTTAATTGTGTGTCCAACTTCTTTCCTTGCTTCTTTCTTTTGAAGGTAGGTTCTACTTGATACATGGGGACAGTTTTCTTTGATGTTCTACTTGAAGCACCTAAGCATTCACCGTGCTCTCTACCGCCGCCGCTTCTTTTGTTAGCACCCGACTTCTTGACTGGGCCGGTTGAACGACCCCATGAACGACCGCTTAGTGATGATTGACCTTTGATGACTTTGTCGCCCATGTAATAACGAACTCTGTTATTCACTTCATCAGTGCGTGGATTGTGAACAATGTCGCTCTCAATCGCTTCTTCTATTTGTGCGACATATCGGTTCATATCGGCTTTGATTCTCTTGATTAGTTGCTTCGATGCCTTGGGCTTCGCTTCATCTATTCCGTAGTGCTTCATTAGGTGTTTGACTTGTCGGGTCATGGTTATGGCATGGAGTGGTAGTATATCAAGTGAGCGTTGCGTTTTTTTGGGTCTGGATGGCCGACTGTGACCTTGGGGGGTCGCTACGCTAGCGCCCCACCGGTGGGAGTCTTTTTAAAATGAAAACGCTATTGGGGAGAGATGCTCGGCGCTTATCCTATGTAATTATATTATATAGTCTTAGGAAGAAACTATCTGCGGGGAGGGGCCTTGGGAGAGAGATTTTTGACTTGTGAAAAGTCCAAATAAATCGGCTTTTTCTATACCGTCCGGTCATGGTTTGGGCAATGTGTTGGAGGTTATGAACTCTTTGTTCTGATGCTCTAAACGCTGTACTGCTCGACCGGTGGCCCCTCGGCTTCTCAAATGTGCTTTTTTTGGCTGTTTTTGCACTTCTCCGCTAAATGTCGGGCCGACATTTTCGACCCTATCATAACTGGGTAGGCCTTGCAGTACCCTTTTTTTTTCGCCGGCACCTTTATGGTGTGGGCCGATATGTTCACTTTGCTTGGGAACAACTCCCGAGCCGAAGATTATGGGTCGCCTCTACCTCCCCGACTGGGGAATACAGGTTATGCGACGGTTGAACGCACTTCAACGCACCACGGAATATGGAGCCGTGTCCAATAAACCGGCTCCTTAAACACCTAGAAACATGCCTTTCAAAACCGATTGCTTGCAATCGGCGACGGGAGGGAACTCGAAAAACGACACTGGGCCAAAACCTTCGGGTTTTGGGTCGGTTAAGAACGGGACACATGAAGCCGTTCACATCATTCCTTGATGTGTGAAGGTAAGCCAAGAGTGGTTAAGGTCAGGATTTACTTGACCGTAACGCCACCGCCTAAGGCAAGGTGAAGGTGCAAAGGGCCGAAAGCCCTCCTTTGCTTTATCGGGAGTCGTTCAAGGACAAATCCTTGGACTCTTCGCCTATTAGTTTAGTAAGTAGTAGGGATGTGTGAATAAATGGATGGAGTAAGCCTCACTTGCTCACTTGGGTAACCTAACAGTCCTCTAAACCACGACATCAACAACGCATAAATCAACATAACAAACACAGAATGCGAGATAGTAAGCCGAACATGTCCGAGTGAACCGTCGGCATGTATTCTAGGGCATCAGATGAAGGATAATCCTCTCGATGACTCCGATAATTACCATGATGCACACTTGTATGAGTACAGACCGGCGACGGCGAGTACAACTGATAGATTCGGATAGAATACAACTTTCTATGGGCCAGCGGTGGCCCTACCGACTGACATACAAGCCGTGAACATTTGGTATGACAGTGACTCTTTTCTACGGGAATGAGCATGTGCGATTCGGATATGATGCAGTCAGGTATTCGGGTCTTTGAATAGGCCCGTTTGAAATTGGCCTACCAGCCTTGGGATATACGACCGAACTATCCGAATACCGAACTTCTCTCCTGTAGAATCTCCGCTTCTAAGCGGAACTAACGGGTGGCGAGGCAATGATGAACTCCTACGGGACTTCGGAGCCGATGACCCTCCCACTGATATTCACAGGCTGTAGAGCCTACCGGCTGGTACACAGATAGACGACTCCGCTTGAACCGGAGCCAGCCAGACCAAAGTAGTAGGGGACTCTCCCGCTACGAACACATAGATGCAAATGCAAATGACATGTGCTGTTGAAAGAGACAGAGAAAAGAGAGGTGCGACTCTTAGGCAGAGAGTCAAAAAAAACCCTTTAGGAGGAAAAAATATGTACAATAGTATAGATTACGGAGCAAGCGAAAGTTACTTCGGACTACTATTCGGCATGGCGTGGGTAGCAATACTCATGCTCGCCGTTGTAGTATCCGCGGTACAGAACAGAAGAGAACGAATGCGTATTGGCATCGAAGTAGAGGCCCTGAGAAACGGGCATAGCGAAGATGCATCCAATCACAGCATTGCGGCCTACTTAGCCCTAGAAAGGCAAAGACTTGGTGATGCAGCATTTGAAAAGTACTGGAACAACTACAGGCAATTAAAACAGTCTGTACTCAAGACCCGTGCAAAGCGTCGTGAAGAAGCACGCAAAGCACTACCAGTCCAGTACCTACAAAAGTACTACGAGATTCAGCGTGAAGGTTGGTCTCAAGGTAATACTGCTTTCTACACCAAAGTTACTACCGACGGTTCATTGAACAACGGTGGTTTAGAAGTCGTATCCCATCCTTTGTTGGATGGACAGCATCATGGTTGGATTGCACATGTGGTGCAAGCATTGCGATACATAACACGAATCGACAGGTCATGTGGGCTACACATCCATGTGGGCTTGAGAGACCCAGATGCACGCTTTGGTGACGAGGGACAAATAACCCAAGAAGAAGCCAAGGCAATTGCAGGGCGATGCGCTTGGGCATATGCTTACTTTACACCAGTGTTTAACCAGTTCGTGTCACAATCGAGACACAACGGTCAGTACTGTAGAACAGCACGGCATATGTTGGAAAGGTTCCCAAACAACCAATTCAAGCAAACCAAGCGACTATCACACCACACCATGAACCCAAACGATGCTCTGCCCAATCAAGTAGCAGAGCCAATCGACAACGACGACATGAGCCAAGGATTTATGATTTACACAGTTGACAAAACTGAGGGTCAAGACCTTTGGATAGACATGTACAGACATAACACTGACCATGGACGCTACTACCACTGTAATACAGGCAGCCTCATTCGACGCAACTTTGGCACAGTCGAGTACCGACAACACCAAGGCACAGTCAACCCGACCAAGATTCGCAACTGGATTCAGTTGATGTACGATTTCACTATGAGATGTGCAAATGAAACTGACTTCAATGCGATTACATCATACGAGGTAACTCGTGACGGTCTATGGGCATTCCTTGATTACGCAAGTGACGAGATAGTGCGAGACTACTATGAAAAGCGAGCAATCGTGCTTCGTGGTTCGCAACTTATACGGGCATGCAAGGCCTGTGGCAGTCATACCTGTGTTCATGAGGAATGTGTTTCAGCGACACCGCCAAGCAATTATTCACTTAGTTCACTAGAATCATCTCGTAGAACAGATGCTCAATGTATGGATTGTGATTCATATGTTGAAATTGATAGTGCTGGTGATGCTTGGTGCGACTACTGTGAATGCGAAGTGTCCTATCACACTGGCCTACTTGCCTCAGTGGCATTGGGTCTACTTATCACAGCACCAGTAATAGGTGCAGTGGCACTACTAGTAGGATGCGGCATTGGTGCGATACACTCCGGTACAAAGCGTTTCCGCTACGGTCCTTCATCGGTCGTCGGCAGACTCGCAAAGTTATGGAGTGGTCTATCCAGTCGAGGTGGTCAAGCAGCAGGTATGGCATGGCAAAACAGGGATGAGGACTCCGTCAAGGTGTTCAAGGCCCCTAAGTCATCAACTGTACTGGCACGCTTAGTCAAGAAACAGATTGGGCGCAAGACTTGCTATGCTTTCTTGCACACCCGATATGCGACTCACGGTAAGAACAACGCCGACAATGCACACCCGCACACTGGTCCAGAGGGACATGTGACAATGGTGCATAACGGAGTGGTGCATAACCACGATGATGTATGGGTGGCGTTAGGTATCAAACCGACAGGCCCAGTAGACAGCCAAGCCGTTGCCGCTTGCCTTGAAGTAGGTGGCATTGAGAAAGTTGTCGAGCACTGCAAAGGTAGTATGTCACTCATTTGGACAGACAGTCGAGACCCCATCGGGACTCTCAAGTATTGGACCAACGGTGGCAACCCACTTGCAGCAGGTAGACTGGACCACCCAAACACAGGCCCACTAGTGATTGCCTCAACTGAGAATCACATAGAGGATGCCATGGGTAAAGTCGACGACAAGAAGTCAAGGTTGAAAACACTTTGGTCATGCGTCATAGGCCGCGAATATACCGTCACGCCCAACGGGTCAATCACCCACCGTGACATCAAAGGTAGCGAGGCCACAGCAGGATTTGTCTACGATTGGCGCACTTACAAGGGCATCAAGTCCAATAAGAAGCGAACTATCAAGGTACCAATCAAAGCACCTGCCAGTGGTGACACATGCACAATCAACAACAAGCGACCCACCAGTCTCTCATACAACTACGACGACATGGTCTTGAACGAGGCATTGAATGATGCATGGTTTGAGATGAAGCAAGTTGGCGAAGATGCCGGATGGCCCGAGAGCCGACACTACCATGGTTACAAGGTAGATGGACACAAGGGCATACGACCTGACGGTAGCAAATACGACCTACCGGCAACGGATGCTTGGGGTGTAACACTTGAACCCATGGATGATGTCGACCAAATGATTGAAGTGCTAACAGGCCACTACGACCCTCGTTACAACTACCATGAAGATTCATTCATCATGGATGCCATGGAACCATATGGCGATTACCGCGACTATCCGGCCTTGGATGCTTACGGTTACGACCTTGACGAGCGCTGGTACTAACATTCGTTCTTGTACTGACACCAAAGTGACTCACTCCTGCGGCGTAATTGACAACAGAAGAAGTTGACTACATAATGATAGTGGTTCGTTCCGAAACTTCTGTAGCCCATCGTGCGACAAGAAACACGACGGGTAGGGCGAACTGCGTGCCAGAGTAACCCATGACGGGTTAGGATACACGATGACCTCAGAGTCGCACGCTATCCGGTTTAAAAGACCGTGTGAGAACCACACCGTGGGGCCGTGCTCCCGCATACGAGAATGCAAATAGTGCAAGCCGCTGGCGAGCGGTGAACAAATACGCACCTTTCCTACTCCCGCTACGAAAGTAGCATTCCCACTCCACTACGGAAGGAGGTGAAAACAAAATGCAAAATGAAAACAAAGGTATTGTTATGCAATTGTATGCTACGCTTTTACGAGCGCACATAGCATTGCTTGACGAGATATTGGATTCGGCAACCAGCGATGCGTGCCGACGAACAGCAACCAAAGCCAGTGAGCAAATCTGCTCAACTGTGTATCATTTGATACATGACACTGGCTTCATGCCGAACTATGACATGATGCCATATATCGAGGACTTGGCCCCAACAGCCGACGACTTCGATTTTAGTCTCATGGACGATGTACGAGCCATGGAACTGCAAGTCTGGCCGCACCCGATTGGTGGTCACATTGGCTTCGGCCTGTACCCAGCCAACTGATGTCTTGTTACGCAAACTAAAGTAGCACCCGACCGAATAGTCCGGCTGTACTCGACAGCCCATCATAGGAGGTGTTAAAATGATGATTAGCCCGTGGCCCGCGGGGATAAAGAATGGGCATCCTTTTCTTTTTTTATTTCAGTGAGAGGACAGCGCCAACTGACGGGGTAGGTGCTATCAATTACATAGGGGCATAATTGCACACGACTGGAGATGCTCTCTCTTTTTTTTTGCTTTCCTTATAGTCTTAAGACTTAAGACTAAACCCCCTGCGCTAGGGAGAGCGATTTTCGGCACCAAAAAATCCAAACACTCGCACACGCACACATGCGCCCGTTCTTCTAACTAAAATCGAGGGGCTTGTCCCCGCATGTAGTCTTAAGACTACTATTCCCGCCACCCACGCTAGGGAGAGCGGATTTTCACCTAAAAAAATCCAAATCAAAATGCTCATAAGGCACGGCCACATGCGTACATATGGGGGTTTGTCCCTACGAAAAAGCCCCCATACAGGCGAAAAAGCGAACATATGTGCGGAAACAGGCACAAAAGGGCCGCAAAACGCCAAAAAACGGGGCATTCGTATGTGTGTGGGTAGGCTCACACGCTATCTGCGAGTGTTTCGATTACGCCAAAAACCAAACGACTTATAATGCGCCTGTACAAGACTCCGCTTCTATGCGACCCTGTCTGCATACGCATCCATACATGACGCATATACATGCAGTTGTACATGGGCCGACTGAACAGTGGAGCAGTACTCACTTTAAGTAGCGATTGTAGGGGGCAAACCCTCTTATACCGGCGGCCTCACATTCAAATCAATGGTGAACCAAAATGAACCGAAAACAACAAACACAAAAAATCAACACGGCAACCGAAGCCAAGGCTACGCCTAACTTCAGTCGTGAAGAAGTAATCAAGGCCCTCGTATATGGGGGAATGCGTAAGCGCAACTGCGGCCCCTTGCAGGTTATGAAGGGGGACTATTGGGAGCAAGTCAAACCGCTTCGCCCCATCTCCCTACGGGGTCTATCATTCTGCGGAAAGCCGAGGGACTCCCGTATAGAGGTGCGCTTCAGTGGCTACGAGTACCCCCAAGCGATTGATAGTAGAGGCCGACCAATGTTCCGTCGATACACACGCAGGGAGCATTTGGCAAGCATTCGATTCGGAAAAGGCAACCACTACCGCACCCCTGTACAAGAGGGCCAAGAAGTGTTGGACTCGCAGGGCAAGCGCATACCTGTGCTTGATTACAGCAAGCCCTCTCCAAAGGAGGATGCTAACGGCAAGTTCGTTATGAAAAAGGGCACTTACACGGCGGCGTGTAGGATGTCCGGTAGCAACTTTGAACGAGCCGACTTACGAGATACCCAATGGGTATCAATGATGAACAAACACCGCATAACAAAATGCGACTTCTCACGCACCAACTGGCAAGGCGCAAGCCTTCGCAATGTAGTGTTCAAGAACTGCGATTTTAGAGGTGTCGATATGACAGTGCTAAAGCAGTACAAGAATGTCGCATTTGTCAATTGTAACATGCGTGGTGCTCGGATACCCGCCGACATGGTGATACAATCACCAATCAACGCACACCTAATGGACACTGGGCGCAAGAGGTCGCTTGCCTCAAAGCGATGAATATAAATAGAGGCAACCCCTAAATGAAAATGAAAATGGAGGAACAAATATGTTGAACAAACCAAAAATAAATACAAACGAATTGAAAACAGTAGCCGAGGGCATGTCAAAGACATGCTTTCACTGTGAAGAAGCCATACTGCCGACCGATAACCTGCAAATTGATGTGTATGAAATAGCCGCATTATCACATGTAACGGCCTGTGTATCTGCACTGTGCCCTGCTTGTGGTGAGTGGGATGAACTGCTTACAGGTAGAGCATGTGAGTACGAGAACAAGTGGCTTATTGAAATGGAGGAATGAATAATGATACGAGACCAACAAGCAATGGTTGAAGACCCGAATACCTGCATGGTGTCATACTGGCGCTATTACGGCGTAGATGAAATATGTGAGTGCAACAAGTGTATGGACAAGCATGGGGTGAGCCAATGAACAACCCAATTGCCTTTGACAATGCCCCCATCTGCCCTTTCTGTAAAAGCAAAAACACCGAATGGTACCCTGCTTTCCGAAACGGAAAGGAGGTCGGACAGGTCATGTGCTATGACTGCGGTAGAGTGGGATGGGAGGCGAGCGAATGAGTCGAGCATTCCGAGCCGATAGAGACCGAACACTATATATGGGGACGGCCCCCCATAGGAAAACAACGGCCAACAAACCGAAACAAGGAGATATGAAAATGAAAATAGAAGAATTGATAGAAACGATAGACGAAAAGTTCGATGAGGTGTCACACATGCTCATCGTAGATTACCCGAAGGGGGATTACATGGATGGTTATGTGGCCGCCCTCGGATGGATACTGGGGTTGATTGAATGAGCGTAGCAGTAGATAGTTCAGTGTTCACATACTGCCCAAAGTGCGATGCAGAAAATGAAGCAGTAGACCTATGGGATGCAGACATCGAGTCATTCGATGGCGACCAAATTACAATGCGAGCCGAGCAAACATGCGAGACATGCGGTGATTCGTACAGCGTCATATGGTACTCGACTATTCATAGCGTGGAGGTGGAGGAATGAGATTCGACACACTCGTAAGACCCGCTTCATTGCCCCGCATCAACAAGTTGCTCAAGCGTTTAGAGCGAGCACATGAGAGGCGAGGACTGGAGTTCAAGTGCGAGATAAAGGACGACTTACAGGTGCGAACCCGTAATGTTGGGCCTCATGGCAAAATCAAGGAACTCGTACAGACAGTGAGCATAGACATGCAGGAATTGTCTGCGGATTATGAGATACTGTACAAGGCCGAGCCGGTGGACATCAACAAGCCCAGTCATGGACAACCCGTGATACGCAAATGGAACCCGATGGTGTCAATGCTCGACTACGCTAAAATCACGCACCCTAACGAGCCATTCGAGGATAAGTGTGACCATTGTAATGTGGGCAAGCGTGGCCGTCAGTCAACATACCGTTTGAAGTCAAAAGTAGATGGCTCATATGTGACCGTAGGCTCATCATGTCTGTACGAATACACGGACATCAAGCCGGAGGACATAGACTCGCTCATACGATTCAAGGGATTTGCCGAGGTCGGATATGCCGGAGAACGCAACACTCGAACACACCCACACATGGACTTGACCGACTTTGCGTTGATTGCGGGGCTGTGGGTGCATAACGGTCTGGATTATCAAAAAGGATTAGGCACTATGTTTTTCCGACAAATCACATACGCACAAAAGCGCAGTGATGACAAGCATGACCTTGGGTGGCTAATGCCTACGGATAGAGGATACAAGTTTATGCCCGTCGTCGAGGACATCTACGGACTTCAAGGCGAGGGTTACTTTGCAGATGGCGATGTCACATTTGAGCGAGCACCCGCAGTACATGGGGACAAGTTCATGCAATACATGAGTGACTTGGCCGGACTCAATTCATTTGAGCAAAATGTACGCAACATTGCCAATGCCGGAGTAGTAACAAGCAAAACAGCGAACATCGCAGGTGGAGCGATTGCAGGTTACATGCGAGCGAACCGTCAACAAGCGAGGCAGACGCTACGCAAAATGCAAGAGGCAAAAAGTAGTAAGTCCGAGTGGGTAGGTGAAGTAGGCAAGCGGCAGTCATTAGGCACATGCACAGTGATGTTCACCCGTAGGCTTGAGAACCAGTGGGGGAGCACTACCCTCACACGATTCACGGATGAGAATGACAATATGATAGTGTGGTTTAGGAGTGGGAATCATGATGACTTGACCGTCGGAATGCAAGTTTCACTCACAGCCACCGTAAAAAAGCATGACTCCTATAAGGAGGTTAAGCAAACAACGATTACAAGGGGACGGATAGAGTGATATACCGGCGGCCCCTAATT
>Ga0098038_1001503_pt1 | contig 10052 bp, 13 predicted proteins | sample 5B_taG_FD_75051 | JGI IMG/M metagenome (GOLD analysis project Ga0098038, IMG submission 75051) | Marine viral communities from the Subarctic Pacific Ocean - 5B_ETSP_OMZ_AT15132_CsCl metaG | ecosystem: Environmental > Aquatic > Marine > Oceanic | place: Pacific Ocean | collected 2015-01-08 | reverse complement strand
TTATCAATATTAAAAAAATCTTTTACACGTTGTATAGCTCTTAAAACTACCTCTTCTTTATTATATCCAGTTTTAGTTAATAAACTAAAGTTAACACCTACATTAATTACAAAAGCATTTTTTATATTAACCGCATCAGTAACCATTCTAAATTGTGTTAAATAAGTTTGTATATTTTCTTTAACTGCTTGATTAACATTCGCTAGTTTTTTAGTAGCATTATATCCCAAAACATATAAGTTGAGAGCTAACGGATTTATAATTCTATTATCTGAGTTAGCGCCTGATTTACTATCTAATTGTGTGTCTTGTACAATGTAAGCTTTTGCGACATTACCAAACTTTGATGGTAAAGCGTATATTCTAGTTATATAATCTTCTTTAGTTACAGCTCTTGCTTGTGCTTGAAAATAAGCTAGAGTGTTATTTTTAACTTCTATAATACTTTCAGCACTTCTACCGCCAGCAGCAGGCAATGGATTATTTATAGCTATTGAAGCTCTTGACTGATTAACTAAATTAGTACTAAGGCCTGTTCCATCTAATACTATCTGAGAGGACTGTATGTTTCTTAAACTATTGGCTGGGATATTATTATTTACTCCCCCACCATATCTATATCTAATAGTTAACTGAGTATTAGATGGTGCTTGTCCGTATGCTTTTGTTGCTAAAAAATTAGAAGGATCAAATGCTGTATTTAAATAAGTTGGGGAGCCTGGTAAAGAAGAACCGACACTATCTGGATTAGGAATAATCTCTTCATCAGGACTATCTGATGTTCCAGCTCCAAATCTCAACTCTGTCTTACCATCTTCTTTAATAAATGTTGTAAACCTTCTTGATGTCTTTAAAAGTTTTAGTAGATAAGGAGCTTGGTCAGCATAAGTGTAAAGTTGGTCATCATTTCTAATTGTGTTTTCCATATCCGTAAACACTGTATCTTGAGCTAAAAAAGGAACTTCATACCAATCGTTACCATCACTATCTTTACAAGAAATTATTTCTAAAACATTACTATTAGCCAAAGCTATTCTTTTATATTTTTCAGCTGCATTAAAAGTAAAAAATTCTGTAGTTACATTTCCACTAGAAACATTGACTGATTTTTTTAGTAAATAAGTTACTGGAACATTATTTGAACTTTCATAAACTGTAACAGTAAGAGGATCGTAAGAACTTGAAAATTTAAAATTACAATCTTCTGTTGTAGTAAAAGTGACACCATTATCTGATACTAACTGCATTCCAGATTTTACATTTAAAGAGTAACTCAAATCTGGTTTTGTTTTATAGGTAGCACCACTTCCCTCAGATACAGCTGGAACAGTTTGAAATATATCAATATTAGTTGTAGCAGCACTTGATAATTTTGGTTTGTAACCTAACGATTGTGCCATATTATATACAGTTCTTTTTTCTTCAGCAAAAGCTAATAAACTTTCTTTAAATTGATTATCAATATAATAAGAAAGAACATCACCAACATATGAAGCCATTTCAATAAACATCATACCAGGTGATGTTTCATTAAAATCATTATACTCTTTTGGAAAATATATTTTTGTAAATTCAATTAGATTTTCTTTAAAAGATGTAAAATCTTTATTTAAGTATCTAACTTCTTTTACTGATTTTTTAGGTGCTGAATATGGCATTTACTTTCTCCTATTAACTAACATTTTCTAGTGCAAATATGTCGTGTGGGTCTTGAGCTAATTCTCCATCGTAACTTGATAAATCTAAAGTTAAATCTTCTTGACTAGTAGAATCAATATTTAAACCAAATTTTAATTTCACTCTGACTAAATTTTTATTAGTTTGTGAAAACGCTATCTCTACTTTTTGTATATCTACAAATGGTAAAAACTCCCCCATAGCCGCAAGAATTTCTTCTTCAATTTTTCCTTCTATATCAGTATTTTCTTGTTCAAATAAAATAGAACGTAAATTAGTGCCAAAAGTAGGGTTTCCTAACCTTTCTCCCTTTTGTGTTAAAAGTAAATTTTTGATATTAGATTTAGTTTGTTGTAAAGCAGTTTTACTTCTTCTAAAAACTCCTTGTGGACTCATATCTAAAGGTAATTCTAAACCAATATAAGTATCTTCATCTAAATCATTTTGTATTACAGCCATTACAATTTACCATCCTTCTTTTTTAATGCGTTCATTACACCTCTATAATCCTTTGTTAAATCTTGCATTACATCTTGAACTGCTTTATTTGATGTATCAGCACCAGCAGCTTGTGCAGTTTGTATAGCTGCAACTTTTCTCTTATCTTCAGCATTACCCATCATATTTCCATAACCCATAGCTTCAGCCATTCTTGTAGTATCAAAAGTTTCACCGCTCATTGTTGGATACTCATCAAACTCTTCAGCATTTGCTGTTTCATTTAAAATATCATTTAACACAGGATTTTTTGTATATGAAACTTTTTGTTTAGGTTTGGGCTTTCTTTTAGGAAGAACCTCTACAACATTATCTTCTACTAAAGTAGATTGTTGAGCCATGGACTTCATTCCTTCCTTAATAAATATCTGTTTAACTTCTTTTTGTACTTCTTGTCTAACTATTTCTTTAATTAAACTAACTAATTTTGATGTTTTAGCCATAACTAACTCCTTACTGTTTTATATAAATATTAAGAATTAAGATTATTTTTTCTTTGTTCTCTAATTGAATCTTTTTGTTTCTTTTTTTCTTGTGCTTTTTTTAACTTATCTTTTAATTCCCTCATTGTTTTTTTAAAATTTTCAACTAATGTTGGAGCTACATTTACTGTATTTTTTGCATCCTCTACTTCTTTTTCAATTTTTGTAATTACAAACTCTTGAGCGATTGTTGCTGCAGCAGCAGGTGGATTAAGAGCCGCAGCTACAGCTGAGGCTTTCTTTACCCCTTCAGCTGCTGTTTTGGATACTTCTAAAGTTTCCTGAACTGCTTTCAAAGATTTAATACCAGCCTGTATAGTTTCTACGCTAGATTCCACTTTAGCTATCGTATCTAAAACATTTTTTATTTCATCTCCTTGGTCTTTACCTAATCTAGTATTTTTTACAATTTCATCAACTGTAGATTTTATTGCATTAGTTGGTGTATTAAGAACTTTTTCAATACTCTTTTTTAATTTATCTGATATAACACTCATAACTAACCTGCTACACCACTTGTTCTGAATATTTGGTCTGGTTCAGCTGCTATTTCATTTATTTCAGTTATCTCATCTTGAAAATTTTCACCTATATATACAAAATCACTTTTTATTTGAGGTAAAAACTTTTTTGCTTTACTTAAATCTTCTGTTAATTTTCCAGCTGCATCGGCTACTTCAGCAATACCTGTAACTTTGGATAGTGAATTACAAAATTTTTCTAAAGAAGAAAAAATACCCTCAAATAAGTCTTCAGTTTGTTCTCCCTTTAATATTGCATTATTAGAATCAGAATCACCAAATGTTATTCTACCAAAGTTACCAACTCCTAATTCTAAATTTATTTCATTGTTTGCTACTAAATTAATTCTTTCTCTAGCAACCATATGAATATCACCATTGTTACTTCTTTCACTTTTACTACCTTTAGCATTAAAAATTATTTTGTCTGAATTTATTGTAACCATATCTCCATCTAACACTTCAGGAATAGATAAACTTACAGCAGCTGGAATTAGTTGGTCTTCTTTTCTCAGAGGACCTGAGGTAACAAATATAGAAGAACCATCTGTATTTATTCCTTGTGGGTGTGTTACATAATCATCTACTTTTTGAACAGGTAAAACTGCTTGTCTGTTTGTAAATTTGATATCAGGATATTGATAAGATGGATCACTTCCAAACTTTAAACCATTACCAAATCTACCATTTATAGTTACATCACCGTGTTCAGAATGTATTGCTCTGTTATATTCAGTTCCACCCTCTGTAACTTTACCATCACCTTTTTTACCACCTGCTAAATTCATATTTATTTTATTTCTTAAATTTAATGGTTGATAGTAATACAATTGTCCCCCGTGAGTTGCAATATTTACAGCCTCATCTATAAGTGGATAAGCTATAATATGAGGAGACAAAGGTTTTATAAATCCTGGTATTTCATCCCCTTCCTTTTGACTTTCTGCAAATCTAGCTTTTATTGTCCCATAAAATGAATAGTCTGGAATAGGATTACCATTTGGTCCTTTTATAGTTGGAAAGTCTTTTGGATCTAGTAACACACTTAAAACTATAGCCGGTTCTATTTGGTGATATTCAACATCTTCTACATTGTCTTTTATGATAGCGTAAACATCATCATAGCTAGTAAAACCAGTTTTATCTATGTGTCTTTTTCTTGTTCCTCTGCGTCTAAAAAATGGCATTAATTTTCAATCCTTTTAATGTCGTCTGTTATTTCATCTGAATGACTCTGTAAGTCTGTAGCAGCATCTTCTATCGCACCTAGCAGTTGTTCTTTTTCAGCATCCGATAAACCAAACTCTTCTTCAGAACTACCCTTACTTTCAGCGGCTATTATACGTTGTACTATAGCAGCTACCTTTACTAATTGGTCATCATTCTTAACATTGATTTCTAAATATTCTTTTAACATAGGGATAATCTGCACTGCAGTATCTCCATCTTTTATAAAACCAACAACCTCTTTCATAAGAACTTCTAATTGAGTCTTATTTGTTTTTGTATTTTCGTAAATATCTTGAAATAAACCCGATAAGGATTTACCCTCAAATATTTCATAATCATTAGCCATATTTTACCTCATTGATATTTATTAGAATTGTTGTTATATATAAATATTCAATTCTCTAACTTTTGATAAATATATATGATATTTATATATAGGGTAAAATACCCTTTTTTGTTAACTAATAGGAGATAAACATGAAGGAAGTAATAACAATGGTTAAAGGATATGTAGATGACTTAGCTCATCTTATGATATCTTTTGTAGCAATAGGTGCTGTTTCTGAAGTAATATTTGGAACTGGTGTCTTTGGCGTCAACGTTATTGGAAACCTAACATCAATTATCAACACATTCGGGCAGTCCGGATTTGCTGGGCTCGTCGCGTTATTGGTGTTGGTAGGTTTGTTCCGTAAGTAGTTCTAAAACAAAAAGGGGGAGTTTTTAACTCCCCTTTTTTTTAATCATTCACAATTGAGCCAGTATGACTAATATCAACCATTCCATGTTTATCAAACTCATATTGTAACCTTTTGTTATATTTTTTCATAACATTGATTATACGAGTAATATGTTGTGTATTAGAACCAGTCATTTCACGAATAAGAATATACAAAGCCTTCTTATTAAAGTTCTCAATATTTTCTTTTATACGAAAAATATGTAATACTGAATCAGCTACTCTGATATCTTTATCCCTACGAAATATATTAGAAAGGTTAGCATCCCAAAATCTATGTAATTCATCTACAAATAAAACAGACTTCTCAGCAGTTTCGCTAGTAGTATTCTCACCCATAAGATTTCTTTTGTAATCTAATACTTTCATTTCAGAATGTATCTTACCCATCTTATAGTTTTTATTGTTATTTAGAATAAGATAGTTTTTAGCTACAATACTAAAGTAAGAAAAGGCTTTACCTTTACCTTCTTTAAACTTATGCATATTCATAACTAAGAAAGATACTACCTCATGCTTTACCTCTATAGAACCCACATCAAAGTAATAGAACTTAAATGTGTGAATTATATTCTCAGCTAACTTATCAAATGCTTTAGCGATATGTTCATTATAGATTATATTTTTTAAACGGGCATCATCGGTATTATTATAACGGATGATAGCCTTTTCAGTTTCCTGATTAAAGTAATAGTTTTTACCTTTCTTCTTTCTTTTACGGGTTTTCTTAACTCTAGCTTTTGGTTTAGCTATGACTTTTTTATTTGCGATACTTGATGTAACTGCTGTTGCCATTATTGTTCTTCTCCTTTGAATCTATCTAATTGACTTACTGTTGCTTTAATTTGGTTAAATATTTGTCCTACTTCATCATCTGCTTCAAAATAACCTTTGTAATCTACTTTTTTTAATTCACTTTGAACTCTTGCGATTGTATTAATAAAATCTTCAACCCAAGCTTCAAGTGCTTCTAACTTTGTATTTAAGTTCCATATTACATAACACGAAGTTACTAATAAAAGAACCACAAATACAAGACTTATTTCTAAAAACATTACTTATCTCCGAAAAGTTCATCAAACAAATCTTGTGATTTCTCACTTAATTTTTCAGATGGTTTAGGTTTCTCTTCCGTAACAACTGCCTTCTTAAAGCTATTACTAACTTCTTCATCTTGTCTTTGCCATTGGTCAAACTCAATGTGAGTAGCCATCATATCTGCCTGATGTAAGATGTATGCGATGTTAGACTTCAATGACCAATCAGGATTATAAGATATATAGTAAGACTTATTAGCTTCTTCATACATACCATCAGTTAGTCTTAATCCGATGTATTCCCATTGTGACATCTTAATACCAAAGTGGTTAAGGATAAAGATGGCTCTATCTGTAACTGTCATATACTGAAGAGCTGGATTGTGTTTGAATATCTCACCTCTATTCTTACGGTGCCATTCAGAGTCCTGTGGAATATAATAGTCTTGTTCTAAGTCACCAACCTTACCTAAGTCGTGGTGCATAGCAGCAAAGATAAGTTCTTCATCTGTAAAGTTAATCATAGCACCATCCTCTTCCCATAACTTCTTTATCTTCAAAGCACAATCTGTAACGTGGAGAACATGCTCTACATAACCACCCACCATAGCATTATGGTAAGCTGCTTTACCACTAGCTGGCGCTGTTACCATTCTATCCTCAAAGTATTTATACATCTCTAAGAGTTTCTCTTTACGTTCTCCTTCAAATGTATCATCAATAAGTTTCATCAACTTATCCCAATTTTCTATTATTTGTTTTTCTGTAAGTTGTTTCATTATTTCTCCCAATTAAAAAATTCGTTTTCTGATTTAGTCTCTGTAATTAAATTATGAATATCTCCGTGTAATACGTGCTCTGGACACACTACATCAGACCATTCATATTTTTCCCACTTGCCGCTTTCTGTTGGTTTATCATAATCTTTGTGATTACTAATATAAACCTTAACACCTGCGGCTCTAAGAAGTGGTATATACTTAGTTTTGCCTGAAGCAAATATACGTTTTTCATCTTTAGTTACTACAAAAAGAGGAAAATTCCATTCTTTTCCATGTGCATAAGTAGCATAAACACCAACATCTGATAAAGCACCTTTTGAAGATACAACAAAAACAACATCATATGATTGATTGATAATTACAATATCTACATCAGGGAAAATACCCTCAATTAACAATTGTTTATAAGTTTTCTTTGGTAATCCTTTTCCATTCTTATCAAAATAACCTATCCTATTATTAATTTTATGTTTTTTGCCCCAATACAATTGAAATCCTTCAAAACCATCTATTAATCCTATTAATCTATCAACAATGCAAAGCTCTAATTCTAATCCACGTTTTATCTGAGCCCTCATAATCTTAGACATCACTTCGGTATCTATGTTTTTATTATTTATATAACCATTTGGTTCTAAAACATTACTCATCCTATAACCTCTCTTCTATTAAATCTATTATTGTGCCATTGTCTGTCACCGATTCTTTGTTGTAAACTACATCTCTTTCTAATTGAACTTGATACTTACTAAATGTATCATGTTTGCCACGAACACCTATTAAGTTTACTTGAGCATCTGACCATTTATTTTTTATAGCTTCACTTAACGCTTTGGCATTTCCTGTGAAAGATTCACTATATGCTATTACTATTAACATTATCTAACCTCATATCTGTTTTTTGTAAATCTTATTGTTGGTTCATTTCTTAAACGATTTCTATAACCGCTAAAAGATATTCTCACACCCCAACCAAGATAATCTAAAATTTCTTTTTTTGTTACCGATTTCTTTTTGTGAATAAAATCTACGACTTTATTATATGAATCTGTATCTGCCTTTAACATTGGTAATTCATCTATTGCATAATCAATCATACTATTAAATTGATGTATAGCCTCATTCCACACACTAAATTTAAATCTCCACAAAGCTTTATCTGACCATTCATTTCTTAAATCTGGTGTATCTATTAATTCTTCTATCTTAGTTATTAAATCATCACCATCGTTGTAATAGATGCCAGCACCATCTGCTAGTTCGTGATAACTCATATCATCTGAAAATAGATAAGGAACACCAACACTCATACCATCTGTAGCTGATATAGCCCAACCTTCATACTTCTGTCTACAACATACGCCAACAAGACAAGAAGATAACTTAGAGAAGTAACCTACTCTATCAAACTTTTCGTTTGTGATATATTCTCTTTCTCTACTTTCTGCTAGTGGCACCCACACCTCAAAGTCTTTTCTTTTTTCCCATAACCTATCCATCTGTTCTAAGAACCAAGGATAGTTTTTATAAGTATGAGGCCTGTGATTGTAAACAATGATATTTTTATCTGTAGTTTGTTTTTCATACTTAGGTATTTCCCAACCAAGATATTGTGGTTGTAATATCTTATCTAATTTATCTACCACATCATCATTAAAATATTCTTTAGCGTTCTTCAATACCAAATTCTTTTGAGCTTGTGTATTGATACCACACTCACTCATCTGTAAAAGACCAACTATATTGTAAGCTAAACCAACCTGATACTCATAGTTAGTAATCTCTTTGAACTCTGTCCAGTGTGTATAACCAATAAATACTGGTGATATATTTGTAGAGTTACATAATAGATTTTTTAGATTACCTGTGTGTTCTGGCAAATGAGAGTAAACAATATCATAATCATTTTCTTTCCATTTGATATTACTGAATACTTCTTTGAAAGGAAAAGCCATTCTCATAGAATTAGGATAACTAATCTGAGGAGCTATAATCTGTTCAGTATTATCAAAGTCTAAACTATTAATATAAGATGGAGATATGATTGTAAAAAATAAATCATCTCTTACTTTGTTTAGTTCTCTAATAATGTTGCCAAGAACAACGACATAAGAATCTTTTTCCAAATCTTTTAAGAAAGTTATATTTGGATATACAAGTATTTTGTATTTGTATTCTTTATCAGAATCTTTATCTGTTGTAAAATCAAATATGTTCATTATCTATTCTTTTAATTAATTCATTTTTCGAAATACTACGAGGACCTGTAGTATCACCATCACTAAATTTTATGTTATTTACCTTACCAACAAATTCATTTACATCATCAACCTTAACAAAGTAATGAGACGATATAGAAACATCTGTATGCGGAAATGTAGTTCCAGCATTTACACCAACCCTACGAATACTAACATTAGCATTTTCTTGTTTAGTGAACTCAAATGTGGTAGGTGTTAATTTTTTTTCTTTAGTTCTTAAAGTATCTCTTTTTTCATATTCAATCCAGATACAAGGAACATCATATACCTCACCATTAAAAGAGAATGAGTTTTTAGGTATATCAATCTCATTTACTTTCCAAAAGTTTAATGGAACTTTATCATATACCGATCTCTTTTTAAATCCTCGTGGTAATATAAAAGCTATGGTATCAGAAAATACTGAAGCGTGCTTTATAAATTGTATAGCTAAACTACCTTGTCGGCCAAATGGCGGATTCCCAATTGTCAATGTTTTTGGTTTAGGATGTAAATTAAAATCTTTGAATACATCACCATCCCAATCAAAAAAGTTTTGCTTTATAACACCTTCACACTTAGGTTCTAAATCAATACCGACTTTTGTAGGGTGGTTGATTAGATTATAGAAAGCGCCAGTTCCTGCGCTTGGTTCTATCACTATTTCATATTTAGAAATATCGATAGTATCAATACACATCTGTGCTACATCTGTATTGGTGTAGAATTGGTCTAAACCATAATCTTTTTTCTTACCCAAATAATATCTCTCTTTTACTTTTTGAAACTTTACAATTAGGATAAGACTTAACTAAATCTTTTCCATCTTTAAATATAACTTTAACT
>Ga0098038_1001498_pt1 | contig 10082 bp, 8 predicted proteins | sample 5B_taG_FD_75051 | JGI IMG/M metagenome (GOLD analysis project Ga0098038, IMG submission 75051) | Marine viral communities from the Subarctic Pacific Ocean - 5B_ETSP_OMZ_AT15132_CsCl metaG | ecosystem: Environmental > Aquatic > Marine > Oceanic | place: Pacific Ocean | collected 2015-01-08 | reverse complement strand
CTGCGCTGTTTGCCGATGAGTCGTCAACGTGGCCGTTTGCATCAGCCGTTTGTGAAACATAGAGTGGAAGCCCGAATTTGGGGCTTGCGATAGCCATGCACTTTAGGTACACGATTCCACTTAGAGGTGCAACCGCAACAGTTCCGGTTCCAGCAGCCTCAAGGGCCAAGTCTGCGTCCCTTGAAGATTCCTGTAGTGTGTACCCGATAGGGGTGTCAGTCACGGATGCTGTCATTAGAATACCACTTGCGTCGTATTTCACCAACAATCCGCCAGAGGCGAAAGTCTCTTGTATGTCTATCACGTTTGCTGCGTCATTTCCTGCGTATGCTACCATCTAAATCATCCTCCTTTCTTTTGCTTCCTCATAGGAAGGAGCGCGTATATCTTCGCCAGCCATGCTGCCGTTCCAGTTAGAAACCCACATATTGTACGCCTTAGCGTAAATTGCTTCTGGGGTTTCAACCATTTCACCATTGAGGTAGTTTGCTACAACAGCGCCGGAGTGGGCTATTGGTGCATCCTCAACGTGGGATGTAGAGGCCTCAACAGGTGCCATCTCGACTGGGGTTGGCTCTGGGTGAGCGGCTTCCCAAGACGCGATAAGGCCCTTTAGGGTCTCCGTGGTCAGTTCATCGTGTCCCTTCATGCCGAGTTCGGATGCCTTGGTGACAAGAGCCATTCGCTCTGCCTCCATAGCAGCTGCAGCGATAGCGTTGTGCTCATCAATCGTTGCGTTAGCAAGGATGAGTTCAGCGCGCATGGCTTCCATCTCAGCAAGAAGCGCACTGTTGTCGTTTGCTTCAATTTCAATTGTATCTTCGGTCATAATAGTCACCTGTTGATATCCCGACCTAACGCTCGTACTACTAATAAACCCTTCCGTTTTGTTTATCCTTTCCACATCAGTAATCTTTGCCTTTGGATATGCTGGTTTATGGACGATAGCCAAGTGGTCTATATTGAATTCACTACCGAAAACCATGATTTTGTGACCTTCTTCGCTGCTCTTGATTACTTCTGGCTTACCCGTACCACCGATTGAAACACCATAGCCTTCTCTGAGCCAAAGGCCAGATTCCAAAGCCTCGAACAACTCTGTTCTAATCACATTAGCCTCGAATCTAACCAACCAACCATCGTCATCTTCATCCATAGAAGCAGATGTGACGTAACCTACTATCGCTTCTTCAACTCCACCATCCATGTTTCTTGAAAACCCGGAACCCCGTGAATTCGTCTTAGGGTGAAGTAAAGTCAAATCGGTCCCAACAAAGTTATCAACAACATTTTGAGCGCCCGCTCGAGTGAGCGACCACCTGTTCTTATTGACTCCTTCGTGGAATGCAATCCCCTTTATTCGTATGATTGTTTCGCCTGTGCTTGCTTCCAAGACTGATTCCGCTTCGTCTATTTCCAAATCAAGGGTAACTGATACCTTGACACACTTACCATCCTTCATCTTCTTTCCGGGGGGACATGAATCGCCGTAGGATGCGTTCTTCTTCTTCTTTTCGTCATCATAGTAACCTTCGACTTCTTCTTTCTTTCCTACGTCCTTACCACCAGTCTTCTTCATGTATTCTTCATGGTTCTTACCGGGCATAAACACTGTCTTACCGTCTTCTTGGTGAGAATGTATTCCATCAAGACCAAGTTCTTTTGCTCTTTCCTGTGCCTCACCGGGGTTGTCAAATACATCCCTTCGTATCATTTCTGCTTCTATCATTTCTGCCATAATATCATCCTCGCAACCACAACCACACGGTTCATCGTAAGAAGCCTTCTTACTTTTCCTTGGGTGGCCAGATGGGAGTAGGTCGTTATCTTGAACGTATTTAGGGTTGGACGGTTTGCCTGAGCGAACTAACTTTAGGAATGCGTTAACCCTTGCCATAGCCCAAGCACCTCTTGATACACCTGGTCTGTGGGAAGTGGAGAACGCACCAGCACCTCTACGGTACACGGCTTTTAGTTTTGCCAATGTTACCTTTCTACTTGACTTCTTGTTGTGTTCAGTCACTTTGTTTGACAAGGATTTTGTGACTGATTCAGAGAATGTGACGCTGCCACCGGGCTTTGCTGAACCGGGTTTATTTTTCTTTGAACCTTTCTTTCTATCCTTTGGTGGGGCTGGTGTTGAGCGCTCGTCGGCTAGGCTTTCTATTTCTTCGTTTTCTTCTGCCTCAAAGTCGTCTTCGCAACCGCAGCCACAAGGTTCTTCGGAACTTTGTACCTTTGCACCGCTTCGCCATTGATAACAAGACCAATATCGAGCCTTCCATTTTGGGCCGGGTGTATCGCAATTGTGTCGGGAACGGAAGGACTTTCTTCTTGCAGGGTCGTCGCGCTTTATCTCCATGTTGGGGTCGCCAAACCTTACCAGAACAACATTGCCGCTACCATTTTTAGTATATACTCCAAATTTCTTATTAGCATTGGGAGTACGGAAAGGCTTGTTAAGTGTAACACTACGCCCTTGATACTCTGCTGCTGAAACATCTTCAGCCCCCCAATTTTCGTATGCAACTTCTTCACCCCCGCAACCACAACCGCAACCCATACTTACGTCTCCTTTTTATCAAAATTGCTCAAGAGGTATAATAACACTTTCATCCATCACCACATTTCAGAAGTATATCCGTAAATCTTAGACCAAAGCAACGTACCAATTCCTATCCAAAGTAGCAAACATACTGAACAAAGGCCATAGGCAATTGATTCAATCATAATCCTCGCCTAGTAAGCCACATATCGAGCAGAGTTGCAACGAACAGAAAGAACACAGGGATGAAGAAGAATTCATAACTCACTTCTTCCCCCCGCTTTTTCCATTGGTTGTCACGAACTCATCCATCTTCAGTTCGTGGGACTTCTGCATCTTCTCCATCTCAAGTTCGTGGTTGATTCTAGCCAACTCAAGAACCCTGGTATGCTCCTTTTCCGCATCTGTGGAAGCGACATCGGAGGCGAGTTGGTCAGGTAGGATGTTAATCTTAGCACCTTCTTTGCCCTTGAATAAGTCTAGGACGGAGGTTATCATTAGAAGCGCGGGACCACCGAGAAGACCTATGACGGTCAATTGTGAATCAGTTATGTCTCTTTCTTCTACAATGCTGAAATACGATGCTGTTGCTGCTATTATCACCCACGATAAAACCACACCAAAACCAAATACCAACATAAGACTATCGTTAGGACCAGAGCCCAATTTAGGTTTCTTCATTTTAATCATTCTCCTAATTTCAAGTAGGGTGAAGAAAATGATTGCTAAACTTCCTAGTCCATAAAAGGAATAGAACAACAAGTCGTCAGTTAGCATAGCAATCAAACTTTACCATACATTTAGGGTATCGCGAGGTCACCTCATTTAATGTTTCACATGAGATTTACTGCTCCGGCCCCACCAAGGGCCGTAACCGCGAACATTAGTAGTAATCTTTTCATCAAGTCAAAACCCTTTTCCAACAATTCATTAGTCTTTTCATTCACTGCAACCATGCTTGCATGTGATGTTCTTAGTTCCAACAAGACTTCGCTAACACCTTCAAGAACTTCTTCGTGCTTATCCAACTTTTGCTCTATCTTTTGTATTCTAAATTTAGTTATTTCGTCTGTTGTCACCATCTTTTAATTCCTCCAAGCCAACTATTGTCCTTGCTTCATTGAGGCTGAGCACACCTTCCTTAAACCCTTTGGATGCTCGTTCCATCTTTTCTGTTGGAGACTCATCAACCAAGTGTTTGAAGGTCAAAGGCGGGATGTCTGACTTCATGTGGGGGATGCCTAACATTTCCAAATGCTTAGAAAACAATTCTTTTATGTGTGTTGCTACAACCAATTGCAACCTCTTGATGCTTTGGAACGACCATATGTTAGCATTGTAGGTCGCTGCGAAGGTTGAACCTCTTTCTTGACCCGCAGCCACACGGGGAACTTGCATAACAGCACTTATGTCTGCATTTATAGAATCTAAGAAGTTAGTGTTGTCTGGTATGGTGTTAGCCAAATCTATGTGGTGCATGTTGACATAGTGAGGTAGAATGGGAACTTGGTCGCCACGAAGACCACCTAGCAAGGTCCCTACCTTGCTGATGATATGCGAAAGCCTTTCTTGTTGTTCACCGGGGTCTTGTATGTGTGCAGTAGCATCTGAGTGTATAGTGATGTATTGCTTGGTTAGGCTATCTTCAAGGCTGATTCTGTTGTTCAATGAATTGTATTTAGCACGTATGGCTTGCTTCAATGATGAAAACCTTGATGCACCCCACACACCGTATGATTTCCTACCCATTAAATCGGTGTACCAGTTGGAGCGGTAGTCAATCCTTAGATGCCATATTTCATCTCGACCCCAAGCGTTCTGTGTGTATTTTTGCTCTCTTAGAACATAGATAGCAGGGTCTATGATAGGATTTGCTTCATCGGCCACGAATGGGTATGTAGCACCGTCTGCTGTGAACCTCGACCTTTCATCAACTATTGTTATTTGTTTTACGGGGAGCGACTGCAGTCGCGTGATACCCTTACCCATAGTCCCAACAATCTTGTTGATATCGTTTCCATAGACCATTAGGTTTCTCATGCAGTTAATTAGAATATCGTCAATGTCAAGCACTTCTTCAACGAGGTTTCTTATGGCTTTCCTTATTGTTCTATTCTTACCCTTGGAGTAATCAACCATCCAATCATTAGCAGATAGGCTTATGGCACGAACAGCACCATTTAGTTCGGGGTCCAACTTCAACATGTCGTCATATAGGTCGAAATCGTTGTCGTAATTTCCAGTCAACCTGAATTGATTTGTATCTTCAACCAAGTCCTTGACACCAGCAACGGCAGCAAGACCACCATCTACCTTAGAACCAATGATGTTTAGGGTTACACCTTCGTCTATGTCCACTGTTCTTTCTGCTTCTATGTCTAATGTTTTGTATTTACTCATATACCCAGCTCCAATTTGCTCAAGTTTCTGCTTGTATTGAGCGTCCTCAGCTGTCTCCTTTAACCTTTTGGTTCAATTCTTTCAATTCTTTCACTTCGGACAAGAATTAATTAAAAGCAGAGCAGAAACGCTAAGGCGATAATTAATTTATTTCCATTAGGGCATATGAAAGGGATTTCGTATTAAACCCTTATAGGGAAAAGAAAGAATTCGTGAAAAACGCAGCACAGCACCTTTTTAATTTTTTAAAGCCTGGACTTATTTAATTGAAAGAATTAATTTGACCCTAACCTTTAAGTGGGCTACAGCTGAAAGTTTGTTACATGGGGCAGAAGGGGTCCAAAGACGAAAGGATACAGAAAGACACAGCGATAGTCGAAAGACACGAAAACGATTTTACCAATGATATATCGTTAGCGAGGTTCTTGAAAGACAAATATCCATCAAGAAGCGAAAGAGGTTGGGCTTCATTCATAAACAGGATAAGAAAGAAGAACAAGTCTCCTGACACATATGATGCAAAGACAGACATATACTACACTTATCTAAGCAGCGCAGACAAGTTAGTCGCTTTACCCGGTAATACTCATCGAGGTATGATGACTGATTATTCCGAAACAATAGGAAGCCCATTGTCTTCAGCGGAAGTGTGTAACAAATGGGAATTCCCTAGCAACTGGTTCGATGAATACAGGCGTAAGCACAATTGGACTCATTCTATGGTCCCCTTGACCAACGAACAAATAAGGGAAACCGACGAAGAAGGTTTGGTTGAACAACTACTACACATGAAGAGGTCAAACATAAATCAAATGTTTGAAAAGAAAGAAATACAAAACACCAAGAAAAAGGCCGCAAAGTGGGATAACCTGTTTGAAAACCTAATGGCACATATAAACTCATTGCCAAAAATACCCACTGTACCAATAAGACCTATGGTTCACAAGGAAAACGCACGACCATACGCATTAGTGGTTTCCCCCACTGACTTCCACTATGGTAAATACGGTTGGACTGACGAAGTAGGTGAAACCTATGATTTGAACGAAGCCGAAGTAAGGTTGATGGAAAGGACAGAGAGGTTGATGAGTATGTTGCCTCACACACCTGACCGCGTTATAGTTACTGTAGGTTCCGACTGGTTCCACGTTGACAACGACCTTGGTGCTACTACCAAGGGGACTGGTCAAGACATGGCTGGTACTCCTGCAGAGATATTAATGGGTGGCTTCGATTTGGCAAGGAGACACATAGAACTACTTAGGCAGATAGGTCCTATCGAATTAATATGTATGCCTGGGAATCATGACAAGCACACTACTTTAGCACTAATGATGTACCTACAAGCATCATTCTCGCATTGTGGGGATGTTTCTGTCAATCTAAGTCCAGCACTAAGGCAATACACTCAATATGGAAACACATTGATTGGTTTCACACACGGCGATGGTAAGGCAATAAACAACCTACCGGGATTGATGGCGCACGAACAAAGGATAGAATGGGGAGAACATCCTCATCATATTTGGTTCCACGGTCATTTGCATCATAGAAAGTCTGAAGAAAAGAACGGGTGCATGATTATCCAAATGCCAAGTTTGGCTGGTGAAGACCGATGGCATTCCCACAACGGCTATATTACCAGCACAGCGGGCTTGGCCGCATATATTCTCGATAAAGAAGAAGGTTTGATTTCTTCATTGTTTGCTCCGGTGGCGTAAGTATGGCAGAAGGCGATAGATGGGAAACAGGTGCTCGATGCAAGATATGTGGCTGGTATGCAGCCAGAATCTTAAGAAGCAAAGCACTTAAAGGAGACTGCCCTTATTGTGGAGCCAGTAAGTCTTTGGAGCCAGTATAATGCTAACAGGGTTTAATTTAGAACGTTCAAGGAAAGACATAAAGTTTTTCTATGAATGGCTCGGATATACTTGGGGAGGTCATATCGGTGAATGGATGGAAATGTTCGGAGATAGAAAAGGGGCTAACGTGCATAGAGTATGTGTTATTGCACCAAGAGACCATTCTAAATCCACAACATTGCGAATGAAGGTGCTACATCAAGCAATCTTTGAAAAATGGCGTGGCAAACCGTTCACAGTTTGGTTGTTTTCAGCCAGCAAGGACTTGGCTGCTAGAAGATTGGAAGAAATGAAGGAAGACCTTAGAAGACACCCGGAACTTAGGAAGTTCATTCACCCAAAGCGAGGCACTAAGTTAGAACTGAGACTAACGAATGGTGCTGTTATAAGGGGTACGGGAGTTGGTGCTGCTATTCGTGGTGAACACCCAGCCTGCATAGTATTAGATGACGTTCTTGATGATATGGGTGATATGAACCATGAAGGTATCAGACATTGGTTCCGCAAGAAAATCACACCGATGCTATCCCCGGAAACCAGCATATATTGTGTTGGTACACCTATGTCGCTAAATGACTTGTATCACACGGAAATGTTGGAAAACAAGGCGTGGAAAAGCGGCACTTGGTCTGCTTTGCCCAATTGGTCTGAACATAGAAGCGATTCAAGCGTGGAATTGGAATGCTTGTGGCCTGAATACAGACCATTGCAATTCCTGTTGGAACAAAAGGAGGCTATGGGTGAATTGGCTTTCGTTCAAGAATATCTATGCAAAGTGGTGGATGATGAATCTGCTGTGTATAAAAGACAACACCTTAGAAAGAACATGGACATGGAAAAGACTATTTCGTGGGATAGTCAAGAAAAAGGCAAGTATGTTATAGGCTTTGACCCTGCACAAGGGCTTGGTCGTGACTATTCCGTTATGGTGGTGCTTAGACAAGACGAGGCAGGTGATATCCACTTCATGAACATGTGGAGGCGGAATGACTTCGCTCCTGACAAGCAATGCCAAGTAATTGCGGAATGGGTCAATAAATTCGGTAAATGCCCTCTTGCTGCCGAAGATGTGGGTTTCCAAAGGCTATACCAAAGCCTGTTAGAAAGAATGGGTCATATTGTGGAATATAGACCAAGCAAAGTGAGCAACAAGGGTTTGAAGCAAAGTCTGATGAATAGGGTTAGGGTTTGGTTTGAACAAGGTAAGGTTCATTGGCCCTATGGAGATATAGAAACAAGAAACGTGGTGAATCAACTTCTTGACGAATTCGACAGCCATGTATGGAAAAGCGGCGATATAGAAGATGTAGGCAAGCATAACGACACAGTCATGGCATTCGCACATGCTATTGACCAATTCGATTCATTGAAGGGTTCACAAGTAACCTTCGCAAGCAGCATAAAGAAAGGCGAGTGGATGGGTGGAAAACAAGCACAACCATCACGAAACAACTCGCGCTACCCCGGACTGTTCTAAGTGCCGACAACCAATGATGGTTGAAAAACCGAATGAACATCTGGAAGGGGGTAAAGACAATGGTTGCCGACAAAACTTCTTGATAGGACAGACTATTTAATGGTTCCCAAAAAAAAATTTTCTAAAAAATCCAGCGTGACTGTTGGCGTAGAAAATACGTCCCATATGCTTACTTTTGGCATATAAGCGTGTCGGCCAATGTTTAAGTGCATATAGGTGTGCGTTCATTTTGTCCCCGATGCGGGGGCCGTGGTAGGCGGCTATTATGAATAGTCTTTCGATAAATCACCGGACGGCGTAAGCCGTGGCGGTGGGGCGGATATTGGCGGGGGACCGGGTGAATGGTATGTCATCGCATCGAATCCAAAACCGGGGACCCCTACACCGGACCGAATGAAACGGAACAAAAAGCGGGCGCGGGAAACCGAACCGCAAAAAGCCGGCCACGACGATACAATGCGAAAAATCGTCGGGGCATCTTTGGCGGCTAAAAGTGGACGGAATGGGTAAAAAAACCAAACGGAAGTGGTTAGAATGAAGTGGGATGTTCCCGAACACACCACCATCAAGAAAACCAAAAGCGGAAAAAAGGTCAACACACAACACGAACCGGCGACAACCGGCGATGTGATTTCGTGTGCTAATCGGATTTTGCAAATGATTGACCGGTTTGAAAAAGCCGACCAAGCGTTCACAAAGGACGATGCGCGTCTTCTACAAGCGTGGCTAGTTGCTACGGGACACATGGTAGAACACGTAGGCCATTCCAAGAAAACGGCGTTCCGCCGTAATCAAGGGATAAACCGCGCATCCATCGCATGTGATAAGTTGAACGAAGCCTTCAAGGCTTTGAACGGCATATCCAAGTGGTGATGCGGTCTTCATGATAGTGACCCCGCGAATCGTGCGGGGGTCAACCGACGAACAACGGGCTTAGCGACCCCGGCGTGAAGGTGGCGCGAACAAGGCAACGTAACAACCGGCGGGCGGGAAACCGACGACCGGGCTAACAACGAACGGCCGGGGGGTGTGACAAGCCCCCCGGACCCCTTCGGGGGACCATACCCTAACGGGGGGAATTCGGCCTTCGGGCCGGCCCCCGTGGGGAATTATGGATGAAAACGACATACCCATAGGAATATCGGATGATTACATCAACATGAACAACGACACGGACATGACCACGGCCAAAATGATAATCGTGAAATGCCAAAAGGTGCAATGCAACCAATACTTTCGGGTGACGCACCGGATGATAGTGGCACACATAAACCTATACAACAACACGGGCGACATGGTGCAAATGTGTATTAGATGCCTAACGGAATATTGTATGAAAAGGGGCGGTAGTGCAACCGGCCCTAACTACAAACCGTGAAACGAAACGGGTCGGGGGTGTAAGCCCCCGGCCCCTTTTTTTTATAATTTCGATCCTGTGCTGCTTTTTTTTGCTTCGCTATGCAGCGAGGACCTGAAACAGGTAAAGAAAAAAGAGACAAAGAGGTGGGGTCCTCAAAGAGGGGCTCAAAGAGGACAAAGAGGTGAGGGCCTCAAACAGGGGGTCAAAGAAAATCATAAATAAATCTGCGGGCATTCACACTGGATTTATTCTTCGTAGTGTGGGAATCTGCTTACCAATATCTGTCCAATAACTCTGGCCAATGTGTTCTGTTCGTTGGTGGGTATTGGTGCAATCTGCAATATGCAATCTGATATTTTGTCAATTGCGTAGCGCAACTCTGTTATTTCTTGTACGTCTAACCAGAGCCCTTCTTGCAGATATATAGCGTTCAGTATG
>Ga0098038_1001497_pt1 | contig 10084 bp, 17 predicted proteins | sample 5B_taG_FD_75051 | JGI IMG/M metagenome (GOLD analysis project Ga0098038, IMG submission 75051) | Marine viral communities from the Subarctic Pacific Ocean - 5B_ETSP_OMZ_AT15132_CsCl metaG | ecosystem: Environmental > Aquatic > Marine > Oceanic | place: Pacific Ocean | collected 2015-01-08 | reverse complement strand
AAGAATTTCACCACGCATTAACTGGTGAACCATATCGGATCTACAAAAGTTCCTTTAAGGGTATATTTAAATTAAAGGACAAATTAAATCCTGTAAACATATGGAAACATTCGCAAACAATATCGCAACAGTCACCACAACCGATCTATTCGTAATGGGTTTATTAATCGGTGGATTAGTAGGACTGATGATACACATATTCTATAAGGATGAGGTGTAGTGGTAAATAGTGGGAAAGGTACAGTAAATTGTTAATAACTTTTCTTTAAAATGTTTGATTTTATGGGAAAAAATTAGTATATTTGTATACATCCTAAAAATTCTGGAAACAAAAATTAGTGTGAATATGTGGACAACGCAATGTTATTCACCACTTTTATGCACTAATGTTAATGATAATCCCACTTTTTCCCACCTTAGAGTACGTTTTTAATAAATAGTGATATTCTATTAGGTCACAGTACTTTTTACACTATAGTACAGTATTGTAATTTAATTGTGTATGTATTAGGTAAAGTCTAAGAGTATATCTTTTTATATAAATGGTAGGACATTATCGTGACATTTAAGTGTCTTATACGGTCTTATTTTTACTTAGGGAATTTAAACCATTTCATATACTTTCTATTATTATCTATACCGATAAATTCTTCTTTATATATTTCTTCTATGGGTATATTATTTAGATAGTCTTTTTTAAATTCTTCTATAAGGTGTTTAGTTTCTTTTAATCTTTTAGTGGGAACTTTAGTTATATCATCTACATAGAATGTTAATATATATCCATTAGGTTTTAATATATCTTTTAGTTTATCAATAAGGTTTTCTTTATACATATTGATTTGAGTTTCTATAACAAGTTCTACTATAATGACATCATATTTTTTTTCTTTATTATTATAGTTGAATATGTCTGCATGAATAAAATGAACATCAAAATCATTACACCATCCTTTTACGGAATCGTCAATGTTTAGAACATCGATACTACACCCTTTTTGTTTTAGATATACCGATGTATTTAGTCCTCCGGTTCCAAATCCTCCCACATCCAATACAGTGGAGTTAGGTTCAATTTCCTTAATATAATTTACTGTATGAATACTATGGGAATTAATTAATTTATTCCTTCCCCAATCACTGTAGAACTTATTTCCCATACGTGTGTATTAATTCTTTTTTATTATATAGGGATGTCCCTTCTATATCCTTTTGTAAATTTAAAAAGTGTGTAAAGAGATTGGTTTCATTATGTAACTTATCCCACGCTGGTGTACCCAATTCTTCTATAGTCATATGGGATCTATCGGTTTTAAATTTATCCATTAATATATCATAGGGAACTACTCTAAATTGAGGATTACTTTCTTCGTCTGTAAAATGTTTTTCTATATAGGAAATGAATTCTTGTTCTCTACCTAAGTTACTGTCAAAATCTATAATAGTATAACCATCATCCTTTTTGTTTTTGATTAATCCTATAACATGATAATCCCATCCATCGAATTGATGATTCTCCACCAATATGTTTTTATTTTCATTGGTTACAAATAATGCGTAAGATTCATATACATCATCCTTTGTTAGTTGCAAAAATTTATATATGTTCTCTTCACAATAGAATTGTTTGTAAGGATATTCCATATTAATAAATATCTGCATAAAAAAACCCCTATGTATATAGAGGTTTAAATATTTTTTAGTATAAAGGATTAATTGTTATTTACACATTTTATCTATTTTAGATTTACCTGATGTACCTTTATAAACATCATTTTGTTTTAGACAATTACAAACATTTTCTTTAGTGGTATCTATACCATTATCATCTTTTAGTTTACGAATTATGTTACCCCAAAATTGTTCCCAACTGTCAGTTTTACCATTATTATCCCCTATGTTATTAATATAGTTATAATAATCTTTTGATGTATTACATTTATCCGTATCTTCTTTGATAACCCTTTTTACTATACGTTTAATATCACTTTCGTTTAATTTAATTACTTTCATTTATTTATGTGTTTCTATATAAATATATACTATGGGGAATTAATTTAAATTGGCATCCACCAATCTTTAATTTCTTCTTCTAATTCATCTCTATAATCCCAATCATCTTCTCTTTCTGGTTCTTCGGTTTCTAAATATTTTTCAATACCCCAACCAATGACGTTATCATAGTATGAGAATGCATCACCAAATTCATCCATATTATGTTTGTCCATTATTGGTCCAATATATTTATCTAATATATGTCTATACAATTCTTCTCCTGTTCTTTGTTCAGTTAATACTCTTTTAACTATACGTTTAATATCTGATTCGTTTAATTTAATTACTTTCATTTCTTTATGTGTTTCTATATAAATATAACTGTAATTGTAAAATGTGAATCATCATCCTTTTTTTAATATTTTCCTAATGAGGTTTAGATATTTTTATCGTATTTTTTTTATGAAGAACGGGTTAATAAAACTATTTGTTGTTATATTCTCCTCACTGTCTATTGGTTCGTTGAAACCTTCATACCATTTAATATCTGGTATGTTTGTTGTTATTTCATATAAGTTATTTTTCCCTTCTAGATGTGGTTTTGAACCATAGAATGCGTCATCAAAATTAAGATAAAAAAATGAAATATCATAATATCCAAATGGAGTTGAATTTTGAGTAGATGGTTTTATACCAATTTCACCTAAATTAGGATTTTTTGATACATGATATACCTTTTCAGGTAATGTTCCCCAAAATAGTTTTGGCTTATCTTTTATCCATATACGTTCTAATTCCGTATTATATAATATCCATTTATTTGGGTATCTACTTTTGTATTCTTTTATCTTTTCATCATTAACATGTGTTGCTATCTCAATTATATTTTCAGAAAATCTCCTTCCCTCTTTTTCTAATTCCCACTTATCTACCTTGTCTAAATCATCTTGATCATAGTTGAACTCTATCTCTTCCTTTAATATTTTTCTAATAAGGTTTTTCATATAATAATAAATATCATTATTATAAATAAAAAAACCCCCATATTTCTATAGAGGTTTAAATATTTTTTTCTATAATATTAATTAACTCTTAATTTGTTCTAAACCATTAGGTCCGTACATAACAGGAATCTTTTTAAACCCACCCAAATCATTGTATTGTGATAAATATTGTTTTTTTAATGATTCAGATTTACCATTACTTTTAGTTAGGAAAATTACATGAGTTCCTCTAGCATTTTTATAACTGAAAAATTGTTCTCTATTATCAGGGTGAAACTCACCATCAGAAGATAATACATCTAAAAGTTCTGATACAAAACCGGCAGAACCTTTTCCTTCACTCTTTGATTCGGGATTATATTCTTGATGTTGTGTTAATCTATCATATTCCGCTAATGCTTGTTCACCCGAGTTTTCAAAATTAAAACTCCCCCTTTTTGCATATTGTACGTCATCATCTAAAAAGAAACCTAATTCCATAATCTCTTCTTGTGTAGTATCTTTTAATTTTTTCATTGCGGGCCACATCCAAGGTTTATGAACAGATCTATTATTGAATATCCACCCATCTTTATATAGGAGAAATCCTTTTCTCACTGGCATCGGTATTGATTCAGGAAAATCTGTTAATGATTCTTCTTTAATAACTTTCTTAACTATACGTTTAATATCTGATTCTTTTAATTTTATTGTTTTCATATTCTATAAATATACAACAAATATTTTAAATTACCAAATTAATATCTATCTATTTATGTTTAAACGGTAAAATACCATTCATCACCATTTCGTATAAATTTTTTAATAAGTCGTCACCAGAAAAATTACAATATAATTCTTCCCACACTGTTTTTACTCTACTGTAATCTTCAGTTATTGCATTACCTATAGCATCTTCTCCGTCTTCATAGTCTAATATTTCTCCGTTTTCGTCCAAATACCATTTAACTATTCTAGATTCTATTGAATATTCTATTCTGTGTGTGTCTTTTGGTGCAACGAAGTCAGTTTCTGATGATTGGAATTCGTCTACTGGATTAAGTTTTTCTAATTTAATTAGTTTCATATTAATAGTTTTATAATTTCTACTAATATAATGAATTTTTTTTACAATGTCAAAATAGTCGTAAGTTATGATACTGCGAAAAATGATTGGGTATAAGTCATATCACCATCGGGTGCTTTAACACTTACACTATAAGGTCCGAATGTATCAACTTCACCCTTATATCCTTTTCCTTTTGCGTAATTACTTAGTCTTCCGTCTAACCCACTTATTTGTTGATCGTGTCTTTGTTTATGATTTGGGCCTATAGAACCTCTTGTGGAAAATACTTTATGAGGATTGTTACTATCAGGTTTTAATCCTACCCATCCATTAGTAACAATTTCATTCCCTTTATTCTCTGAATTAATTTCTATATTATATACTCTATAGTCACCACTCTTTAATTTTTCTGAAACTCTTTCCTCTAAATCATCATCCAGTCTCTTAGAACCTAATATACCATGTACTAAATCCCAATCCGTACCATTAGGGTAAGGTTGTTTTCCAGTTATAACAACATTCTCATTAGATTGTTCCTTTAATATAACTCTTTTAAATTGGTTCTCAGTTAATATTATCTTCATAATATATTGTTTTTGTATAAATATTCTATAAAATAGATTACCCTTAATTTTTCACATATAAACATTTTAATTTACCATCAGACATTCTAATATTTTTTAGTATCTGAAAGTCTTTTAATATGTGAGTTTCTATTATATCTTTAAGTGTTGTAACATCTGTTATTATATTATCCATAACGACAATAAAAGATTCAGAATTATTTTCATCACATAAAATAACATTACCATAGTTATTTAGTTCGTTAGTTAAATTAATTTTATTTATACTCATAATTTTAATATTTTATTTTAAAATTTGGTCTATAAGACTGGTCTTTTGTACCATACGCTGAGGGATAAGAATTATCGGAGTACTGGTACCATGAACTAGCATACTCGTTATCAAAATGAGATACTGCATACCCAAATCCACTGTCCCAATCACCATCTCTATTTTCCCATATTATTAGTAAACTGTCAGTTCCATTATATCGAAAATTAGTATCAAAATCTACTTCTTTATATCCAGATCCAGTTGCATTAAAATCAAATTCAGACTTTACAGTTGTTATATTGGTTACGTTATTTATATTTGTCAAATCAACTTTAACGCTACTACCAAATTCTAAATCACTAGTATGTGCTAATTTTATTGTTTGATTTTCATAGATGTAAGAGCTATAACCAGCTACTTCTATTTCTAAACCAGATATTAATTTAGTTCCCTCACCCAATTCAGATGATCTTATAATGTACATAGTGTGTGAATAATCATATAAACCGTACGCTGGATAATGCCATTTTTGAGAGTCTCCTTCTGGTAATGTTAATGTTTTGTTTTGATTATAATATAAAGGTTCTTCTGGTGTTACAGGTTCTTCTGGTGTTACAGGTTCTTCTGGTGTTACAGGTTCTTGTATTGTTAATCCATTGAATTTAATAACTTCATATGAGTCTGGTTTTCCTTTTAACGTATATAATATTCCATCACAAACATTTATCATTAACTCACCTGGTAATAAATCTGCAACTTCCGGCTTTGATCCTTCTATGGTTGATGATTTAACTAAAAATTTAATATTTCTATTTGATTCACTACAAGGAGTTTCATTATTAATTGTACCACCATTAATAATATCTTTTTCTTTAATAACTCTAACACCGTCTGTTGTTCCTGTATCAGAATTAGATAAAACTATATCATTTAATTCTGTAAAAAACCCTAAGTTTTTATATCCTTTATTATCTACATATTCACTGATATTTAATTCATTATCACTTAAAGTATTTAAAGCACCTATTCTAAATGTTACATCACTATCAATACCATCACCATCTTGAATTGTTAAACCAGCACCAATTGAAGTATTTATTGTTGATGCAGAAGAACTATAATTTAAAACTACATTATTATCTTCAATACTCAACTCACCTAATCTATTAAGGTATGTTGGTATATTATATATGTCTCTTATTTGATTTAGGAATATAGGCATAATTATTACTATTTTATTATAAATATTTGTTTTTATTAAAAAATATCTTATTGTTTGGTAATTTCATTTTTTTATCTTATCTTAGTATTAAATTAAAAAAAATGAAAAATCTACTTTATTATTTATTTATACGTATTACTACCAGACATGCATTAACTGCATTAAAAATATATCAAACGATATATGAAGGTAAAGAAAAACCTAAAAGTAAAAAAACCGTTTTAAATAAGGTAGAAAAAAAGAAAGTTGTAAAAGAAGAACAACCTAAATTTTCTGTAGATCCGAAAAAACAAGAGATATTAGATTCATTACATTATCTTAAATCTAAGGAAATTAAAACCAAACAAGATAAAAGTTCCATATCTATGTTAGAAGGTGTATTAGCTTCTATGTGATTTTAAAGTGGAAAATTATCTAAATCTATTGGAGGTAAATCCTCCACTTTAGGTTCGATAACTATTTCTGAAAATATCTTTTCATTTATTTCCCATTCACCTGTATTTTCATTATAATCCATAACCATTAATGATTCTTCGCCTGGTTGAGTTATATAGTTATAATTACCCACAATAACTCTAGGGTGTTTTTTTACGAACTCAGGATTATTATCTATTTCCCACATAAAATCAGATACCTTTAAAAAGGGTAAATCCCCTAATTTATCATCTTTTGTGTATTCTTGCCATTCATGATCTTTAGGCCAACTGTAAAGTACTTCTTTAAACTTATTATATGTTTTAGGTTTTCTATCACCCGTACCTGATTGTAGAGATGGTTTGAATTTCCTTTCATTATCCCATTGTTTTTTTGCTTTAGCGTAGTTGGCACATTTAAATTTTAAATTAGCATCCTTTAATGTTGGGAAATAGTTGAAATGTGGTTTATCCCCACTCCCATGATGACACCAACCATATTTACCACCATTTTTTTTCATCCACGCACGACCTCCCCATCGATTGATATCTAATGCTAAACCAAAACCGTGATTACTTTGTCCTGGTTTTGCTTGTGGATTTTCACCTGGATCTACTGCGGATTGGTGAAAGAAGTCTCTATATGCACTTTCTACATATATTCCTTCTCTTCGTTTTTTTTCTTTTTTATAGTCATCATTCATTTTATTGAATGAGTCTGCAGCTTCAGGATATAAGTATGCAGTATCACCGTAAGGATGACTTCTACAACCATACAACCACTCTTGTCCTTTAGGTGTTTTACCGTTACACCCTTCTTTTCTATTTTCCCCTGATGTGTCATTAAATTTACCAATAGTTTGTAAATTACTAGTTTTAATACAAGCATTCGTTAAACCTTTCCAAACCTTAGTTTTCTCACCTTTATATGATTTACAGGGAATAGTTGGTTTTTTTAATTCTGGTTGTATAACATCTTCATACAGATTTTGTGCTTCTTTGAGTACTAATTTTAATTGCGATTCTGTTAATTTAATTTTCATAATATTTTGATTTTAATCTACTGTTCCATTAAATAAATCATCTAACTCTCCTTCGTAATTCTCACTAAAATAACTTAGATTCTCTTCCATTTGATGTAATATTCTTTGGGCTACTCTTACAATATCTTCATTCAAATGAGGGTTGTTTAATTCTCTACCTCTTCTCATTTGTTCTCTAATTTCTGCCCTTATTATCGACTCTAACCTTCTTCGAGTTATATTAGTTTGTCGATATTCATAATGATCATCCGTATATTCTCTTTGTTCAGTTAAAGTAAAAGAATCATCATCCATAAATAAAAACTCCGCATTTTCAAATACGTTAGTTAATATATCATTTAAATCCTCATAGGTTAGTTTAATATCACCATAATCTAACATTGATATTATTTCATTTGTTAGATTATCTGCAATCATCTCTTTGACTTGTTCTTTGTCAGAATAGTCTCTCGATTCTCTTATTTTACCTTTACTATCAAAAAACTTTAACTCATATAGTTTTTTTTGATATAGTTGTTCCGCTTCTTTTTTATCCCATGAAGTTTGTATACTTTCTTCATCAATATAGTCAGTATCTATCCAATTACCACCCTCTGGATCCACTACTATTCTTCTAAGTGCTAAACCTACATCATAATAATCACTATATGGTGGACCATTTGGTGGTGAAAACTCCTCTGCTTCTGGTGGAGCTTGTTCTAATAATATTCTTTTTATTATGTCTCTAGTTGACTTCATTGATTATCTTCTTGGTTCTCTTTCTACTTTATTGGCTTGAATCATTTTTAAACCACCATTAGCTTCCTCCGAATTCATCAATTCATTTACTTTAGAATTCATCATAGGAGAATCTACATAATTAAATAGAACTCTAGGTAGAATTGGGTGTTTTAATATAGAATTCACATCAATATCTGTAAGTGGTTCACTATGTAAAAAATTAAGAACAAATAGATTAGGGTATTCCATCAAATTAGGTATCATATTAACAGTATTTGTACCCGTCATAACTTCTATTGCCTCCTTATCTTCAATTGCATCAAATCCATTGTTTGATGTAACCACAACTCTATGACCGCTATCATCTAATTTATACCCCATATCCTGATTATCCCCAAATTCTTCCATTTGTTCGGTTAATACTCTCTTTACAATTTTCTTAATATCCGATTCTTTTAATTTAACTATTTTCATATCTTTATTTTTAATTTATTATATTTTTCGTTGTATACTATCAATTATACCTTGCCCATATTCAAATACCAAAGTCCGCTCATTATCATTTAATGATTTATCTTCCATTGCGTCTTCTAATATTCCTTGTATTTCCTCAATATCGTATTCAGTAAGGTCGTCATGACTAAGTTCGTCATGTTTGTCATACACCCCATTCTCCAAATGAATCGCAAACTCGGACAGTTCCTCTAACCAAAAATCCATTCCTTCGGCTTCAAACTCCATTTGTTCATTCATACTACTGGTTCTGTCATTAAACCTTTGGTTAATAGACACTATCATCTCACCTAATTCATAAATTTTATCAGTTAAAGTAGCTATTTGTTCTGCAACTTTCAACTCTAACTCATCTTGTGTCATATCAAATGATAATCCTGTATAAAATGATCCACCATCATTCTGCCCACTACCAACTAACATTCTAAAATATTTGTTTATCTTAACTAACGCACTTATGAATGACTTTAATATTGTTTTAAAATCATTATCAACATATATTTCTTTAACATAATCAGGCATTTGTTTAATATATTCACTTATCTTTTGATTTAGATTATATATACCGTTTGTTAGTTCTGACTTATTTAATTCTTCATCTCTTACACCATTTGCTAATTTAGATACTAACATTAGTAACTCCATAGTTTTACCATTTATAATACTGTGTAGTGGTCCGGCATGTGTTGCCATAACTTCTGGACTGTCATACCCACCTACTTCTTTAAGTACTCTCTTTAATTGTGATTCAGTTAATTTGATTTTCATACTATATAAATATATCTTTATTTAGTATTATTAATCTTTATCGGGAAATTTTTCGTTTAATTGGTGTATTACGTAACCTAAGACTAAGAATCCTATTACACATATGATTTCAACCATACCTTATTAATACTCAAATGCATCACCATAATTAGAATTGTCTTCTTCTACCTCAAACGCATGTCCAATACAAGGTAGTATCGGTTTCTTTTTGTTTTTAAGTTCTGATAACTTCTCAACTAACCATTCAAAATCAACATGATCTTTAGTTGCTAATAATCTGAAGGATATTTCCTCCGCTATTTTTCGTGTGTCTTTATTTTCCATACTTAACCTTTCTTAATATATATCGCAATAACTTATATCTAAACTTATACATCATTACTAATATAAATACCTTCTATTTGTTCACCCAACTGATCAAATACATCAATGTCTAAGTTACCATTACCACTGTAAGTAATTTTTACAATGTATTCACCTAAATCTATTTCTTTAATTTCTTCTTTACTCATCTTTGTTTT
>Ga0098038_1001496_pt1 | contig 10087 bp, 22 predicted proteins | sample 5B_taG_FD_75051 | JGI IMG/M metagenome (GOLD analysis project Ga0098038, IMG submission 75051) | Marine viral communities from the Subarctic Pacific Ocean - 5B_ETSP_OMZ_AT15132_CsCl metaG | ecosystem: Environmental > Aquatic > Marine > Oceanic | place: Pacific Ocean | collected 2015-01-08 | reverse complement strand
GACCAGCTTCACTAATAACTTTAGCGGTGTATGCGTGTACATCAAATCCAGTAGAAACTTCTTCAATTGCAACTCCATCTTGTGATAAGTAAGCAGCAGTACGAAACTCAAGCTGCGCAAAGTCAGCTTCCATTACCTTACCACCATCGAATCGTGACACAAATACTTTCTTCACAGGAAACGTGCCGCCACGTGGCATGTTCTGCATATTAGGATCAGCACCAGAGAACCTACCAGTAGCAGTGCGATGTTGTAATAACCTCACATGCAGTAGTCCATCCTGCTTAGTATGTAGACTGATGCCATCAACAAAGGATGATAGGTAGGTGTCTACAGCAGACAGTCTACGTACCTTAGACAAGAAGTCTACTGCATCAGTCATACCCTTAGATTTAGCACCAGCCTCAAGCAACTCTAGGTTCTGCTTACTAGTAGAAAAACCATTAGCACTTGCCCACTTAGATGAAGGGGGTTTAAACTTTAATCCAGCCACGTCTTTATCAGATACAAGAGTATAGCCAGCCCCACTACAGTGTGGACATTTATTTGTGTTAGCAAAGGGTACTCCATTTTTCTTAACCTTTCTTATCTGTCCACTACCATTACACTCACGGCATTGATTTGCTTTGGTCTTATACACACGCTCAGTACCGCCAGCAATCAAGCTGCGAAAGTCTGCGTCATCCATGTATGGATCAATAGCATTACCCCAATATTGTTTATCTATAACCTTACGGCTGTAGATCACCCAAGATAATTGCTCCGGGCTATTTAAATTGATAGGTGTATCACCCATCAACTTACGCACGTGAGACTGTAGGTCAGCAGTAAGCTGACGTTTCTCTTGCTCAAACTCACTGCGCACTTCCTCTAGCTTGGTACGATCAACTGCAAAGCCTGTCTGATATATCTTAGTCAAGCATTTAGCTACACGATTAGTCAGCCTTGCAGTAGACAGAAGACCACCATCTGCTTCCGTATTAAGTCTATACCACAGCCTATCTGCAAGCTGTTGTGTAGCATGTAGGTCAGCAGACAGGTACTCACATAATTCATCAATAGGAATATCTCTTGTGCTATAGCCTTTCTTGAAATACTCTTTCAAGGTATCCTGTTTCTTAGTGGCTAGATCATATCTATTTGCACAAGCCTCTAGTGACAGAGGTTCTTTGATCCCTCTCTGAAGCACGTAGTCTACAAGCATCGTATCAAACACAGCACCATCATACTTAAACCCTGACTCCCATAGCCATAGCAGATCATGTGCTACGTTGTGACATATGAGTACAGTAGCATTGTCAAGATACCATTGCACCCGATCAAAGTAATTGTGCTTACTAAGATGTTCTTCATGGTCAAATGGGAAGTGCTGCTCAACACCTTGGTCAGTCAGTACACCCACCATAGTAAGTGAGTTCTCTGGCTCAAAGGGGTCTAGGTGCATCTTACCACCACGATGCGTTACAGTATTCTCTACATCTAATGTTAGCTTCATCCTTCGTACCTCGCTGTCAAATAGTTTAGGTCAACATTAACCATACCATGCCAACCATTCAACTTGTTCTTAACAATGTTAATATGTCGCAGTGGACTGTCTTCTTCCTGTCCTTCTACGCTAGGTGACTTACCAATCAGGATCATCAGGTCAGCTTCAGCAGCCTTGCCTGTACGTGAACCTTCCATCATAGACTGATTAAGTTGTGACCTACCCTCTGCTTCTGCTGATAGCTGTGACATATAGAACACAGCGCAGTTATAGGTCTTGGCTATCTGTCTTGCGTATATAGCACAAGCCTTGAGTGCTTCATCAGGTCTGGCATAGTTACCTGCTACACCAAACTTATCACCCATATCTAGTACTAATATGTCTGGGTTCTCCGACTTACATACCGACTCAACCCAAGCCATGTCTCTACCACCAGCATCTTTAATCTTGATGTTCTTCATCACTGGCTCGTACATAAGTTTAGCCTTGCTCATGTTCTCCTTGACTTCACGTGCAGACATACCTGCAGCAGCAGTCAAGTACCTAGCACCCACACGATGGGTAGGCTCCTCGTTACACAAGACAATACACTTAGCACCTTGATGGGCAAATCCATTCGGTGCAGCAATCAAGCTGGCATGGAAAGATGTTTTACCTGTATTAGGTCTAGCACCTACCTCAATAAGCTGACCATCACTAACGCCCTCTATCTTACGTGTTACTGATGGTATGTTAAATGTCCACTTAGCTTCAAGTTCAGCCTTTGCCATGAGTGTTTCGATAGTAATATCGTCCCACTCAATATTCAAGTTAGGTATGAAGTCATCACCATACTGTTCAAGTAAATTACGCAGCTTCTCTAGTGTAGCTGCATCACCATTGACCATATCAAATCCAATGTTAGCTACGTCTTCTCCTATGACTTGCTGAAATAGCTTAGACAATACCTCTTGTGCTATGTCACTGCCCAGTGGTTGCTCTCGCTTTATCTGCCCAAACAAACTAGCGTATGATGCTTTCTGTGCTGTAGTCAAGGTAGGATTATCGGACATGAACAGTGCCTCAATCTCATCAGGCAACACAGAACGCTCGTACCTATCCATAGCTGTATCAATAGCTTTCTTAATCTTACGGACATCTGCACTAAACAATCTGTCGGGACACTTGGAACCACGATGGTCATCGTAGAACGCCTTGTCCATTAAACTTCTAATCAGTGATAATTCCATTTAACTTCTCCATATCTGTCGGGTTACGATATTTCAAATCATCTTTCAGTCTAAGGACACGAACATCGTTTACATGTCCTCTCAGTTCTTTTGCAATCTGCAATGTCTTCGGTAGCGCATCGGGGTCTAACGCTATTACTGCTGTCGAGAACTGCGTGAGATACTCTTTATGCGATTCTTGTAGAGATGTACCAAGTATCGCAACCCCGACAAATTTACCGTAACCAACAACGGCGGCACTCACGCAGTCCTCAACAACTATTGCGACTTTACCACAACCATGAGTAAAAGGCAAGCCACTTTTTCCATATCTTTTCCATTTAGGTAGACGATGACCAGACAGAGACCTGCCAATAGCATCCACTATCTTACCTTCATACGTAATAGGAAACACTACACGGCTTTCCTTTACGTCATACAACAAACCAAGTTTGTCTATGTCTAATCCCCATGTATCACACCACCTATTCATGTGCAGATTATCTTTATGTGGTACAATGTACGTAGGTAAATCAAATGGTGTAGCTTCTGCAAAGTCTCTCGCATTACCACCCATACCTGCACGTATATCATCTGCAGAAAGATGGACACGAGTACCGCCTTTCACACCACAAGACATACGAAAACAATTCCATACTAAACTACCCATGTTATTAGTTACAGTAAATGTACGTTGTCCACAGTTAGGACAAGACATTCTCTTAGTATGTCCATTAGGTATGTCTAATTCTTTAACTATATTATATATATTCATTATATATCACTTTCCTTTGCGGCAGTTAATTGCTTTTACCATATGATTTACGTACTGTCAAGGCATTATTTGCACTGGCATACGTATTTTTCATGTATGGCTTAACTGATTGTGGATTACTGTGTCCTGTAACCGACATGATTTGTCCCATAGGAACACCAGCTTCAACCATTTGTGTTGTACCAGTTCTCCGTAAGTCCATCAGTCTTAATTCATCAGACAGCCCAGCTTCGCGCATGACAGCCCTTCCAGCTTTGGATAGTCTCTCCATACTGTAAGGATGGTACTGCCCCTGTACGGGCGTTGTACGAGGAACAACGTACCTTTGAAAGCCAAAGTCTTGCTCTTGCTGTACAAGCATAGAGTGAAGGTCATCCTCTATAGGTAAAGTCACCTCTGCCCTACGCTTAGATTGCTCAAGATACAGCTTTTTTTCTTCCAAATCTATGTTATCCCACTCCAACAAACGCATATCACCTAGCCTCTGACACCATTCGTAGGCCATGTGTACTATCAATCCGATACTACGCCACTGAAACTCGCCATAGGCAGTGTCAAGAAATTGACGCACATCATCCTCTGTCCATACAACCTTGCGTTGTGGTGGTGTCTTGCGTCTGATGTTAGCAAATGGATTGACGTGTGTATATTCCATTTCGATAGCGTAACGAAACAGGATAGATGACACTGTGCATACGTGGTTGGCGAGACTGATACCTCGCTCAACCCACCTTTCATATGCGTGTTTGGCTTGTTTACTTGTGAGTTCACAAAAATTCACAGAGCCAAAATCCTCTACCATAATACTAAGACAGTACTTATAATCTTTCTTAGTTCTGCTTCGTAACATCTTGAAATCATTGGAATTATAGTACTTATCCACAAGATGTTTTACTGTGTTCATTTACGTGGTTTCCTTTTCAGTTTTGTTTTCTTTTTACTGGGTTGCCATAGCGTTGTCACACGTGCTGGTATATGCACTGATGTGGGAAAAGATGAGGTAGAAAACCTGACCTTTCTTGTATTTGATGTATTTACATTTTTCATAGACCAGTCTCCTTTCTATATTTAAGAAGCATACTGTCTCTTTTGTCTGCGAGGTCAGTCCAAAATTGCTTCTCAATTTCCTTGCCAACATATTCAAGGTCAGTCCATTCTTCTAACCCCTCACGCCAATCTGTTTCATCATAAGGTGTCCACTCATCAGACCTATCCCTATTAATCTCAGCAAGTATCTCACTGAGAGTCCAGTAAGATACCTTGCACTTATTGTTGTGATCTATAATAATGTAACGTGTCATGCTGCAATCAATTCTTTGAACTGCTTGCTCTCAATCCACTGCGACACCTTGCTCTCACGTTGGAACATGGACACAGCATTGGTGTCCTTGCCAGTTTTACGCAAGGCAAATCCATTACGATCATCAGCATATGATGAGTAGTTAGTAAACGCAGAGTACAAAGCCCACACATTCTGACCACGCACTGATGCCTCTTGGTTGTACAAGTTAAGCATCTTCTCTGCAGTCCTGTCAGACTTGAGCAATGACTCAAGCATAGCCTTTACATCACCTACAAACAAAGGCTTGTTAGCCCATCCTTGTAGACGCTCTGACTGTGCATAGAATGACTGCGTAGATTTACGTAGGTCACGAATGAACCTGTCCATGCTGAAGTTGCTGGTGTTCTTACGCCTCACCTTGTCATGCTCACCACGGATCATGCCATTGGTACAGAAGAAATCTATAGCACCAAAGAATGTCTGGTTGGAACAGCTACCATCAATACCATGCAGCGCAATGATACGTTGTGCAATGGTAGTACTGTGCTTGTCTGTCTCAATACGAGCAGTCACGTTAGGCAACGTCATGTCGAGCATAGCCCATGCATTTTGTCGGGCAATGTTCCACTTCATGTTCATCCCCTCACACTCAGCATCACCAAGGTTCTCAGTGATAGTGTCATGCACTCCGTTGAAGAAGTCAGCGTGACTCGCACAGTTAAAGCTATCCCCAACAACACCGATATATTCACCAGTCTCACTATTGATTACGTACTTCTTGTCCTTCACCTTGGTAGGTTCAAACACTGGATCAAAGTCTAGCCTCTCAGGAATCAGAGAGAACTGTGGTAGGTTTTCATAATCAAATGGCATATCTATTCTCCTTTCAGGTTAAATTGAAATTGTAATGTGTCTATTGCATCAGACAGTTCTTGTAAGTCAAAGGCAGACACCATCCTGATACCGCCCATGTCGGGGTATAAGGCAATGTCAAGCACCCTGTCTAACAATTTATTTACGTCAATAACAGCAGCACGTTGATCCATAGACAACTTGGCTATCCTGTTTCTACGTTGGATACGTGCTTTCTCACGCTCACTTTCCCAATAAGCAATACGCTCATCGTCAGTCATGTTCTTTAGTTTCTTGGGCATACTTTATCTCCTTTCATGTAATAATAAAATATATTATTAGTATAGTACCAACCAACTCACCAATTGATACTCCGCTTAAAAATATTAAGTCCATAGTTATACTCCCTTTAATTTAGAATGTCAACTGATGATTATCTTGTATGGTTTATACCACAGAAAAAAATATAGGTCAAGTATTAAAACTTAGTTACAAAGGTAACACCTTCTGTATCTAATTGTTTCATAGCCATGTATTCCTTATGCTTGGCATCTATAACAGCTTGATCGGCTTCCTCAAATACTAAGTCACCAAACTCACGCATGAGCCTACGCTTTTCTTCAGCTACATACAATAGTCTATCATCATTCATGTTCACCCCCATTACCTCTGCCAAGCCCACCAAAATATTGTGGCCTACGCTTGGCTGTTTCAAATACACCTGCCGTAATAAATATACCTGCTATCAGCAAGGCATGTGCTACAGCACTGATACCAAACACAGTGATAGAGCCGACAGACATTCCAAAGATAATACACCACATCCATGCGAGTATCTGCATAACCAGATGCCGTGTATTTGTATCAGGTATGTAGGACAGTGGGTTGTGTTTACTGTCCATGATTAGTTTGTATAGTTTAATCACAGCAATCGTCCTCTTCAAATTTACAACGTGTTGTATAATATGCCATCATCAATGCGGCTACCTCTGGGAAGGATTCCCAATCAACAGGTCTGCCACCTAACTGCATCTCAATCTCTGCGTCAAGTGCTACCAGTATGGCGTTCACTTGTTTCTTTGGTAGTTTAAGTGTTATCATTGTTTGTCTCCTTTCACAATATCTCTTACATCAATACAAAAACACTGCTGTTTAGGATAGTCAAAGCCACGCTCTGTCGCTGCCACATGGCAGGCAGACAGATACTTGTGGCTAGACCATATCTCCAAGTGTATTTCTACTGGTGTCAGCGTACCCATGCAAGCCAACACCACGCCAGCTATCTCATTCATCGGGTATAGCCGAACAATATATTTGTGTGTTATAGTCATCCTCATATTCTTTCCAGTGTATGTCACCAGAATTGCAAGCTATGTCCTCTGCATGGTCAGGTGAATCAGCCTCAACTGTGGCAACACAGACAACAGTATAACTTCGGGTTACTTCGTACTTAGGCATCTTCAATCTCCTCTACATATACTTCGTCATCATAGTCACCATCGTATTCTTTCCAGTGTATATCACCAGAATCACAAGCTATTTCCTCTGCATGGTAATGTGTATCTGCTTCAACTTTAGCAACACAGATAACAGTATAGCTTCGGGTTACTTCATACTTAGGCATTATCATCCTCCTCTTTGAACAATTCATGTGGTATTTTGTCCCACTCCTCACGCCTGATACGCCACTTGTCGTGCTGTATCGGTGTGCAAAAGCGTACCCATTTACGGCCTACCACTACCCATACAAGGCGTGTGCCGCACACTGGATAGCGTGTGTCGTATAGGTCACAGCGATATAGCTTGGCTGTAGCCCAAGTTGCTTCGGTTGGTTGCCAGCTAGGCGACATATCAATTCTCCTTCCATGCTTCAATCATTAGGTACACTACGACTACGACAGCGACAACCAGAAAACCAATGATGAACATGTCATCCATGCCCACGTCAGGCATCTGGTTTTGTATGCATAGGATTGTGTTGCAGTTAAGCATTATGGGTATCTCCTGTTTAAGTGTGTAGCTACAGCATGATTAACACTTTCATCTTTGTCAAACCAATAATCTAACATGACAAATTTTTGACGCTTGGCATTTGCACGCTCTATCTCCGCACTTGTCATGCGCTTTTTACTCACTCTCTTTGTGCGAAACTTCGTTGTCTTTACTCGCATTTCTATCATCCTCTTTTCTGTTATATGAACCTTTACCCTTGCGTGGCTTTTCCACTATAGGTCTACGCCTATTGTATGCCGCCACTGGATTGTGTATTTTAGTGATTCGGATAGTCATTTGTTTTGCTCCATATTCCATGCTACTATAAACCAGCCTACCACTAAACACCACGCACTGCAACCGAAAAATGTCCACGATAGCCACGTCATATAGCCCACACCATGCAGTGATAGCATGGCAAAGCAAAAGAATACGCCCACCATTAGCATGGCAATCAGAAATAAATCTAACATTTCAAACTTTCGCATCAGTCTATCTCCCAATCTCTCAGAATGTTAATAGCAAAACCACCCACTATCTTTAATGATTTAACTTGTGTGGCAGTCAAGCACTTTTGTTTCATCAAATGATTTACAATACACCTGCCTTGCCTGTCCTGCGGATAGTATCTGGTTGTTCCGTATACATCACGGACACTAAAGTTTAGTAAGTTTTCTGTCCCTATCGGGTGTATTTCATATTCCATTTTACATTTTCCCTGTACTGATAACGATAAGAAGTGAGCAGTTTTATCGGTCATACTCAGGACTTTATATGGTCTATTTCTGTGAGGGCTAACCATACCCACCTACATTTTAGTTTTATGTCGCTGTAGGTTTAACAGTGTTTATACTCACCCGACAATCTCACTTTGTGCTAACTCATACCACCTATGGGCAGAATTTATTATCATGTTGGTATACTTGATAGCATAGCCAGTGCCAGCAGTCAAGTCGTGTTTGCTTATCAAGTGTTTGTGCATATGTTCCACACTATCCCAATTTTCTAATAGTCGCTTGCATAGCATATCAAATTGTTCATCAGTTAAAACTTGCTTATCCTCTTGATAATATAGATAGCTACTCATTAGATACCAAGGCACTAGCCTATGTATTGATAGATTTTCTATGGTCATTTTGTCACCTATTACTTGATGTTATGTATTCTGCGCCATGTCACCCATGTAATCGCTTGCAATTCAAATGCTTTCAATGCCCTACCATTTACACGGGTACGCTTACACGCTTGCACATACAACGCTTGCAATTCCCTGTATTCTTTTACACCTATGTTGGTTTTATCGTCAGTCAATCCGACACGCTCACCATATGCGATATTACGCGCATGTCCGTCTATTGTGCAAGTATCATCACCCATAATGTTGCGATAGAAAGACACAATTTTTTGCCCATTGAGAATGGATATAACCCCATCATGGTCAGGCAATGCTTCAAGTATGAGCCATGCCTTGTGCTTCATAGCATGGTATGTGGATACTTTGACGCTATCAATGCCATCACCATTGACAAACGCCTCACATAAATCCCTAGCGTTGATTATGTTTCTATCCCATTTGTTGTTAGGTGATAGTGCCGCACATACACCCGTTACAATGTGTAAGGGTATGTCTAAGTCTAATGCGATGCGGTTACACTCAGATAGTGCGTTTGCGTACCACACGATCCCGTCACGTTTTTCTTCTGGCGTAGCCATCTTGTAGATGGCAAGTATATTTTCAACAGTCATAATTCACCTCTATTGATTGTTGGTTTAAGTGTAGTTATGGGGTGCAATGCACCATGTTAGCACATTGCATCCAATTGTTAGGCATTTACATTTTTTGGCGAAACAAACTGTCCCTTGGCATCACGCCCCATCATAGGATAGGAAGCGTGTCCAGACATTGAGCCTTGCGGCTTGCCATAACGTGTTAAGCCATTTTTACCTTTACTGTCAGAACGATGAAAATATAGCTTGCCGTTATAGGCGGGAACAATGTTTTTCACGTTAGCAGTTAAGATTTTTTTGATAGTCATAATAACACCTCATTGGTTGTTGGTTTTGGAATATGGGTATAATCATTACACCCCATAATCACACTTGTCAATTATTAATATGGGCTAGGTGCATGGCATCACTTTTTGTCCCCGTCTTTCCGCGTGGGAAGTGTACACCTCACCCATATTTTAGCAAGGTTGCTGTCGCTACTGGCCGCGCACCTATTGGATTAGGACTTTTCAGACGCGATTAGTCTCAGTAGGTAGCTAACGCATTATGTCTCTTATACGATACTGCTACACCTTGACAGCTTTGGCATGGTCGCACTCTTAGAGTGTAGCGTGTTCTCACGCTAGGGATCAATCAACCCCGTCTGGTATCCATGTCTACCCCACAATTCAGCATCTTCTATGAGAGCGCACTATTGCGGCGAGTCGCATTTATTGTTAGTAGTCTAAACTTGCAATGTCTGTTTTGTCAATTCCCTTGTTTGT
>Ga0098038_1001495_pt1 | contig 10098 bp, 11 predicted proteins | sample 5B_taG_FD_75051 | JGI IMG/M metagenome (GOLD analysis project Ga0098038, IMG submission 75051) | Marine viral communities from the Subarctic Pacific Ocean - 5B_ETSP_OMZ_AT15132_CsCl metaG | ecosystem: Environmental > Aquatic > Marine > Oceanic | place: Pacific Ocean | collected 2015-01-08 | reverse complement strand
GAACACTGGGCACAGGAAGTAATTGAGGAATGTGCAGCGTTTCCTAATGGACAATACGATGACTATGTTGATTCTATGACCCAAGCTGTGTTAAGATATCGGCAAGGTGGATTTGTAAGTACCTATTCTGATGATTGGGACGAACCATCCATGAAACTTGAAAAAGAGTATAAATATTATTAGGAGATTTTATGCCAAGATTAGAAAGAGGAACATATCAAAACCCTAGAGGAGATAGAACAAAAAAATCTATTGAAGAACATGTTAAAGGAATGAGAAAAAACAGAACCTTTCAATACAAAAAAAATGATAGAGGAAAGATAATTAAAATTCCAATGCTAACAGGCGGCCAAGCAAAAATTGCAGCCAAAGCTCCACCACCAAATAAAATTGATGAAAAAGATTTTGCTGTGCTTAGAGCAGAAAAAGCAAAAGGCAGAGGCATGGGTTTACAAGATGAGTCTGTTAAACCAGGTAAAGTTATGAAAGCTAAAAGAGGAACAGGTGTTCTTGCAGAAAAAGGAAAAAGCAACACTTTCTCAGGGTATTCAAAACCATTTAAAGGTCCTCAACACAAAGGTAGAGTTGCAACAATCGTTGGTGTGAAGCCAGGTGCTAAAATAAAAGGTCAAAAGAAAAAATTCAAATCAATGGAAGAGATGAGAAAAGCAAAAGGTTTTAAACCAGGAGAAACTGCAAAAGATTTTAATAAAAGAAGAATGATGTTAGCTGGTGCTAAAGAAGCAGCTAAAGCAACTAGAATAGGAAAAATAGTTTTACCTATCGCAGCTGCAGGAGTCGCTGCACAACAATATTTAAAATCTAAAATGAAAAAGAAAAATAAAAAAATGGGTGGTGGCATGATGATGCAAAGACCTATGGGTTATGCTCTTGGAGGAGTTGGTGCAGCACAAACAAGAAAAAAAGATTTACAGAGAGGACCTACTAAAGGTCAAGCAGCTGCTAGGCCAAAGAAAAATAAATTAAGTTTAGGAAGAACACAATACAAAACTTATACAAAAGAACTAGATACTCAATTTGATAAAGCAGAGAGACTTCAAAAAAGTGCCAAGGGGGCTTCACCAACTATAAAAGCAAATTTAGAAAAAAAAATTAGGAAATCTCCTCTATTTAAAACTAATGAAATAGTCTCCTCTTCTAAAAGAGACGCTTCAAAAACTTTTCTTAATGTCGGTGGTATGATGGAAGATAGAAAATCAGAAGGTAGAAGAGAACGTAGAGCAAAAATTATAAAAAAAATTATGGGTGTTAAACCTGGTGCCATGGGAACAGAGGCAGGACGTGTTGCTAAAAAAGTTGTAAACACTTTAACGGCTCTTCAAAGAGATGGAACAAAAGTTAAAAAAATGGGTGGCGGCATGATGCAAAAACCTATGGGTTACAAAAAAGGCGTAATGGTCATGGCTCGTGGTTGCAAACTCGGTAGAAAAAAAGCTACTAAAATTACATAGGAGGGACCATGTCCCTTAAGAGTTTATTAAACCTTGGGAAGGAATTACTTAAGGCTAAGAAACCTTCAGCAACACCGACCACCGGACAACAGACAAAACAAATAACTTATACTCCTCAACCTTCACAACAACAGGCTAAGGATTTAGTTACACAAGAATTAAGAAATCCTCCAGTAGTTTTAAAAAAAACTAAACCTTTACAAATGGGTGATGAGATGGCCCCTGCTTTTGGTTCGTCAACATACGATTGGACTATGAGAATGGGGAGAGGTCAATACACAGCTGATGAATGGTTAAATCATTTAACTTCTACAAGAAAAGTAAATTTTAAAATATTTGGTAAACCTGCAACTAAAACTGTGAGGGAACAGAAAAGATTTAAATATGATTCAGGACCCTTTGCCGGTAAAGAAGTTAGTGTATCCAAAGAAGAATTATTTGATTCTAATTTAGCAATATTTAATGAAGCAGGAAATCTAACAGGTGGACTGCTATATGCAGCCAAAAAGTTTGGTCTTAAACTTGATGCAAATGAAGTAGGAGCAATGTTAAAATTAAATCCTATTAACAGGTTAAAACCAATAGAGCTTGGTGTCAGTAAAGGTGCACAAGAGGCTTTTGATACATCATTAAAAAATGCAAGAAATATTGTTCAGGATTTACAAGTAAAATATAAAGATAACATGACTTACAAACAAATGCTTGACGATGTGCAATATTATTTAAAAAATGAAGGAGGAATACCAAGCGGTGGTCAAGTATCTGAATTAACTAAAGCAGCAAAAAAGATTGGTGTTGAATTGCCTTTAGATGAAAGAAAAGTTTTAAATAAAGTTATTGGAGATGTAAATGCAAAAGTTGCTCCATTAAAAGCAAGTAAAACAAGATATGGTACTGAGTCTAGCTATACACTACAAGGTGGTAAAGATTACAGAGAAACAATTTTTACTTTACCTGAAGATATTGTAACAAACACTAATCCAAGAAATAAAGGCGGTCACTTTACTGAAGTTATAGGAGACACAAATAATATTTATCATATTAGATATGACACAAGGTTCACACCAGATGGTAAAAAAGTTTTTATGATTAATGAAATACAATCTGATGTAAACCAAAGTATTGCAAAATCTTTATCTAAAGCTCAACAATTATCTGGCGAAGCTAGACTAAATCCTTTCAATGCAGATTTAGAATTAAATTTATTAGTTAATCAACGTGGTAAAATGTTGAAAGATTTAGATGATGCAATTACTAATAATGAATTTGGTAGAGTAAATGCAGTGAGTGCATCCTTGAAAGATGTTAACAATAAATTAAGAAGATTAACAACTAGAAATGAATATAGTGATAATGTAAAAGATTATTATCCAATGGTAGAAGCTGATTCATATGGAGACCATGCAGTAAAATATTTAATGCAGAAAGCTGCACGAGAAAATGTTGATTACGTAGCCGTTGCCCCGTTTGACAAAGTAAGTTTTAGACAAGGATACAAAGCGGGTAATGAAAGATTTTATGGTTATGCTAATGGTAAAGGAATAGGTAAAAAAGGAAAAGCAGTTCTTCCAGATGTAATGTCCAAAAATGCTAGATTCTATGGATCAAAAGCAGGGTCTACAAAAATATCTTTATCCGATCCAACAAAACCTTATAAGTATGTTAAATCAGATAATTTTAAATACCCAAAAGATCATCCACTTAAAGGAAAAGAAATAAAAAGTTCATATCATGATGAAGCTGCTATGAATCCTGCAAAGGGAACAAAGAATATTCCTGAAGGAGATCCACGCTTGTATTTTGATGCATATGCTATTAAAGTAGTTCCATTAATGAGAAATACACAAAAAACTTACAAGTCTAAAGGAGGACTTGTGGTGGATATGTTTAAACCAATAAGGTACAATTAATCATGGCAGTAGAAAAAGTAACAGAGGAATTAGCAGAGGAAAAGCTAGAACAACCTGATGGTCTTCCAATTGACGTTCAAGTAGAAGGTGAAGAAGAAGAAGTAGAAGAAAGACCTCAAGATGATTTTAATGCTAACTTAGCAGATGGCATGGACGAGCGAGAGCTTAAGGACATGGCTATGACTCTTATTGAAGAATACAAAAAAGATAAAACATCTAGAAAAGAATGGGAAGACGCTTACATAAAAGGTTTAGATTTACTAGGCACTAGATATCAAGAGGTGACAAGACCTTTTAAAGGAGCTTCCGGTGTCACACATCCTTTGTTAGCTGAGTCTGTTACACAGTTTCAAGCACAAGCTTATAAAGAATTAGTACCCTCTGATGGGCCAGTAAGAACCCAAGTTCTTGGTGTACAAACACCGGCCACCGAATCACAAGCAGAAAGAGTTAAAGACTACATGAATTACCTGCTGATGGAGGAGATGGAAGATTACACAACTGACATGGATCAGATGTTATTTTATTTACCACTATCAGGATCTACATTTAAAAAAATTTACTTTGATGCTTTACAAGATAGACCAGTATCTAAATTTATTCCTGCAGAAGATTTCGTAGTCCCTTATTATGCTAGTGATCTGAAAGATTGTGAGAGAATAACTCACGTTATTAAAATGACTAATAATGAAATTACCAAAAAAATGGCTGCAGGTTTTTACAGAGACATAGAACTTATTGATAGTAATTCTGAACCAGACTCAGTACAAAAAAAATTAAATGAACTTGAAGGGATTAAAGGTACTGGATCAGATTATCTACATACTGTTTTAGAAATGCATGTAGATTTAAATTTAGATGATTTTGAAGATTTTGATGACAAAGCTAAAAAAATAAAAATTCCATACATCATTACTATTGATGAAGGCAGCGGAGAAGTTTTATCTATTTACAGAAACTACAAACCTGGTGATATTACTTACCAAAGAACAGAATATTTTGTTCATTACAAATTTTTACCAGGACTAGGTTTTTATGGTTTTGGTTTAACACATATGATTGGTGGGTTATCACAAGCTGCAACACAAGCTTTAAGACAATTGATTGATGCAGGTACTTTAAAAAATTTACCAGCAGGTTTTAAATCCAGAGGTATTAGAGTTAGAGATGATGATCAACCAATTCAACCAGGAGAGTTTAGAGATGTCGATGCACCTGGAGGAAATATAAGAGATCAGTTTTTTAATTTACCTTTTACAGAGCCATCAGGAACACTTTACAATTTAATGGGCTTTGTTGTGCAAGCAGGACAAAAATTTGCTGCAATAACAGATTCAAATATAGGAAATGATGTTCAAAACAGAGCTGTTGGTACTACGATGGCGTTAATGGAAAGAGGATCACGAGTGATGAGTGGTGTTCATAAACGTTGTTACTATGCAATGAGGTTAGAATTTAAAATTTTAGCAAGAATTTGTGGAGAATCATTACCACCAGAATATCCATATGACGTTTATGGTGGTCCAAGAGAAATAAAACAAGCAGATTTTGATAATAGAATAGATATTTTACCTGTTGCAGATCCAAATATTATGTCTATGTCACAAAGAGTAACACTTGCACAAGCACAATTGCAAATTGCACAGTCAAATCCACAAATGCACAATCTACATGAAGCTTACAGACGTGTTTATGAAGCATTAGGTACAAAACAAATAGAAGCAATTCTTAAACCACCACCAAAACAACCAGAACCTTTGGATCCTGCTAAAGAAAATGCACGTGCATTACAAATGAAATTACTTACTGCGTTTGAATTCCAAGATCATGATGCTCATATTGCTGCTCACATGGCATTTATGGCATCAAGAATGGTTCAAATTAATCCACAAGTGTATGCTTTAATGCAATCACATATTTCTGATCACATTTCATTCAAAGCAAAAGCACAAGTTAAACAAATGATTATGGAAAATCCTGAAATGTCACAAATGGCTCAACAAGATCCACAACAATTTGAAATTATGTTTGAAGCTGAGGTTGCAAAGGTTGCAGCACAGATAACTCAAGAGTTAGTTCAATCAGAAATAGCTTCACAAAACAAAGAAGACCCATTAATTAAAATCAAACAGCAAGAAATTGATTTAAGAGCAATGGATTTACAAAGAAAAGCAGAAGAAACTAAATTTAGAGCTGATCAAGAAAATCAAAGAGCTTTAGCAAGACTTGAATTTGATTATGATAAACTTGAACAACAAGATGATCAATCTGAAGAAAGAATTAGTGTAGCGAGAGAAAAAATTGAAAAAAAATAACGATAAAGGACTAAGTGGAGGAGTAAGATCTGGGCCACCGCCTAAGAAAGGACCAAATCCACAGGGAATTTCAATTAAACATGCAAAAAAAATCTTACGAAAATCTAAACAACACAAGTAAATTATTATTTTTAGCTGGATTGTTTGATGGTGAAGGAAGTTTTGGAATTTGGGGTAAGGGTAATGGTAAAAAATCATTTCAATGTTCTGTTGAGATGTGTGATAAGGATTCTGTAGACAAATTTTCTAAATTTTTTGGTGGAAACGTTGTAAAACCAAGAATAAGAAAAGCCCACTGGTCACAAACTTACAAATGGAAGCTTTCTGGTAGTAGGGCTTTCGAATGTATAAATAAAATGATAGAATATATGTGTCAACGTAGACAGGAGAAATACGAAAATGTGGTTAAGCGCAATTAAATTAGCCGTCTCTGCTGGAAGTAAAATTTATGCTAACAAGCAGAGAACAAAAATGGCAATGTCAGATGCACAGCTTATGCATGCATCTCGTATGGCCGAAGGAAAAGAAGCTTACCAGGGCAAATTGTTAGAAGCTCGTCAGTCGGACTGGAAGGACGAGGCCGTTTTGATAATTTTAAGTTTGCCCGTGTTGGTGCTCGCTTGGGCAGTCGTATCGGATGATCCGACAGCGATGGACAAGGTAAAATTGTTCTTCGAGATGTTTTCGCAGCTGCCGGGATGGTTTACAAATTTATGGATCCTTGTCGTGGCGAGCATTTATGGTATAAAGGGTACACAAATATTTCGTAATGGAGGAAAAAAATAATGACAAAATTATGTCCAAGAGGTAAGGCTGCAGCTAAAAGAAAATTTCGAGTATATCCTTCAGCATATGCTAATGCATACGCTAGTAAAATTTGTGCAGGTAAAATTAAAGATCCAAGTGGCACAAAAAGAAAAGATTTTAAAGGACCTAAACCAACAGGTGCTAAAAAAGGTGCGTTGATGATTATGATTGCAGTTGGTAAAAAGAAAAAAGTACAAAAGAAAATGGGTGGCGGAATGACTGCAGGTTCTAGATCTGCTTTAGGTAGATTACAAAAAGCTGCAATGATGAGTAAAGGTGGTGGCTTTGATGCAGGCACTCCAGGCAAAGTAAGAGATATTTTAAATAAACAAGTAAGAGTTGGTAATAGAATTGCTGGTAGAAGACCTACAAAAAGTGATATGGATAAGTTAAAAAAAATAGGAAGACCAAAACTAGAAAAAATTTTAAGAAGCAAAAAGTTTAATAAAGGCGGTGAATCAAAAGATAAAATGAAAACTAAACCTTATGGTATTGAAGACAGAAAAGTCAAAATAGAAAAAATAATGACCAGAAAAGAAAAAGCTGCTAAAGACAAAAAATATGGAATAGGCTTGTATATGAGTAAAGGTGGTGGTGCTGATTTTATTAATACTGTCAAACCTAGAAAAAGAGGTAACCCTGCAGTAGTTACAAACTCTGATGAAAGAGCTAAGAAAAAAGGTATTATAAGAAAAGCAAATAAATACTCACAAGGTGGAGATGCAAAAATTAAAAAAGTTATTAAAGGATTAAGAAAAGCATCTAAAACACATGCTGGCCAAGCAAAAACTTTAAGTACAATCAAACTTAGAGGTGGTGGAGCTGCAATAAGAGGTACAAATTTCAAAGGCGTTTTCTAATGTATAAGAGAGGCACCTGTTGGGAAGGCTATGTCCAAGCTGGTATGAAAAAGAAAGGGAACAAAATGGTTCCCAATTGTGTACCAGCAGGTTCAAAAAAAATGGCCCAAGGTGGTTTAACAAAATGGTTTAAAGAAAAATGGGTAGATATTGGAGCAAAGAAAAAAGGTGGAAAGTTTCAAGAGTGTGGACGAAAGTCTGCCAGTGGTTCAAAAAGAAAATACCCAAAATGCGTACCGCTTGCAAAAGCCACAGCGATGACAAAGTCGCAAAAGGCCTCTGCTGTCAGCAGAAAAAGAGCAGCAGGTAACACAGGACCAAAACCAACAAACGTAAGGACATAACATGTGGAAATGGATTGTAAATTTATTTAAACCTAAAAAACAACTTCCAGTTATAACTTCTGTAAAACCTAAAATAGATTTATCAGGTCTTACAAAAGGAGATTTGAAAAAATTAAGAAAACAGGGAAAAATATAAATTTTTTAGTTTGCAACCATCTTATATTTAATATAAATAATCTTCATGATTAATGGAGATAGTATTGAGTATGAAATACTTGAAGAAGCCTGCAAAACATTAGACAAAGATGACTTATTAACAGCTGAGATTGGTGTAAGACAAGGACAAGGTTCTAAAGTAATTCTTGATTCATTAATATTTAAAAAACATTGGCATATAGGTATTGATCCTTATGGAAATATTAAATACCGTCACTTTGACAATGATAAAAATAAAACCTGGAATGGGAATTCTACTCCTCCTAGTTATCCTAATTCAATGAAACAACAATTAATAAAAGATTTAGATTATCCTAATTTTACTTTGTATCAATTAGGTGATGATGAGTTCATGAAAAGATTTTCTGATGGTGTTCCAATCTACAATGAAAAAAAAGAAGTAAAATCAAAATATGATTTAGTTCATTTTGATGGACCACATAGTACAATCGATGTAATTAGAGAGGCTTTATTTTTTGGAGAAAGATCTCATGCAGGAACTGTATTTGTTTTCGATGATTATCCTAAATATGATATGGATGCTGTTTTAAAAATAATTGTTAATGAATATGGATTTATGTTATTAAAACAAGGTACAAATAAAATATCACTTAAGAGAAATTGATGGACATTGATACAATTTCGTTAGTACAAACTACAATTAAGAAAAATCTTCATTCTTTAAAACAACACGCTATATATGGTGTTGACACCATAGAGAAACTACAATATGTTAGAGGTCAAATCAGGTCATTAGAAGACCTGCAACAGGATCTTAATGACCTGCTTGTTACAACGGAGTAAGAAGATGATAGAGTCCACGGAGACACCGAAACGGACTGAAGCACTTCTAGATGCCTACAAGGCAAAAGAAGAAGTTGAAACAGTCCTCGATCCAAAAGCGATCGATAAATCAACATTAGATAAATTACCAACACCAACTGGATATAGAATTTTAGTTCTGCCTTTTGCAGGACCAAAAAAAACCAAAGGTGGAGTGTGGTTGTCTGATACAACACAAGAAACAATACAAATGACTACAGTGTGTGGTCTTGTGCTTAAAATGGGAGATCTTTGTTATCACGACAAAGAAAAATTCCCTAAAGGCCCATGGTGCAAACTAAATCAATGGATAATTTTTAGTAGGTACGCGGGTTCAAGATTCAAAATAGATGGAGGAGAAGTTAGAGTTTTAAATGATGATGAAGTCATTTCAACTATTACTGATCCAAATGATATTTTGCACCATTATTAAGGAGGACTAAATGGCAGAAGAAAATAAAAATCCAGAAGTTGAAATAGATACTGATGGCGTAAATGAAGAAACAGTAACAGTAGATGCTCCTAAAGTATCCACTGAAGCTTTTGAAAAAAAACAAGATGTAGATCTAGGTTATGTAGATGTTAGTGGAGGAAAAACTGCAAAAGAACTCTTACAAGAAACTAAAACAGAGTCTACAGAAGAAGTTGAAATAGAAGAAAAACCGAAAGTTAAATTTGAACAAAAAGAAGAAGAGGAAGATCCTAATCTTCAAGATTATTCTGAGAAAGTACAAAAAAGAATAAAAAAATTAACTTTTCAAGCTAAGGAGGCAGAAAGAAGAGAAAGAGCTGCTGTTGAATATGCTAAAGGTTTAAAAAATCAATATGAAACTTCTGAAAAAAAGTTTCAAGAAACAGATACTAATTATCTTAAAGAATATAGTGCGAGAGTTGATTCAGAAAGAGACAAAGCAAAAGCTGAATTAAAATCTGCATTAGATTCTCAAGATGCTGATCAAATTATGGAAGCTCAGGATAAGCTTACAAAATTGGCTGTTGAAAAAGAAAAAGTTTCTATGACTCTTGCAGATAAAGAGTCAAAGAATAAAGAAAAAGAATCACAAAACGTAAATAATGTTGAAAATACACAACCACCAATTAGCACTAGAGCACAAGAATGGGCTAGTGACAATGAATGGTTTGGATCTGACAGAGTATTAACTTCTGCTGCTATGGGAATACATGAAGACCTTCTGCAGGAGGGAATTGACGCGGAGAGTGATGTCTATTATAATCAAATCAACAAACGTATGAAGGAGTATTTCCCTCAGAAATTTGCCGAATCTTCTACTGAAGAAAAAACAAAAGCTGCACCCGTCCAAAACGTAGCTTCTGTTAGCAGAAGATCAGGTGGACGCAAGTCTGTGAAACTCACCAAATCGCAGGTAGTTATCGCTAAGAAATTAGGGGTG
>Ga0098038_1001494_pt1 | contig 10099 bp, 5 predicted proteins | sample 5B_taG_FD_75051 | JGI IMG/M metagenome (GOLD analysis project Ga0098038, IMG submission 75051) | Marine viral communities from the Subarctic Pacific Ocean - 5B_ETSP_OMZ_AT15132_CsCl metaG | ecosystem: Environmental > Aquatic > Marine > Oceanic | place: Pacific Ocean | collected 2015-01-08 | reverse complement strand
TCATTTAATTATATATTAGCATTATCATTTTCAATAATAATGTTTTATTCAAGATTACTTTCATAAAAGTTATTTATAATGAAATATATCGAAAAAATCTCGTAAGGTCAAATTTATTACGAGCTTTTTTTATCGATCAACCAACTTTTTGGTAAATCTTTTTCTGCCCATATTATTCCATGTTTATCACAAAACATTCCATATGTTGTTTTTGAACCTTTTCTAATTTTTGTTTTGCCTGACATAAATAATATTCTAATATCTAATTCTGGATGTTGTTTCTTAATCAACAAATGTTTGGCTCTATCTTCAGTTGTCCACCTTCCTTTTGCCTCAACCAATATACCATTTGGTAATGTGAAATCTACCAAATAAGTACGTTTCTTTTCTGGTACTGTAAATGGTACGGTTGTACATTCATATATCTTTTTTGGGTCTATTTTATGTTTTGAAATTTGTTGTGCAACCTTACTTTCAAATCCTGATCTATAACCTTCTTTGATTGCTTTTTGTCGTGTCTTACTTTTGCTTCTCCAAGCCATATGTAACTCCTTTTATATAAATATTAGTAATCCCATCTAACAATGAAATTCATATCAATATCCGATCGCTTTTGGATCGGTTGAGCACATTTTCCTACTGCTAATAATTGTGCTTTCTCATTATATAATCCAATAGTTGTTATATAAGGAAATGCTGATCCTGACATAAACATACGTTTACGAAATTCTCCTGGTGCTAAATTTGATTGTTTTGAATCATTTGCACAACCATCTAATGAATTTGGATTTGTTGTTGGAGTAAACGTTGAACTAGGATTAACTGATACATTACATTCATCTTTTGGCACACGAACCATTACTTGATTTTCGTATATTTGATGAGTACCACGATATTTAACAGTATATGTATGATCATTACCAAATGTTCCCGACCCTGTATTATATTTTGGTAATGGAGAAGATACAACTATCTGACCATTACGATTAAACACATTACCAGCAATATTTGTTTGATATAATGATCCCGAAAAATAATCATTGCTAGACAAAGAAGAAATACCAGTTTGATTTACTGCATAATCATACATTCTTATTTCAGCCATTTCATATCCTTGACCAGTCCTGATAGATCCATGACTTCCAGTATGAGTTGTTGTTGGCGAGCCAATCATAAGATCTGCACTATTTATTGTTGATCCAAAACCTGATAAATTTATTGCCAGGCCTGGGTCTGCTCCTACATGATCAATTTGTTCACCATTAGCAAAAACAAATATATTTGACCCTGAATTTTGAACAGTGAGATGATTCCAGGAATTTCCTAATGAACCTGTCCATGGAAGTAAATTATATACAGCACCAGTAGTTCGACTTCCATCTCCTAATAAAACTGCTAAACGAATTGAAACTGGTTCTCTTTCTGTTTCATCAGTAGATAATGCACTTGCTTGCATACGTGCTAAATTGATAGCAAATGGAAATCGTTGGCCTGCTACTTGGCTAACTAGTTGTGAATTACCGGCTGTAGCATTTACAGGTGCAGTTGCCTCATTTCGCACAATGGTACGAAATTCCATAGTTTTAGTTGTTGTATTAAAAAACTTTTCTTTGATAACAGCTTGTTTATTGAAAAGAGGAAAATATTCAGTTACTACTGCACCACCATTATACTCATTATTATTTGAAGGACTAAATCGAACCCAACATGATATAGTCCAATCATCACATGCGCCCATTCTATCAAATACACTATCATGAGGTATACGTATATAAGATGCTGATGCATGTCCAAGTGATGCAGAACTATATTGTAATGCAAATCCTGAACTAGTATATTCTCCATAATATTGTGATGCACTAATAAAGGACGTTTGAACTCCAGGAACTAATGATACATTGCCTTCTACAGTTGTAGTTTCTTTTTTGCCATTCAATGAATATGTAATATTTTTTCCAGAAAAATGCGCTCCTCCTTGTATAACATCAGATTTAGTATTGATATTATTAACTTGTTGAAATTCATTATTAAATGATAAATAAAAAAAATTGTTACTAGCTGATGCAAAACTAGCTGTTTGAATTGCATAATCTCTTAAATTACCAAACTTATCTGCATGTAAATGATATGATGATAATGTACCTAATTTAGATTCTATAAATACAGTATTAGGTTTAATACGTTCTCCTACATCATTATATGGTATTGCAAGTGTTGATGCAGATAAATGAAATTGTTTTTTTGTACGAGATGATAATGCATGTTCAGATATGTAATCATTATTATTTCCAATTTTATAAAATCTATGATTTAAAGATTTCCATAAAACATGCATATTAGTTCCATCTGGATTCGTAGGATATGGCATTTCTAATAATCCAGTTCCTGTATCTGAATTTAAAATATCTATACGATCACCACGATATCTTGCTGACTGTGTTACATTTGCTGCAATTGTCGAATTACTTATTTTATAAGATTTATAAGACTTGAAGGGTCTTTGATGTACATCATTTGCTTTAATGGGTCGAAAAACTGATGGTTTAATTGGCATGTCATGTCGTTATTTAGTTTTAAAAGTCTAATTTAACTTTAACAAGTGCTTCTCTAGTAAAGTTCTTCAATAAAGGCTGACTTAATTTAGCTACTGCTAATAATTCTTTTCTAATATTATATAATCCTACAGTTGTAATATATACTTGTGGATTTGATCTAAATGTTGGATAATGTAAATCACCTAATGATCCACTAGTGAATGAAGGATTATTTGAATAATTATATTCTCCATTTTTTATACGTACAAAGTAATAAGTTGATTTAACTTGTTCTGATGATCTAGCTTGTATTCCACCGGTTTTAACTGTCCCTGATACTCCATTTGAACTAGATATTGATGCAAATAATTTTAAAGCATTTGCTCCTTCAATTTGAGAAGCAGTTACAGATGCAAAATTTACTTGAGAATTTAATGTTTCTCCATTTAATATTGCAACACCATGTTGTGGATATAATAATCCATAAAATGTTGGACTACTAGGATTAAATACTGACACACCTCCATCAATCGATCCAGATATAAGATTATAAACTTGTCCTCCTTCATCTTGACCAGGATCATTAATTGATGAATCATCAATTACTTGTACAAAATATCCTGTTCCATCTAATTTTACATTTGAACCTGTATGAGCTGAATTTAAACTAGATCCTAAACCATCTGTACCAAGTGAACCAGATAATCTGGCTAATGATATTTCAAAATTGCCAGGATCTATTTTTTCTCGTATGTTAGCACGATTAAAGTTTAATATGTAAATTTGTTTTGTATCTATTCCATTAATTGTAAATTTTTTATCATTAGGGGCTAATAATAATTGAGCATATTGTTTATAAATTGCTCTCGAAGGAGTATCATTATTCAAATTACCAGTTGTATCTAATGATCCAGATCCATCTACATGTCCATAGGCAATTGAAAATTCTGAAATTGCATTTGAATTAGTTGAAGGATCGCCTGTACTATGTACTTCATGAAAATAAGATCTTTGGGCAGCAGTTAATAATGAAGAAGTAAACATTGTAACTAAACTACCTGTATTTCCAGAAAATAATCCTTTTGTTACTGTTTCGACTTGTAAAGGTAATACATCATCATTTTCAACAAATGGAGTATATATTCTTCCTAATCGACTTAATTGAGCCGCGGCTTGCTGTTCTGCTACAATATCATTTGCTAATGATATTGCTAATTGTTGAATTTGTTGTTGTGTCGAAGGACCATTACTAGCATTTGCATTGTTCTGCGCTGCTTGGCCTCTGTTAGGTGTTGCTTGATTACCCTGACCTCCAAAATATCTTGCCATAATTTGTTTTCCCTATTATGTTGTTAAACCAGCTGGTGAAGTATTAAAATTACCTACCTGTGCCTTTTTAACAACGATGTTTATCAATATACGTCCGCCGGTCTCATTACCTACAATTAATACTGATGTTGTTTTATCTGAATCAGTATGTGTTTTTCCAGTAATAGTAAATGCTGTACCAGATACTGTTTTACTTTGAGCTGCTTCATTATCACCTACAAATGCAGGTATAGATGCAAACTGTGAACCACCCGTTGCAATTATATCACATACATCTGAATCTGCTAACACTGCAGTATAACCAAATGTTGTATTTCCAAGTTGAAAATTAACTGTTTGTGGTGTAATTGGACTACTAGCCTCTCCAGCATTTAATGTTATTTTTGTTAATCCACCTACACTAACTACCGGTATTCTCGGTGTATTTACTGGCAGTGTTACTAGTTTATATTTTAACATTTGTGTTTCATCTGGCAATGCTTCTACAATTGGCATATTCTCAATTGCAGCTCCATAGAAAGCTGTTCCTAATGGATGATCTGGATTATATAAATCATAATCTACTTCATCATCTGCTAACGCGAATTGCGTAATTTTAAATTCATCTCTGCCTCTAGCTAAAAGTTCTCTTCCTTTTTTAGTAAGTATAGCATCGATCGTTATTGTCGAATTATTTAAGTATCCCATAGTTTACCCTATCTTTTTTAATAAATATGCATCCATATTGATTTCTTATATTAATTTAATCATCTTCCGTAGATTTGTGATGAATTTGGTCTAGGTGTCGGCCGTACTGGCGAAACTGGTTGGCCGGCTATATCTGTTCTAACAGGTTCTGGTGCCTCAATTGTTAAGTTTCCAGCATTATCTCCTTGTGCCAAATCTGGATCTCTATTATATATAATCTGATTTGGATTTGCTCCATATACTTCAATGATCGGAGCATATCCTAATTCTACATATCCAGAAGCTAAATTTATTCCTGGTGCTTGAATTCTAGTTCCTAAATATTTTATTCTATCCGATTGTGCATTTGGATCATCTTGATAAGAAGCAATTGCTAAAGATGAACTATAAAAATCACCTAATGATGCACTATAAGCAACATTTGCATTTTTAACTTGTTTTGTAAAATGTAAAGATCCTGTACTATAATGTAATATTTTCTTTTTAAATATTTTGCTAGGTCTAGGTTCTAAAATTTGTTGGGGTCGTATTTGATCTCCAAATCCATTACTTTGTTTGCGTAATGTTGATATTAGATGTACTGTATCTAATTCAATTGTAGCTCTAGTTGGAACATAACCATTAGGTGATTCACCTAATTCATCAGATGATGGTGCTGCAATCTGAGATCCAGATACAAATATGTAATTATAATTAAATTCAAAAGTTATATTCGTTCTAGGTTCAATATGTACATTTTTAAATTCTATAAAAGATGATGACATTTCTGATCCAAAATTCATATTTACAAATACTGTTTCTGATTTTTCTTGAATTGTACGCCCAACTATTGCTCCATTATTGCTTGAAATAAAAAGAGTTTGACCCTCATTACCTACTATTCGATTATGTTCTCCATGAATATTATCTGGAGTTGTCATAATTTTACAATTTATAGAAGCTGTTAAAATTTCTCCAAATTCAAAATTATTTGCTCCGCCTCCGACAGATGATGATGGCAATCTATGTTTCAAAGCAAATTTCAAATCTTGTATTGTTTCTGATTGATTGTAAGTTGCAAATTGACATCTTATTTTATCAGTTTGAGAATTTGAAAATCCAAATGGCATGTCTCCGATTGATTCAGACATGAAAAGATTTGAAGTCTTTAATGTATTTGTATCAAATGATGACCATGTAGATCCGGTTGTACTTGCATCTGATGAGCCAGTTATAATATATGTATGAAGTAATGAACTAGTCATACTATTTGCTTCATCTGCTGGTGGTATATGATTAACATTAAAATAATCAGAACTTCCTGTAAATTGTCCACTATCATTATAATATTGAGCAATATAATTTCCAGTATCATTATAACCACTTGAACCCACATGATAAACATGTGTTGTTTCTTTTAAAGAAGGAGAACCGGATACCATACCTTCATATACAGAATATACTGCAGAGGCTGTTGGAGCAATTTCACGTATTAAAAGATCATAATCTCCTCGTTCACGACTAGGTTTTTTTGTAATTGCAATTTTTGTTCTTTCTATTGCATGAGGTTCTACCAATAATCCCATTACATCATCAGCACGCTCTGGTAATAATTGTTTTATTTGATTGAATAATGTAAAATCAAATTGACTAAATATTTTAATAAATGCATTTATATCATTACGATCTGAATATTTTTTCCAATAATCTTTTGAAAATTTATGTAGATCTGGATAAGTATTTTCATGTTCATCATCTGGATCGCCTATAAAATCATCTAATGCAACATCACCAATTTGATTAAATATATCTTTGTTTATTTGATCTGCAATAGAATAAAATAATCCTAACTTGTTAGAATCTAATGAAGCAAGATCAAATTTTGATTTTTCAACTGTATTTTCTGGTGATAATCTTCCTTCCAATCTATTTTCATCAAATCTTATTTTTTGTGATTTTGGTAATGTGCCTCCTAATGATACTCCTTGAATATAATATGTTTCTTCTACCGGTAAAAAATTACCACGTTGTGCATTTAAAGGAGTTGGAAAATCTAGAGATCTTGCAATCGCTGGAGCATCATCTGTTGTATCACTATTTACTGTAAAATCTTTAATCGATTGATCCGGATGTGATGATGAAATTATTGTAGAATTTGTACTCAAATCAACAGCATTTAAATCTGTTCCTAATGGTAAATGATATACTAATGTGTCAAATGATGAAGTTGGTGATATTGATGAAACATATGATGTTGGATTCAATGTATGCAAATCAAATGCATTTTGATCTAATCTTTCTGTCCATTCTCTATATTCTTGCATTGATCCTGAAAACAATGGAATTTGTGATATATTAGTAATATTATTTGTTTCGGTTAAATTGAAACTATGTGTAAATGATGCAGCAGTTTTATGTGCATCCGGATTATTTGGAAACCCTACACCACTATCTTCTCCGGTATGACGTCCTCCTAAATAATGAACACCTAGGTTGGTGCTATCTGATCCAGGATAATGCGCATCAGTTCCCCATGAGCTAAAATGATCACCAATTGAAGTAGGTTTAACAGATCCTGCTGATCTATGAACAACCTTTCCTGTAATGTAATCAGATGCCTTTTGTACTTGAATATGATATGTTGTATTTTGATTACGTGATGCATTCCAATATTTAGAACCAGTTGGATTTGAATCATCTAAATCTGTTTCATAATATGATCGAATGTTCCAAAAATCTCCATCAAATAAAGGTACCCAATCTGTTCTTAAAGAACTTCCAGATTGATTACCAAGATTATTATCGCCTATTGCAAAATGTATTCTTCCATATTGATTGGAACCTGAATATGAACCTGTATGTTCAATTCCTATATGCATATTATCACGTAAACCAGTATTGGTATTTCGACTACTAAACAACAACATGTGAGATTGAGTTGCAGGTTTAAATCTCCATTCTCTTGTTATGATTGGAACTGAAAAATCAATAGTTGGTTCATATCCTGACCAATTGATTGTATTTGGAAAATCACTAGCAGATATATAGGCATTTGGTATAGCTAATTTTGCATTTGAATCAAATTGTAATGCATATGAAAATCTATCTTCTATTAATAATGGTGTATCTTCTCCAACTTTAGGTCCTCCATATTCTCTAATAGATAATAAAGTTTGAGGGATACCATATGTATTCATTAACGCTTTAATAGACCTTGTAGTCCCTTTAGTTTTAAGTAAATAAGGTAAATTATTGACTATTCTACGCCATACTTCTGTTGTAATATCTTCATCTGTTTTAGTAAATATACTACCAGTTGATGCATATGAGCCAGTTTCATTATAGCCTAATTTATATTGCCATAATGCAGATGCTTGATTTCCATTAGCTAATTGCCAACCCATAGATTGAGCAATTTGAAATAATGTATCTTTACTATGACCTAATTTAGGATGTTCTATCGGTCTATATGTTTTTGATAATGCATCTATATATGAATATAAAATATCAAAATGATGTCCTATCATATTTACAAATAATTCATATTGATCATTATTTTTATCTTGTCTAATATGTTCTGGTACTGTTTTTAATAATATATTATCATTTAATTCATCATATAATGAAGCAGATGACAATGTACCATTATACCAAGCTTCTGCTAAACTTGATGTAGAATGATGTAAAGAAAATTTATTTCCAGTACTAGAACTACCTGAAAGAAATTTCGGATATGGAGAAATTTGATATGTATCTGCACCTAATAATCCTCCTTCTAATCTAGTAGGATTTCCTGAATTATGTTCTTGATCATATAATGCTTGATGAGTAAATAAACTAGCAGTTGGTTCATAATATAGCCATCGTTCAAATCCGTCAAATGAACCTAATACTTCATCTTTACGTCGTTTATTAACATTTACACTATTAATAATTGTAACATCAGTCGATGTAGCAGAATCTATATATCCAATCTGACTATCATAAAATTCTATTAATTCTAATTTATATTTAAAATTAGCAATTCTTTCTTTCGCAGATGAAAAATGAATAAAATTTTGTAATCCAGAATAATCAATAGGTAGTTTTATACCACCTAAACTACCACTAAACATTTTATCGACAATTTGTTGAGATGTCGATGTAGATGATCCTAACAAATCATTCCAATGTTTATATCCAGTTTCTGTAATAGTATTGTATTGATTAGATGTATCAAAATTTGCTGATCTTAATATAATTTTACCTAATGTTTCATCTATTAAAAATTCTATATCATCTGTTACAGAATCAGCAATTTCTTCTACAATCCAACATGTATTTTCTTCAACTATCTCTGGTGGTATTGGTGATAATAATTTTAAACGAATACCATCATTATCTTCCCAAGCTGCATAATTAATAATAACATTTAATTCACCTCTACCAAAATTTACTAATAAATTTCCTGCAGCTGCAATTCGTCGTAAAAGTGGATTTTCTATAAAATTAGTTTGAAGATCTTCAATACCAGCAATTGTTGCATTAGCAACTGTTCTTAAATAAACTTCTGTTCTATCTGTCGAAATTTCTTGAATTTTAAATGCTTGTGTTGAACTACTGCCAATAAAATTTTTTAAAAAATTAAATACAATATGATATTGACCAGTTCGAATTTGAAATCCTTCTGGTAATTTATTAACATCTAAATGTATATTATTAGGATTAGTTTTTTCAGATAAATAATCTAAATTTTCAATACTAGTAATATATGCTCCATCAGTTTCTTTAGAGTATAAATGAGCTTCAACATTTATGACAGTATCATTTGTAATCTCAGCTGGTTCAGTTACTAACAGATTTGGCCTTTGCAAATCTTCTGGCCAGATTGTTGTTTTAAGAAGTCCTTTTGTTCCTAATATTTCATCCTTATTTGTAAATCTATCTAATGACATATTATAGCTCTGGTTCGTAAATATTAAGTACTTCTGGTTCTGGTAATGATGCTAGCCAATCATTTAAGTTTATTGTCGACTGATAATTCATCAATCCACCTTTGGTAAAATCTATATCAGGTCTATATTTTAAAACAGCTTCCATACATGATATAGGCCATTCTATAGACTGATTTTGTCCGGCTCCGGCTACTACTTGTCTAACAGTTTGAATAAAATTATATGTACGTGTAGTCCATGATTTTGCTAATGATGTTAACATATTATTAGCAGATGATAAATATTCTGGAGATTCTGATAATCCTACAGATTCTAAATTAGATGTAAATCCTTCTAAATGAATTTGATATTCTTGTAAATCTGTTGGTAAATACATACCAAAAGGAACTTCTAATCCAGTTTCAAAATCTATTCCAGGTTCAAGATCTCCTTGAGTTCTGTCTTCCGGTATTGCTAGCCATTTATCAATTATAGCATTTAATTGTTGTATCGATTTTTCTAATTGTTGTATTTTAGCGTCATGATCTGCTCCAATAAATTGTGCACCACTAAAGATAGAATTAAGTTCTAAATCTAACCATGTAGGTTGTGCATATCCATAATCAAATTGACCCCAATTAGGAAGTTGATAATTTT
>Ga0098038_1001492_pt1 | contig 10113 bp, 12 predicted proteins | sample 5B_taG_FD_75051 | JGI IMG/M metagenome (GOLD analysis project Ga0098038, IMG submission 75051) | Marine viral communities from the Subarctic Pacific Ocean - 5B_ETSP_OMZ_AT15132_CsCl metaG | ecosystem: Environmental > Aquatic > Marine > Oceanic | place: Pacific Ocean | collected 2015-01-08 | reverse complement strand
TTATTCACATGCATTCCAAGGACCAGGTGGTTGGTACATTGAGAACTCTCGCACTACATTAGGAGAGAAAGATCCAGTAGGTGAGGTTAACAGACAGCATTGGAACGCTGGAACAGAAGAGGGCAAGGACATTGCACGTAAGCAGAAACGAAAGCTTTCATACTACAGCAACATCCAAGTCGTAAAGGATCCAAAGCACCCTGATAATGAGGGTAAAGTTTTCTTGTACAAGTATGGCAAGAAGATTCATGACAAAATTCTTGCAGCAATGCAACCTGAGTTCCAAGATGAGACACCAGTAAATGTGTTTGATCTTTGGGAAGGTGCTAACTTCAAGTTAAAGATCAAGAAAGTCGCAGGTTTCTGGAACTATGACAGCAGTGAGTTTGATAGTGTTAGTGCTTTGTCTTCAGATGATACTGAACTTGAAGCAACATGGAAGTCAGAGCACTCTCTGGAAGCGTTCACAGCAGCAGACCAGTACAAATCATACGAAGACCTAGAGAAGAGGTTACAACTCGTTCTAGGGTCTGCTCCACGTGCTACAGTACCATCTGTAGATAGTGAGGAGTATGAACCAGTTGCAGCAGCACCTGCTCCAACTCAATCATCATTCCGTCAACAGATGAGTGCTCCTGTTAAGAAGGAAGCAGTCGTTGAAGACGATGATGCACTGTCATATTTTGCATCACTAGCATCCGATGACTAATACAGTTGACCTATGGGTTAACTACAAGAAAACTCTTGATGATGTTTTCCCTGAGTTTCAATTTGATTCTCGGTGGTGTGAGTGGGACGGTAAAGGTAGTACGCATTTAACAGCAGACATCTTTACTGCTCCACATTTTATAAAGTCAAGACGAGTAGATATCTACAATAAAAAATGTGATATCTATAACAATGTAATCTATCCTAAGACAGGGAGTAACCTTCCCTGTTTCGGGATGGATCTCATGGGTTTCCATGAAAAGAAAGTTATCATTGTATTTGACTTCCAACATCCAGTTGAAAAGTTTTTGTTTTCTTTACCTACTTTACCTAAAGCAGAGAAAGACTATCGGTTCTTTGAGATGGGCAACCATTTTTCAGAGAACATCTTCGTAAGGTACTGTCACTTTGATCAGGTTGATACATACTTACCAACCTTCAGATATTATCTCACTCTTTACCGAGAAATGATAGACAAAGCTCAACCTACTGGTGAGGACACATTATTCTATGGAGACTTTGATACTTACATGAAGAAACTTGATCCTATCTTAGGATATATGACAAGTATCTTTGGTAAAGAAAAAGCAGATCTTATGATGGATGATTTCTTTTTTTCTTATGCACAATGAAAACAGCAGGTGAAGTTGTGGGTAATCCACTCTGGTTTACTCCAGTCATGATGTTAGCAGTTCTTTTATTGATAGAAGGTCTTCACACCTCTGCACATCTTCATCAAGAGATAGATGTGCATGGTATCTGTAGGCAGAACAAAGAGTACATTGAGAGTAAAGAAAACGACTACTAAATATTACAACAAATTGTATAAAAATGACAGACTCAAACATTCAACCACCTGATCCTACAAATGATCAGACGGTTAATATAGACAGCAGTAATGCATACTATACTCCAACCGATGATGGTACTATTGGTTTAAGTGATCCAAATCAGGACGTAGTTATTACAACTGGAACAGCAGCAGATACATATACTGTTGATCCTTATGCAGGAGCAATTGATTTTCAGGTAGATAATATGGTAACTTCTGCACCTGATCCTAGAATTGATCATGTACTGGAACATCTACACAATCTTGAAGCTAAGATTGATCAGATCATTTGTGATTGTAATCACCACAAAGAACCTCCTACTTATGAAGGACATGTGGTACTACATGCTACACAACCACCTGTATAGTACAGCAAAATTGAATAGTTAATTACATGAAACTGGGAAAAATTTTTCCCAGTTTTTTTGTGTTAAAAAGTCGCTCAGACTTCAGTTTGTTTTAGTCTCTTGGATATGAATCCAGTTGAGTTTGAATATAGATTACCTTGTTTAAATTCTTCTACAAAAATATTGAAGTACGATTTTTTTAATATATAAATTTCTCTTCTCTTTTCATTCTCTGCAACTTCATGTTCATATGCTGTTACTGCCTTTGATACTGTGTTACCAGCAACAGTAATAGTTTGACTACCATCTGAATATGTGAAGGGAGAATCATAAAAATTTTTATCAACTGTTAGTCCACCCTTTAAAGCAAGGACATCTAGACCATCCACTTTTCTACCAGACTTTGTTTCAATAGTTTCGTAGTGGTGGATTTTTGAGTATGCATTGTTAACTCCTTGATCATCCAACCCATATGTATCTTCAATGTATTTGTCTAGTGTGTAATTGTCTAGAGGAAATGCAAACAAAGGATTGATAAAGTTGTTGGTTAATATGATCACCCAATCATAAAAAGGATCGCCATAATATTGATCAGCAATACTTTCTATACTAATACCATCTTCAACTGAATACTTGTTATAGAATGTAGCATATCCAAATGCATCTTCACTAATAGTATATCTTCGGAAGAAATTCTTTGCTGTTACAAAGTCTGCTTCGGAAAATGGGTAGTTGATTGGTTTTGTATCGTACCTTATGTCTGGTACTAATGAGAAATACATTAGAATCCTGCTGCTATATCTGATTTGAATAGAACTTTACTTTCTAGGAAGTTAAGTGTTAGTTCTGTTGCTACTGGTTCACCATCTTTGTATGTAGCATACGTTCCATCAGAAGTATAGTTGACAGCAACTTTTCTAATGGCACATGGTTTGAACTGTTGAACTTTATCATTAACTTCTGTTCCTCTCATGAAAGTAAACTTACATAAGAAAGGAACTTTCATAAAGTTTTGCATGTCAAAAATATTAAAGTCTTCATCTAACCTATCTCCTGTTTGTTTAGTAAATTTAACACCTTGAATATCTTTCGTTTCATCTGCTGTTAATTGTCCTGCTTTACCACCACCCCAGTCAGGTACAGAAGCATATCTAAAGCATCTTACTATATTGTTGATTTTGATTGCTTCATTTCTACTTCTAGGTATCATTTTAAATGTCATACCAATTTCCCTTAGTTCAGGTGAGTCATATAATATTTCTGCATTTGGATTGAGTACTATTCCTTGAGTTGATCCAGTAATATCACCCATATCTAAATTACCACCAACACCAGGAATCTTGTTTAATAATTGAGTTTGTAATGAAGTAATAAGACTAGTCATGTTACCAGACGCATCATTTATTCTTGTACCAATTTGTGAAAGATTACCAGCAGCAGCACCAGCAATTGCTGCTCTACCAAGAGCACTGAATTGCTTACCGTTCCATGTTTGTTGAATATCGTTACCTAAATCTTGAGGCATTGGTAATATAATTCCTGTCACACCACCCATAGGTTGTTCTATTTTTAATTGTGTAGATGAATTATAAGTTCTTTGCTGATAGCTTGTCTTTACACCATTAACTTTCCTTGAACTTCCTTGTGTTATTTTGTCAGATTCTAGACTAAATGGTGGTATGTATTTACCAAACTGAAAGAATACAAAATCACTTTCTCTATCAATTAGAGCATCCTCTGGATATCTTAATGATGTAGTTGTTGGACCTTCATTTTCTAACGGACCTACAGTAAACCAATTTTTTAATGTTTCTTCAGAAGCTTGAGTATCTTCTTTGGTTAGGTTGATTAGGGCAGTACTCTTACTCGCTTCAGTTACAACATATACAGCACTTGCTTTTAGTTCACTTAGAGAATCAGCTTCCCAATATCCTGAATACATTGAAGAATTCTTCTCCGTTGTTCCCATATAGAGGATCCAAGTACCATCTTCCTGTTCCCAGTACATACCTGGTATTATATTTGGTTGTGGATTTACGTATCGTGTTCCACTAACTCGTACTGCTTCGCTCATTTAATTTCCTTGTGCCATTTCTCTACTGGATGAGCTACCATAACCGTGGATGATTCTCTTGTCTCTGATCCTATCGTAAGCACCGCCTTTGGTCTCTTCCCATACCATCTCTTTGGTATAAGACATGCGACCTGCTTTACCCTTCACATTTCTAACAAAGTTTTCTACAGGTAATAGTATAGCAGTTGCCCATTCATCAGATGCTAAGTCTAAAAGATATCCATCTATGTAACTATTAAGATATTTATGGAAGCAATTCCTAGGAATGTCAATCCTACCTTCCATTAATCTTTTAATGCACCACACTCTTCTCTTTGGTGACAAGTAATGTAGGTTAGCACCCCAGAACTCTCCTCTACTTGCTTTTACCACATAAACAAGCGGAAATGAGTCATAGTATGGTAGTTTACTCTTAAATTTTGCTTTATATTCAAAGAGATATAGGTGTCCTACAACAGGGTAGGATCTCAATTCATTTGCGTCTTGTTCTGCAAGTGTTCCTTGTCTTTCTGCTTGTTCCTCTTGAACCATTCTCTGAGGTGCTTTGAGGTATTGAAATGCTTCAGTCTTTACGGTGTTTCTATACCACAACCAAGTCTGTTTTTCTCCGTTTGCTTTTGCTTTGACTTTTTCAAAGATGGTTTCGTAACCTGCTTCCTCAACAACTGTTGGTCTTTGAATGTCATAAAAGCCATAATAGCTGTCCATTGTTCTCCTATACTGCTAAGTGATCTTCTGTGAGTATTAAAAATTTCATTTGCCTATCTTCACAGTAGTTCTCAGCAGCATTCCATTTTGCTTTATTTTTAGCGAATGTTAGAACAGCGTTTTTATAGGCTTTGGTTCTTTTATCTTGACCATATGGGGGTTTTGTTTGTTTCTTCGGTTTAATTTCAACGATGTACCTAGATATTTTTCCGCTTTTCTCACGTACCTTAATATAAAAGTCAGGATAATACCTATGTGATTTACCATCCAGAGGTGAACGGTATGGTATGATAATTTCTTCACTTCCCCACTCTAATATGGAGGGTGTACTATCACAATAAATCATATATTTTCTCTCCCATAGTGACCTGTACACTATACGAGAGGGATTTCCACGATATTTTTTAGGATTCTTTGGTTTATAGTATCCTTTATACGCCATATATAATATAGGGAATCATGTATCTATTTAGAGTGGCAAGAGTAACAAAAATAAACGAATTCATGGAAAAGATTGGTGCTAAGGGAGGTATGTCCCTTACCACTGGATATAACATTGAGTTTGATTTCAACACAGGGAAAAGAGAAGATAGTAGTTCACCAACATTTGTAAGAAAATTTTATGATAAAAAAGGTGGAAATAAGAACATAGTTAATATGTTATGTGATGAAGCACAGTTACCGAACGTAGTTTCTACTACTGGTACTGTTACTGGTAGATATCTTGGTGAAGGTATGATTAATTATCCACATACGAGAACCTATACTGATTTAGGTTTGGGATTTATGTGCGATGCAGAGCAAATACCACTAAAATTCCTCACTTCATGGTATGATTATATTTTTGGTGAGACTCCCGATCCTTTATATGAATATGATAAGAATAGTTTGGAGGACGCACAGGTAGTTTCTCCTAGAAACACAAATCGTACAAATAGATTGAATTATATTAATAATTACGTTTGTAATTTAAGAATTATGAAGACCGAACCAAATAGTAGGTCATCTTCTGGTAGAGTACCTATAACATATGTTTTAGAAAATTGTTATCCATACTCTATAGATGCTGTTCCTCTTGCTTATGGTAGTTCACAGTTGACAAGAGTGACTGCTAGCTTCTATTATACAAGACATACTGTTCTGTACGGAGAGGACAGTATCCTTACTCAGAATTTTATAGACTCTGAGGGTAATTTAAGTCTTCCTAGCTCTAATGTTGGGTAGCAAAATGGATTTTTTGTTTCCATGAAAGGGCAAAAAATTATCTGGCAAAAATTTCGTTATAAAAGTTGAATGAATTTCCAAACTATAGTACATGATGGATTTTTTAACAATCCTGATAAAGTGAGAAAATGGGGTCTAACCTTAGATTATCAACATCCTGATGGAACGTATCCTGGTGTTAGAACACGTTGTACTAAACATCTCCATAAAAAATTCTTTGAATCTACTGCATCTAAGTTAATGTCATTGTGGGGTAACTATAAAAGAGAAGAATGGGATCTTCAGTTGCAATTTCAGAAAATAAAGAGATATAGTGATAATCCAGAAATTAATGTAGGTTGGATTCATCAAGATACTGGTGCAGAAGCAGCTGCTGTGATATACTTAGATCCTGATGCAGATCTGAATCATGGTACTTCGCATTATAGAATTAAAACTGGTATGGAAGAGATTGCTGCAAAGGAATTTCCGAACGAAAATAGAAAATGTTATGACAACGTTCTTGGTTCGGAACAAAGTAGGGATCCAGAGGATTTAAAAATATATCATCAAATTATGAAAGTTCATAATGGATATTTTGAACCTACTTTAGAGGTAAAAAATGTATATAATAGAGTTATCGCATATGATGGAGCCCAATTTCATGGTCAAACATCTTTTCATATGGATAATGATGATGATTTTAGATTGACTATAGTTGCATTTGTTACAAGTATATCACATCCTGGAATAAAAAGATTTGACTTAAAAAGTCGCTATATATAAAAAATTATTATGACTGCTCCTACACTAACTGATCTGATATATTTGAAAAAGAATTATTTAACCAAAGATCAATGTGATATTATTATTAATGAATTTGAGGGAACTTCATCACCAGAGGGTAAAGAAAGTTGCTATCATGCTTTTACTGGTGTAGAGACAACTTCTACCTTTACAGTTAAAACCTCTCAGGTAGATAGTGAAAGTTTTAATATAATACATCAGACTATTGAGAATGTAATTAATGATTATCATGATTACCTTGATACCTTTAATGCCTTTCATGTTTCTAGGAGGGCTAGTATGTTATATCCTCATAAGTACCGTATTATGAAATATGCGAAGGGTGCTTGGATACATCCTCATGTGGATGATGATGCTTCTGGTATCAATGGTAGTTGTACTATTAATTTAAATAGTGATTATGAAGGTGGTACATTTGCCTTTTGGGGTGGTAAGCATAAAGTTAAGTTGGGGTTAGGTGATGTGATGATTTGGCCAGCAGATTACTCCTTTTGGGTACATGAGGTAGAAGAGATTACAGAAGGAACTAGATATTCTGCAAATTGTTTCTTATGTGAGAGACCAAAAATGGACTATCCAAGAGACGTTACGTATAAAATCAAGGGTAGTGATGTTGGAATCGGATATTAAATTCTGTAAAATTCATTATATATAAATATACGACTTGAAATTGTTTTTATGGCATTACCAAAACTAGGATATCCTACATTTGAACTTGAATTACCTTCTACAGGCAAAACTGTTAAATATCGTCCATTTCTTGTAAAAGAGGAAAAAGTGCTTTTAATGGCACTTGAAGCAAAGGATGAAAAACAGGTAATTAGTGGTGTTAAGGACTTATTGAAAAATTGCGTTATTTCACGAATTAAGGTAGAACAGTTACCTAGTTTTGATTTGGAATATTTGTTCTTAAAGATCAGAGCAGCATCTATTGGAGAAGTTATCAATCTTAATGTTACTTGTCTTGATGATAATAAGACTGAAGTAGAAGTTCAGATCAATATCAATGATGTTGAGGTTATCAAACCAGAAGGACATGATCCTAAAATCATGTTTGATGACAATACTGGTATTATTATGAAATATCCTAGTATGCAGCAATTTGTGGATAGAGAGTTTTTACAGAAAGAAATGAAAACTGAAGAAGTCTATGAGTTTATTGCAGAATCTATAGATCAGATATTTGATAATGAAGAGGTATATGATTCAACTACTACTACAAAGAAAGAATTCCGCACATTTGTTGATAGTTTGACTACTAAGCAATTTGAGAAGATTCAAGAATTTTATACTACTTGTCCTAAGTTAAGTCATTCCTTTATTGCTATAAATCCTAATACTGGCAAGGAATCTGAATACACAATTGAGGGATTACAGAGTTTTTTCGCATAGCACTCTTTCAAAATAACTTGGAGGGGTACTATAGAATGAACTTTGCTTTGATGCAATACCATAAATATAGCTTGACTGAGATTGAAAATATGATCCCGTGGGAACGGGAAGTATATACAACATTTCTCATGCAGTATCTTGAAGAACTAAAACAGAAACAAGAACAAGCAAAAGCAGGTAACTAGTGGCAAATCTTACACAAACAGCTCAGGGGGATCTAACCAGTTTTATCGCTGGTAAGATTTTTGAGCGTGTAAAGGAATCATTGGACAATAGAGAGATTCCTAAAGGTTCGCCAGAAGTAGAGAAAGCTGCTAAAGAATTAGAAGAAAAACAAGAAGTTGATACTAAGTCTGTTCCTGTTGTAGATCAGAAATTAAGGAACCAAGTAAATAAGTTATTTGGAACAAGACTTGAAGTAAAATTAGTACAATTAGAAGGTAATGTTGAGAAGACAAATGCTGCCATTAAGACTATTGGTGCTGGTATTACAGATACACAGGAATTAATAGTAAATCAGAATCAAATACTAGAAGATAAGTTTGATAAGATACTGGATGCAATTGGAACATCTAAAGAAATAAAGGATAAAAATAAAGATAAATTACAAGCAGATAAAGAATCAGCAGATATAATGGATCAAACTAAGATGTTTGATTCTGAAGCATTAGTAAAATCACTTTCAAAAAATTATAGTTCTGGCACTGGTTTACTTGGATTTTTATTGAGAAGAACTTTAGGTAAAGCAGGAAAAAGATTATTTTTGAGAGCATCTAGAAAATTTATTCCTAGAAGAATTAGAGCAAGAGCTAAATTAGGTGGATCAGCTTTTGATACTATTAAGAGATCTTTTTCAACTGGTAGGGCATTAAGGGGTGTTAGAGATGTAGGAATAGGTGCTAGAGGGTTTGCTGCTAGGATACTTGGTAACAAAAGGTTATCTGCTAAAGTTGGTCAGAGACTTGCTCCAGATCTAGGAAAAATTGGTACTAAAAAATTATTAGCTAAAGGTGGTGCTAAAGTAGCTTCTAAGAAAGTACCTATTCTTGGTGCTATTGCTGGTGGTGTATTTGCTATTGAAAGAGCAATGAAGGGTGATTATGAGGGTGCTGGACTTGAGATACTGTCTGGTCTTAGTGGATCACTTCCTGGAATTGGGAGTGCTGCATCTTTTGGTATTGATGCTTATATTATTAGAAGAGATGTTGAGAGAGAACTTAGAAAGGAATATACTGGAAGTTATGCAGCAGGAACTGAAAGAACTAAAAAGGGAGCAGCAACATTACATGGTACTGAATTGATTCTTGGTAAGAAAGATATTAATGATATTTCATTAGGATTTAAAAATGCTATTGGACTTATTGGATCTGTATTGACATCTGTATCTCTTGATGTAGCATCTGCTGCTGGAGCAGAGGGTCTTGTGAGATCTCAGATAATTGAAGATGGGTTGGGTGGTTTTGATAGAGCACCTGCATATGTTTCTAGTATAGGAAAAGTTAATACGACAAACTTGGATGTTAAAGCTATTGATAAGGTATCAGCGTTTAAACTGCCATTTTTTAGTAGATCACAAAGTCCTAACGCAGCAGTAACACAAAAGAAGAAAAATGCTTGGTGGGATCCTTTAGGCGTGTTTAATAGAGGTGGTTCTGGTTCTGGTATTAGTTCAAATAATGAATCACTTATAGATGCTAGTGGAGAACCAGGTGTTGATTTTACACCAACAGGAACTGATAACAAAGCATTGTTTGATGGTCAAGTAGTAGAAATAGGATATCAGTTCAATCCAGACACACAGCGTGGGTATGGAAATTATGTTGTTGTTAGAAGTGAGGATCCTGTTAATGGTGAGCAGTTTGATGCTCTTTATGCTCATATACCTAAGAATGCCATTTATGTTAATGAAGGAGATCAGGTAAAAGTTGGTGATAAATTGGGCAGAATGGGTACTGACGATGATGATATAACTGATATTGGTAGCATTGATGGTACACATATGAGTGTAGATTTCTTAAAACCAAATAGTGCTGAAGCATATC
>Ga0098038_1001491_pt1 | contig 10116 bp, 18 predicted proteins | sample 5B_taG_FD_75051 | JGI IMG/M metagenome (GOLD analysis project Ga0098038, IMG submission 75051) | Marine viral communities from the Subarctic Pacific Ocean - 5B_ETSP_OMZ_AT15132_CsCl metaG | ecosystem: Environmental > Aquatic > Marine > Oceanic | place: Pacific Ocean | collected 2015-01-08 | reverse complement strand
TGTGATGCCCATGAATGCACAGGGGTTGTACGGAATACCCTATTCTTCTCATTATAGGCACGGTGATAATGCCGGAGCGCATCCAATAACTGCTTGCAATTCGCCCTATCAAACCAGAGTCGAGAGAAAAACAGCTTACCCGCATGAATACCATCTTCTAATGGCAGCTTTGGTACGACACGAAAATTTAATCCTAAATCATAGGCTATCTCGCGTCGTGACTTCCCCGTTCCAAGTTCACGCACCTCAATATCATGCGGTGCATTGTGCGTACCATACAAATACCCCTTCTGCTCCAATACCCGACAATAATGGGGTAATCCCTCACCCCTATTCTCATAGCAATCAATCACATGAACCGCACGACCTATAGTCTGGGTGAAAATAACACACGTTGAATCATTAATACCCAGATCCCACCATGTATCTACTCGCGCTGACTCATCATAGGGAACAGACCCAATCTGCCCTTTCTCCATAATCCCTTCAATTTCCTTACCATAAATCGCACCCGCAACATTTGCTGTCCAGCTACACTCAAATTCTTGCATATACTGATCATGCGACATAGCCGTTTTTGCCGACTCTAACTCCTCTTCATCCAGTAATCCTGTCTCAGAAGCCTTGTAAATCTTTGTAAACCAGTTCTTATCGGATTGTGCTGCTTCGTACATATCATAAAAACCCGACATACCGCGTGGTGTACCTACTACAATTCCATATCCCTTCCTGTCGGATAAAGCTGGGCGCACGACTTCTGGAAACATACTCTCTGGCATATCCGCATATTCGTCCATTACGCACCCGTCTAAATAAACGCCACGAATATTATTATAATTTTCTGCTCCAAGAAGCTGTATTCGCGCACCATTCGGTAAATCACATCTTAATTCTGTCTCGTGAAAGCGTACTTGCGGTATCTTACCCGCAAATTGTTTCAAATAATCCCATGTAATCATCTTTGCCTGTCGATAGGTGGGCGCAATATAGGCATAACGCGGATTCTCTTTTTGGTTGAGAATAGCGTCGCGTAACAAATGATTAATCGCCATCACCGTCTTTCCGAACCGACGGTGCATCACTAACACCGCCCAGCGTTTCTTCGCTAGTTCTGCGTGTAGCTTCTTTTGCAGCGGTCTTGGTGCGTAGGGTATCTTTATATCCATGTCGCTCTATTTCCTGTCTGAAGCGGAGCAAATCAAGTTCACGCTTAATCCTCTTGTTCTGCTGGTTCTTGCTATATGTCTCAGACATTGTGTGTGTTAGACACTCTGATGTTTGGTTATTTATCGATAGGAAAAGGGCGACCTATTTTTGGGGGGTAAGGGGGGGTCGATATTGCCAGAAATATAAAGGTCGTAGGTCTATTACCTACAACCAACTGTAATAAAAACAAACACTTACACCAGCCGTCGCCAATTCTGTCGCCAAAACAATAACAAATAAAAACAAACAAAGGCTTGGGGTATCCTCGTGCGCGAGCAATGACACAGCCATTGCATCTGCACGTTAATCATTCCAACTCAGAGTAATCGTACCATTAACTGTTGGGTTGCTATCATTGGGATTATTCCTTATTCCACCCAGCGGTTGCAACTGTCGCTTCCTCTTGTCAAGTGCATCTACCTTCAATCGTTTATGCTGCACAGTAGCCATTGCAAACTTAGGATCTGCTGGTAACGGTTCATTAATAATATCCATGATCTGATCGTCAAGATCCTCTCCCTGTATTGCTCTTGCCTTGCTATACTTTTCCCATGCTTTCTCATCACTTTGCACATGACGATAGATTGTCCGTTTATTTGGCAAATGCTCTGTCGTATCGCATATCTGTGTCAATGACTCTCCGTCCATCAACCGATTGCAAATCTCATCCATCTGCTTATCCGAAACATTAGCCATTAGGTCGCCTTCTTCTTCGGTTTGAAACCGCCTTTTTTCTGTGTCATCTGCTTGTATGTCTTACTGCTGATTGTTGACTTACTTTTAGGTCGTGACGTTCCGGCTTTCTTTCGTGCATTCATGTTTTTGTAAAGAGACATCACTTATATCCTTTTTTCTTTTTTTTCTTAGTCATTTGTAACCACCTTTGGTTTGCAATGCGCGGAATAGGTGTTCCGTGTTTGACGTTGATTATAGAAATTGATCTTCTCAGCATACCAATTGCATTTATCGATGCTTCCGTATTCCATTGACGCATCATAAATCTCTGATCCGTCAAGGATAACGAGTACAAATATCAATGTTTTCATCTTTGTGGTGAGCCAGATCCGACAATAACTTTGCGAGTAAATGAAGTTCTGGCTCGCAATAAACGTAGGATTGTTGAGTGTGGCACAGGCTTCTCAAGGTTTAACCACTAATTATCAGTACTGCGACCGACAAACAGTCCTTAACTATGTCCACTTAGTGCCACAGACAAACGGTATTTTATTTGAAGTAAAAAGTCTAGCCAATTATACAAAATATAAGACGATTTTAATGGCATTCATACATCAAAATAACCCATCCCTTAAATTTCCCTGTCGGTTTCTGTCACAACTTGTAATACAGCCGTATCAGCGCATCAATATACCGTCGTCTTACGGTGCGTGGATCAACCCTCAACTTACGTCCTACTGCTGTCCAATGCGGTCCACGATCCCGAAAGGCTGCTGAATGCGCTACTGCCCATATCAATCGCTTATCATCGACTTCCATATTGTTATCGTTAAGAAGATCCATTGCTTGCTCAAACCGTGTGATTTGTTGAGGGGTTGCTTGAGGTAATCGTGGTTCTGCATCGTGCCATCCATAACTTTCCCATGTTCGTACATACTCAACCCAACTGGACATTTTCTGCTTGCGGATTGCTGGTGGCAATTTCCGTTCTGTCTCCGCTGCTTCCATAAAAAGGTCATCCAGAAAGACCATATGCTTGTATCTTTTGTCTAAGACACTCATTACGGTCACTCATATCCTTCACGGTTTGCGTTATGGTAATGAGATAATTGATATTGATATGAATAGCTTTGAGTGAATGCCATGAGACTCATGCTATGAGTGTATGTAGGCGACTGCGTCGATTTTAACGATACCCTAAAAATCATGTCAACACCTATTTTTCATGTTTGTCACACGAAGGGATAGCATCGAACAACAACGGGTCAGAAGGTAAAAATAAATCATCTTGTGTTGCACGTTCCTTCCAAATAATAGGACATTGCACAGAATCAATCCGTCGTGCCATACGCTCTGGACATATAGCCGTAGTATGCCCATAACCCTTAAATGAAGTCGCGACGTTGGTGCTATCGGCTGATGCAAACGGGTAGCGATCCCCCGCCATACTCAACCCGCGCAGCATATGAATATGGGGAATAGAATTATACGTCTGTACCAACGCATTAAACGCTTTATCGCACCGAGTTTCCCAAGATTCAGACCCAACTTCCCAAAACGCACCCGACGATCCAAAACATACTTTACCAAAGCCTAAATCAATCAATCGCTTTAGATGATCAATAGGCTCTGCCATATGCCACACAACCGCGCCAAGTTCTTTGCTAAACGGAAACTGTCTTATCAATGCTAAATTATCATCGATAGACCCATCAATAACATCGGGAATAACTGCCCAATGCGGATGCCCTAGTCGCTTTTCAAGCCACTTATAAAAGCCATTCCAATCGGGGTCTTCTCCTTTTGTGTAGAAACTAAACGCACCGTTATCCCACATAACCGATTGTCCGTTCTGCATACACCAATCATCATTGTCTTTGCGATAATAACTCACACAAAAATGCTTGCCAGCCATACGATACAGGCTTGAGTGTGGTGTAATAGGTGTTCCGTGATAATGAATCAATCTTTTATTTTCCACCAAATAAGTACAGCAGCAACGATCTTCGCAATAGTCATTAAGACAAAACCAACTGGACTAAAGAAACCAAGTATCAAAAGAAACACCGAACTATCGATGGGTGTACCAATCGCAGAACTCAGCAATATACGATCCTTTAATGGTCTTTTTGTATAGGTATACACACCCCAATCACACAATTCTGAAATTAAGAACGCTACAACGGATGCGATAGCCACAAACGGATCAGCCATGATATAACTCAAGACCGCACCAACCGCCATTGCAGCCAATACCTTATGCCCTATTTCTCGTTGTGCAAAATCCCTCAACACAAAAATAAACCCTACCAATAAACTCATTGGCGGGAACATTTCTCCAAGCAGCGGTACAGGCGGGATATAAACAAAACCAATATTAACTAAAACAATGCTAAAAACATATGAAAGTGAGTATTTGTACTGATGTAATAGATTTGTTTTCACGGTGTCCTTCCAAAATTCTTGCTTAAATAATTCGTTTTCTTTGTTGGTATTGTCTTTAAGATAATCCAACGGCTGCTCGACGAGTTTTTGCCCGTTTTCTTTGTCTGATTTCGTTTTTCTTGGCATCTACTTCCCTTTCATACGTCTGTTCCGCTTGTATCATCGCACGGGCATATCCATTGTCTGTGAGAGCAATGCCCGGCTTTACACCCTCCAAAAACGCCCGTACATCTTGCACAGAGCGACACACCGCATACTCACACCCTAAACCCACCAATAGGCTTCCTACATCCCTCTGCTGCTCTGTGGGGTAATTGCCCGGCTGCTTTAACTCAACAAACATCGGCTTGGTATTAGGCAGCAGTATCATCAGATCGGGGAATCCCTTCATCACACCCATTAACTTCTGTTTGTGAAAATATTGGATCTTATGATTGCCCTCATTTGGTGAATGGTGGACTAAACTTTGGCTAGGTAAAACCAAATCGAGATACTTTATAACCGTCTTTTGTAAATCAACTTCGCTGGCATAAACTCTGATCATTACGCTATCCGATACGGTCTTGTGGATAAATCGGTGCAAAAACCAAACTTTTTTTAAAAAAACTTGTGAGATAATTTGACACACCTATTTCACGCATTTTCACGCTCAATAAAGAAGTCATTTGGCTGTACTTCCCCTCTGGTTAGTTCCAATATTCTCGACATATATTTAGTAGACCCTCTATTGCTGGGTACTAGATAATCCGCATGATCCATTGGTAAGCACCATCGTCGCGCCATCTGAGCGTGTTTCGTTCCAAGCCTTTGTGCCAACTGTCCGTAACTCCAACCCTTCATTAATCTATATGCGTTTAACGTCAATTTTTGCCCTTTTTATCTATTTCCAAAATCTATGTGGATAATTATAACTTGACGTTATTCGCTACGTCAATATAACCTAGTAAAAAAACCCTATCGATTAACGTCAAAAGGATATATTATGTTGCAATCTACTCTAGCGCTGGGATTACGAGAAGATCATATGTCTGGTGAATTATTAAAGAAAGCTATTGAACGTCGTGGATTCAAAAAGAAGCACGTTGCGGAACGAAAAGGTATTACACCTAGCACACTTGCCAGACAACTCAGCGGGAAGCACTCATTAACGCTGCGCGATCTTCGTGAATATACAGAAATTTTACAATGTGAGTTCGAAGAACTTGTTGTGGATCTATTGCCCATACCGATCATTGGCGAATGTTATTCTATTTCATTGGTACGAATGTATGAGCAAACTGAAAAAAAACGCACTATTATACCGCCCTTTACTATGCCAGCCGGACACGTTGCTATTGAGTATGAGCAAAACAACTCAACAAATTTGTATGTCTTTGATAAAAAATTTATGGAGTTACAAAACGTCGACCCGTCTTGCTACAAACAATTGTGTATAGTTAAATGCACTCAAGCACAAATTGAGAAAAATAAAAAAGAATATAAAAATTTTGATTGGTCATCGCCTGTTACGTTAGCTTATGTTTATCCAGAGCCTAATAATCTGTATACCTTAAACAGTATTGTTGCGCCCGGTACAAGCTATAACAAACAGGAGTTAGTGTTTGCAGCACCTATTGTTGCGCGATGGTATGACCCTATTTCTTTGGGGTGGCAATATGCCAATAGCTAAAATTCAAGATGAACTCATAGCCTTATACTCTGAAGCAGAATATATTGCTCTTTCACCTAAGAAAGTTTCACCATCTCACCCCGATCACGAGATATATAATTATTTTAACTCCTCTTTAAATAGAATGAGATTTGCAAGACGGTGTATGTACTACTTAGCCACAAGTGCAGACGGTGGGTTTTTTGTCAAAGATATGGTTTACGACCTAGATATTTCAGAGGTAGCCGTTAGAGACATGATTAAAGATAGTTTGCCTTTCAAAACATTAGAAAAAATTACCAATACCAATAGATACAGAATGACAGAAAAAAGCAGACAAATGTATCTTTCTTATATGTTGGCTAGAATGGAGAGTGAACGTGAACCCTATGAAAAGATAGGCAGACTCGTTCAAACCCTATACACCTATCAAGATGTAAATAAAAATAATAAGTAAGTTTATTTTTTAAACTGTTTTTTTTAAGTTACTTTGCTAAATAATTATGCACTTGCAGCATTTTTTAAAGTCAAATCCCTATTATATTGGCATTAAATTGGTCAACCCAACGTAAACTTTACTAAAGTAACTTTACAACCTACTTTTTTAACATTGATTTATTGCGTTAATTTTACTTGCGCTCAAACGCAAATATAATACCGTTGTTTTTACGTCATAAAAAAACATAAGGACGGATCGGAATGGAAGAAAACGTACCAGATTGGGCGATAAGACACGATTATTTTCATCACTCAAACTATAGATTGAAGTCAAAAGCAGAAATCTTTTTTGAAAAGTGTTTTGTACGACCAACAGTAAAACTTGCGTGGGAAGCACAACAACGCACGGATCTATCACAAGACCAGAAAGAACACGCATGGGAGATCATAAAGAAGCTAGATAGAAACTGGAATCAAGACGATAACGCAGCGATGATGACAGGACGAGAGGTACAAGCTGCTTGCGATAAGGTATTGATGGAAGGTTTTGATATAGCAAGGGCAACAGCGGAAGCACTTGAAGCTGCTATCGATTTTAAGCCGAATGAGTGGGAAGCAAGCGATAAGGAAAACGCTGACAGAGCCATAGAAGATTTACCCGATATTATTAAGAATGCAATCACAGGCTTACAAGAAGCCATGCACACATATAATAGGATTACAGGGGAAAGCGAACTATTTGGCAAACTGCCGGGCAATGTTTTGTCTTACTCTACGTTCCCCGATTACGTTGGCTGCGGGGATCTAAAGGTAAAAACCTATAGATGCGCTCCAAATACCAAGTCTGGCTTTCGTAGACCGTCACTTCCTAAAAGTCTTGGTGGTATGTTTGAAAAGAATAATGCGTCACAGATAGCGGGATTTTGGGCATTAAACGGTCAGAAACCCCCTTTCCTACTCTATGCCAGCAAAGATGATTACAGCCTACTAACACCCGAAAACTGCGATGAACTCAAGCCAGAGTTCCTTAGAATGCTTGTAGAGGATAGCGCAAACAAGAATAAAGCTATTGAGTACAAGCTGCAAAAAGCAGAAACCATGAAGGATTTACTTGCTGATGAGTTTGTAAACTTTCACGAATGGCGAAAACCACCCCCCTTTATTGAAGAAGCAAAAAAACTATGGAGTACATTTTATGAGTGAGAAACAATCTGTTTGGGAACAACTAAAACAAGTTCCTGTCAATGATATGGTTGAGGAAAAGAATAAACTCAAATATATCTCTTGGGCGATGGCATGGTCTGCACTATGCGACAACTATCCCGACGCTACCTTTGAAAAGCATATTAACGAACACGGTTTTCCATACTTTAAAGATGATAATGGCTATTGTTTCACTAAAGTAACGGTCACAGTAGGCAGTAAATCATTAACAGAAATGCTGCCTGTTTTAAATTACGCAAACAAACCCATCAAAGACCCAAATAGTTTTGAGGTAAATACATCGCTACAACGGTGCTTTGCAAAAGCCATAGCGTTACATGGAATGGGTGTAACCGTTTATTCTGGTGAAGATTTGGCTGACATTCCCCATGAAACAACTCCAGAGCCGAAAGAAAAAAAGTCGGGAACAAGCAAGGAAGCACCCAAGCCACCACAAAACGAAAAGGACAAGCTATCAGCATGGGCAAACGATGTTAATGAAACGGTTGAAAACGATAGTCCTTATTCAAAAGACAAAGTGTTTTTGCAATACAAGGAAAAGCAAATCAAAGCGTTAGATAGCATCAAGTCGGTTGCTGGTTTGGAGAAGTGGAAAGCGGAAACGTATAGTTCGCGCCAGAAAATGAAAACAGAAGCACCAAGCCAAAAAAAAGAACTAGAAGCCTACTTTAAAATAAAAAAAGCGCAGATTGAGAACAGCAGTTACAGCCAACCAATTGAAACACATGAGGAGATACCAATATGAGTAGACCACAATTAAGCCTGTCAAAGTTTAAAGTAAAAAAGAATATGACGTTTGAGAATGAATATCGTGGATCTGCATGGTTGTTTTTCAACGATATGTGGGATGATGATGCCGGAAGGTTTAGGGATCTATCCCCAAAACAACAAGCAGCAATCAACGAAGTCCATCAGATAATGCACCGCAATGATATGTGTGTTCGCATAAGCATACAGGAGCGCAACGGTGATGATGTACGAAACTTTCCACGCACCGCTGGCTTTTCTATGCGTGTGAATGAGCCGGAAATTATTGACGATCTGGACGATTCCGACAAGTTAGATGATCTGGATTAGTGCCATGAATTTACCAGACAATCAGCATTTATTTACTGTTGCAGAAATTGGCGATTTCATGTTTGGACCAAACCCCAAGTCAAACGAGACAAACAAGCGCAGAGTGTACCGTTTAATCGAGTCTGGTCTTATCGATACCATAAAAGATGGTAGTCGCATTTATATAACACGCAACGCGGTGTATAGCTTTTTAGGTATGAATGAAGAACGATCCTGTTAATAAGCCGGAGCATTATAGAAAGGGTGACATAGAGTGTATCGATGCTATCCGTTCTGCTCTTGGTGATGGCTTCCCCGATTATTGTCGTGGTAATGTAATGAAGTATTTGTGGCGATATAAAAACAAAAATGGCATTGAAGATCTATTGAAAGCACAATGGTATCTCAATGCCATGATTGCAGCGACTAAAACGCAAATTTAGTTATGCTTATTCCCTTTCTAAATCCTTAATGTTTTCTATTATTGATTCATATAAATCTCTGCCAAAATTGACGAACTCAAGTGTGATTGGAAAAGATTTGTTTTTAACTGCCTGTTGTAGATCATCTAAAGTTACGCTTAAATCTTCAGCATTCGGACAATCTTCTAACCCATCGTCAGCATAGTTTTCTATTTCCTTTTCTATCTCTAAAATAATTCTATCAGCATCGTTTTGATTAGAAACAATACCTTTATGCAATTCTTTATAGTTTCTCATTGTGTCCTTTCAAATTGATCCCATAGGTGCATAAGCATATATTTTGCGTATGCGGTTAAAATTTCGTGACCATCAAATGTAAACTGCTCTTTACCTTCTGCCACGCACCTATCGTATGCAGCTTGTAACTGCTGCACCTTTTCTTTTGTAAAGTTAATCGTGTTCATTGTCTTTACCCTTAATATGAGCAAACAGTTCTTCCATCTTATCTATGCCCACAGTTTGTCCTAAAAATGTATCATCCATGTAAAACAGGAATAGCTTGTCTTTCCGATCATCGCCTTCCCGACCACCCGCTGCATACGAAGTATATACAGACCCATCCTTCGATGAGTAGGTGGTATGCTTAGTGAAACCAAACTCCATTATCTTGCAGCAATCTTGCCTAGCTTTTCATTAAGCAAGTTCCTGTTATCTTTTTTCTCTTCCTCAGTTTCAATCCAATGACCATAGATGTTGATTGTAGTTTGAATATTAGCGTGACCCATATACGTCTTGATCCTATTCCAATCATCATTATAGATTTTAAGAAGCTGGGAAGCGTAGTAATGTCGAAGGTCATGCCATCGTATATAAGCCACATTTGCCTTGTCAGCAGCTTCCCGAATATAAGTGGGGAAACGACTATCAGAAATGATCTTGCCACCTCTTGACTCAAAAACAAGGTCTGACTTAAATTTTTTCGATAGCTTGTATTCACGCAGC
>Ga0098038_1001489_pt1 | contig 10123 bp, 14 predicted proteins | sample 5B_taG_FD_75051 | JGI IMG/M metagenome (GOLD analysis project Ga0098038, IMG submission 75051) | Marine viral communities from the Subarctic Pacific Ocean - 5B_ETSP_OMZ_AT15132_CsCl metaG | ecosystem: Environmental > Aquatic > Marine > Oceanic | place: Pacific Ocean | collected 2015-01-08 | reverse complement strand
CTGGGACTGATCGTTGCCTGACAAATCCTTCAGCACCCACCCTGCCAGCGTTTCAAACCGAAAGCGGCGGCAGGAGGCCAAAGCGAACGGCATGTGTCAAACATGCTGCGTTCGGCCTGCAGCCATTGGCCGCGGCAGCTGTCATGTCTGCCTGACCCGCACCACCATTCAAAACTATTTCAAGCACGGTCTAGGCCCAGCATCTGTTCACGGCTCTTGTTTTGTTGATGGCTACAACCCCACCTGGATGCACCAGATGTACGAGAAGTTTGATGGCCGCTGTCATTACACCGGCGCAGCCATCGAAATTGGCGGTGAGGAAACTGCTGCCGTTACGTTCGACATCCCTCGTCGTTTGCTCACCGTATATGGTGAGGCAAAAATCATTCATCCCGACAACCTCGTTTGGTGCCATCGAGCGGTCAAACGATTCAAAGGTCAACTAACAGGCGATGACTTCAAAACTCTATGGAACGATCTCACTTTTTACGCCACCGACTAAATTCATCATGTCGGGGAGCCTGACGCCTTTGGAACAGGGCTGAAAGCCATACAACACCGTTGATAGAGGCAGCGGAAAAGCAAGGCGCGATTAAAACAGCGCGATCCATCCCCCGACATCAAAAATCAAAAGCATGACACTCAACCCTGACAAAAATCTCAAGCGAATCGCAGACGAGATTTCTGACGACACCTATCTAAAGCCCAGCGTCTTAAAAGAGATTGCTTGGGCCTTGGAATCCATAGCAAAGTCAATGGACAAAGAATTCAAGACTCTTGAACACCACAGGGACGAGTTCCAAGGATCACTAGAAGCTTATAAACGGGAACACCTCTCAAAAGAATTCTGATTTATGGACATTCATCCCAAACGCATGTACGGGTCAGAATTGCTTGCTCAGATCAAAACCTCGGGCAAGCTCTCAAGAGCAGCTCTTGCTATGCGTTGTGGCTACGCCAAAGTTGTGCCACAAAACGGTCGCATCATCCCTGATTACGAAGCGTTCTGGGTCTCAATCATTGAGGCCAGACGTGAGCAAGACCAAGCCGCTGCATCTGCTCAGCAGATCATCAACGACCGTAAAGCTGTCATTGACTATGAACGCCGAATCCGTACAGCGTATGCCAAATCCAAAAATCAGGGTGCTTAAAACTGGGGCGATTCGCATTCAAATCGATGACCTCGTTGGTTTTGTTGACTCGCAGCATTTGATTAACCCGAAGATCTTGCAGCTGCAGGTAACGTGGCGTCAGCGAAACAATCCGCGTGGATTCAATCAACAGCCTGAAATCTGACCATAAAAACGCACGGAAACGCACAGATCGATCCTCTGAACTAATCAAAGAGTCTCTGCAGCGTTATGGTGCCGCTCGCTCAATTGTCATAGACGAGGACAACCGTATCCTCGCTGGCAACGGCACTGTCGAGGGCGCTAAGGCTGCCGGCATCAGCAACATTCGCGTCATTGAAACTCAGGGCGACGAGATTATCGCTGTGCGCCGCACTGGCCTGTCTGAGGAGCAAAAGGTTGGCCTTGCCCTCGCGGATAATCGCACCGCTGATCTCTCGACTTGGGATCAAGAAATGCTCAGCCGGCTCTCTGACGAGCATGACATCAGCCCTTGGTTTTCTGATGCAGACCTGACCGGCCTAGCAGAGGCAGAGGATCTGTCGGCGTTTGATGAGGCAGTCGAGGACTCGATTGAGGCAGAGACGGCGCAACCTGGCACTAAGCTCGCTGATCGGTTCGGCATCGCACCGTTCTCGATCCTGAACGCTCGGGAGGGCTGGTGGCAGGAGCGCAAACGGCAGTGGATTGATCTTGGCATTCAGTCAGAGGTCGGCCGAGAGGGCAACCTTTTGGGCATGTCAGAAACCGTGTTGCAGCCTGATGAGCAGCTCCGTCAGTTGAAGGAATCTTTACGAGCTGGTCATGGCTCAGGGAACGAAAGCATCCACGCCAAAATCCCCGGCTACTACCAAAAGAAAAACGCCGGCATGAGCGACGAGGAGATTGTTGCCGAGTTCCTCGATTCTGGATCTCAAATCGGCGCAGGCACCTCAATCTTCGATCCTGTTCTTGCTGAGCTGGCCTACCGCTGGTTCTCTCCTCAGGATGGGATCATCCTTGACCCGTTCGCTGGCGGATCAGTACGCGGCATCGTTGCTTTGAAATCAGGCAGGCAATACATCGGCTGCGACCTTCGGGCTGAGCAGGTCGAGGCCAATCGCGCTCAGGGCGAAAAGATCACCCCGAACAACCCGCCCATCTGGCACTGCAGCGACTCCCGCAACATCGACCGCGTTTGCGAGGGTCTGCAGGCTGACATGATTTTCTCCTGTCCTCCCTACGCAGATCTCGAGGTCTACAGCGACGATCCCAAAGATCTGTCCACCCTCCCCTATGACCAGTTTGTTGAGGGTTATCGGGAGATCATCGCCAAATCCTGCAGCCTGCTGAAAGACAACGCGTTTGCTTGTTTTGTTGTCGGCGATGTCCGCGACAAAAAAGGCAACTACTACAACTTCGTCGGCGACACCATCAAAGCGTTCACCGATGCAGGGCTCAGCTACTACAACGAGGCAATCCTCATCACTCCTGTAGGCACACTGCCCATCAGGGCCGGCCGTACGTTTGCTAGCACTCGCAAGCTCGGCAAAACCCATCAGAACGTGCTTGTGTTCCTGAAAGGCGATGCCCGCAAAGCCGTAGCAGCCTGCGGCGAATGTGATTTCGCTGAGGTAGAGGAGCAGCCTGCAGAGCATGGCCCTGTCGCTGAGAGCACTGAGTACGGCGAAAAGCTGACCGCTGATTCCATCGGAGGTGAGCTGTGAGCGATGCACCCGCCTGGGCCCTCGGCTACGACTTGGCGTTCCTGAAGCAGCTCGCTGCTGTTTTCGCTCGCGATTTTAAGCCGCACTGCTACGGAGCGTTCGGCCTGCCGAAAGAGCGCGACATCGCTACCGCGATGAAAGAGGGGCAGTTGGCCTGGACCCGCTCTCCTGACACAAACGACATTGCTGCTGTTGTGATGTTCCGCATCGCCAAAGTCGCTAGCTCACAGAGCGATTTCGCTCAGCGGTCGATAAACATCCACAAAGGTGATCTGCAAATCCGGGCCCTAGCGGGCAACCCTACAGATCTCACCAGGCTGATCACCAAACTGATGGGTAAAGCTGGCCCACGACCTGTCTGGATCGAGCTGCACGAGGAGAACCGCCGGATCAGGGACGCAGCAACCAGCCTCGGCTTCAAGCTAGTAGCCACCAAAGTCACGGCATCGTCTGACATCAAGGCGCTGTACATCCATGGAGAGCCCAACCCATCGGCTCGCGTCCAAGGCAACCTCTACTCCTCTGACATTCCTGCCCTGAAACTCCTCGGATGCGGCGCCATGCCTGGCGAGATTCAAGCGTGCCTCGAGGAGATCGCTTCGTTCAACCCGTCATGGGAGCAGCACTACAGCTCCTACAACAAACGCAAAAGCTGGACAGCCATCGCTCTTCAGGGCTTTGATCCCTCTGACCCTGGCTTCATCATCAAGCCCGCAGAAATGAGCAAAGGATGGAAACAGGAGAATCCTGAGCGTTTGAAAGCTGCCTGCGCCCCAACCATGGCTGCGATGGCAATGCCCACGGTATGGCGCCTGGCGAGAACTATTCCAGGCAAACTCGAGCGGGTTCGACTCATGCGCCTGCGTGCCACTAACGGCGAGTTAACCCGCCATGCCGACATCACTGATCGGGACGCAGGCACCGCAGATGGCAGGGTCGCCCGCCTACATATTCCGCTGCAGACAGCCAAAGGCTGCGAATTCTCGGGCTGGGAGCTGACGGGCAACCGCACCCGCCTGCATTTCCCCGCCGGCTCGCTGTTCTACCTCGACATCAGAAAACCCCACGCAGTCAAAAACACCAGCGATTGCGATCGGATTCACCTTGTCGTCGATGTCGCTTGCAACGCTCAAACTCGGAGGTTGATCGATGCCTGACCGTTGGTGGCAGCCCACGCCGATCATCGACCGCCACGATCGGTTCCTCGTCGTGCGCGATGACCAAGTGCCTGGCGGCTCAAAAATGAGGTTCCTGCCTTATCTCGTGCAGGATGCCAAGGAAGTTGTGTTCGGCGGCCCGTTTTGCGGCGGCGCTCCATATGCTCTGTCTGTATGGGGACAGCGAACCGACAGCAAGGTCACGCTGTTTTATGCCAAACGGAAAGAGCTGCACGTCCGCCAAAAGAAAGCCCTGTTGAATGGCGCGACCATCTATCAGGTGCCCTACGGCTACATGACAAACGTGCAGGCCAAGGCAAAGCGCTACGCCCGAGAGCATGGCGCTTTGTTCCTTCCGCTCGGCTTCGACGTGCCTGAGGCATCGAACCCTTTTATTGAACAGATGCGCCGCGTCCGATCGATGGTCGGCAATGTCGATCAGGTGTGGGCCGCAACCGGCTCAGGGATGCTGGCCCGCTGTCTCGGCGAGGCGTTCTACCCAACGCCTGTTCATGGAGTCATTGTTGGCCTGGCAAGCCGCAACTCAAAACAGCAGTATCCATCCAATGTCACGCTGCACGAGTACCCGAAACAGTTCTCATGGACCTGTTCCTACGAGGCGCCCTTCCCAACATGCGGTAACTACGATCGGAAAGCATGGGAGTTATGTCACAAACTGTCAGCAGGGACAGTTCTCTTTTGGAATGTTCTCGGGTGAATTATGCCGGCAAGTGACTCGACCAAAGCAAAAGTTGAAATGCGGGTGAACCGAATCGCTCGTCTGTTGGCTAATGGCGCAACCAGATCTGAATGCGTGCAATATGGTTCGAACGAGTGGGGCATCGGCGCCCGGCAAATTGACAAGTACATCAACCGCGCTCGTGAGCTACTGAGAGCCGACTGGGAGCTAGATCGGCAGACGATGGTGGCGGAGCTGCTGAGCCAGTGCGCAACGCTGCAAAAAGAGGCGCGTAAGCAGGGGAACCTAAACGCTGCGTTGGGCTGCATCAACTCAGCCGCTCGTCTCGCGAGGATTTTCGATTGACCATCCTCGACGCAATCCCAGCGGGCTACGTCCTGCATCGGCCCGGCGAACATGGCCGCGACCTCAACATGGGTGAGCTATTAGATCGTGTGAGGGATGACCTGCATCCAGGACAGCGCGATTTTGTAGACGATTGCTCTACGCAGATCCTCGGAGTTTCGGCCGGCTATGGGGCAGGCAAAACACGAGCGTTAGCCGCCAAGACCCTGTTCATGGCCGCGGCCAACCAGGGCTTCACAGGCTGCGTCATGGAACCCACGGGACCCCTCATACGTGATATCTGGATGAATGACTTTGAGGAGTTTCTTGAGGGCTACGAGGTGCCCTACACGTTCCGGGCCTCTCCCCTGCCCGAGTACATCCTGCATCTGCCCCAGGCCGACACAAAAATTCTGTGCCGAAGTTTTGAGAACTGGTCACGAATTATCGGTCTCAATCTGGCGTACGTCCTCGCGGATGAGATCGATACCGTCAACCCAACAACTTGTCAGCGGGCGTTTCCAAAGATCCTCGGCCGTCTCCGGGCTGGCAACGTGCGTCAGTTTGCTGCTGCCTCAACCCCTGAAGGCTTCCGCTGGATGTGGAAAACATTCGGCTCAGAGGATGCTCTACAGCGAGAGGATCGCAGGCTGATTAAAATGCGGTCGGTAGACAATCCATATCTACCCCCGGACTTCATCGAACGGCTCGAGGCCAACTACGATCCAAGCCTGCTGCAAGCATATTTGCACGGCGAATTCGTCAACCTCAACACCGGACAGGTTTACGACCGTTTCGATCGATCGAAGCACGTAACCAGCGTCATTCCTGACGTCAGCACCGAACCTCTACGTATCGGCGTTGACTTCAACATTGGCAACATGTCGGCCGTCATCGGTGTTCGTCTTGGGAACAAGCTCGTGCTGATTGATGAAATCAGCGGTGCCCATGACACCGACGCTTTGGGTCAAGAAATCAGACGGCGATTTCCCGACCGCCGCATATACATCTACCCTGACGCATCAGGCGGTTCGCGTTCTACTAACGCTTCCCGCACAGACATTCAGATCCTCGAATCCTATGGATTCAGCAATCAATCACCAAAAGCAAATCCTCCCGTCCGTGATCGGGTGGCTTCTGTGCAAGCTGTTCTGGAAAACGGGAAAGGCGAGGTTCGGGTCCAAATAGCAAGCAGTTGCAAGCGAACGATCGAATGCTTGGAGCTGCAAAGCTATACAGAGAAAGGCGAGCCGGACAAGGAAGGCGGATATGACCACATGAACGACAGTTTGGGGTACCTGGTTTGGCGTGAGTTCAACCCTCTGCACGCCCGCGCTGGACGAGGCACAGGGATCAGGCTTTACTAAACTGCTGACATTGGGCGGGTTTAGATCGTGTATTCAGGTTTTTCGGGTAGGCAAATTATTGGCAATGTCACGAGCGTTGAGAGCCCAAACACGGCTTACCTCAACATGGAGCCTCATTGGCTTCTGATTGAGGCCTTGCTTTCAGGCACGTACGGGATCAGAAAAGGACATCGTAAATATCTGCCACAAGAGCCCCGAGAGCTAGACGAGGCGTATGACAACAGGCTTCTCCGGTCAACGCTTGCTCCGTACTACGTGAGATTGGAACGCATGTTGGCGGGAATGCTCACCCGCAAACCCGTGCGTTTAGAGGATGTCAGCGACGTTGTAACTGAGCAGTTGTTTGACGTTGATCTGCAGGGAAACGACTTAAACGTATGGACTTACGAGACAGCTCGTAAATGCATTAGGTACGGGCATGTTGGCGTTTTAGTCGATGCACCGAAAGCCGGTGATAATGGCAGGCCATACTATGTGACATTCACGCCTCGCGAGATACTCGGTTGGCGGACTGAAATCGCTGATGGCAAACAAAAACTGACGATGGTCAGGTTGATGGAAAAAATCACTGTGCCTGATGGTTTGTACGGCGAGAAGCAAGTGCAGCAAGTGAGGGTGCTTACGCCTGGAGCGTTTGAGATCCATCAAAAAGACGAAAAGGGTGAGTTTCGATTGGTGGATGAGGGCAGGACCAGCCTGAGCGAGATCCCGTTTGCGGTGGCATATTCAAATCGCGTCGGAGTTCTTGAGTCACGGCCACCACTCGCAGACATCGCAGAGCTAAACCTGAAGGCGTATCAGGTGCAGTCTGATCTAGACAATCAGTTGCACATCTCTGCTGTCCCGATGCTCGCCATCTACGGATTCCCGCAGTCGGCAGAAGAAATCAGCGCGGGCCCTGGAGAGGCACTGGCCTTGCCGGCTGAAGCCAGAAGTGAGTACATAGAACCATCAGGCAACAGCTACAACGCTCAGTTCCAACGTCTCGATCAGATCGCACAGCAGATCAACGAACTAGGTCTTGCTGCAGTGCTCGGGCAAAAGCTCAGCGCAGAAACAGCAGAGGCCAAACGGATCGATCGCAGCCAAGGCGACAGCACCATGATGGTGATTGCCCAGCAAATGCAAGACCTGATTGATAACTGCCTGACATTCCACGCGCAGTTCATGCAGCAGCAACAGGCAGGTAGCAGCTTTATTAACCGCGACTTCCTAGCAACTCGCCTAGAGCCGCAGGAGATCCAAGCCCTGTTGCAGCTCTACACCGCTGGCACGATCACTCAGGAAACGCTTCTCAACCAACTGTCAGCCGGTGAGGTGCTGGGCGATGAGTTTGATGTGGAGGAGGAGGTTGAAGCAACGCAGGCTGGCGGCTTAATTGAAATGGACAAGCCTGAACCGCAGGCAAACGCTGAGGGCACAATGCCGGATGAAGACCCGGAGGCAACCGATGAGCTGGATTGACCACCTGAGGAAATCCAAAAAGGAGGAGCCTGACAAGCAGTACCTGTACTACGTTAAGCAGCAGCTCAAGCAACAGGTTTATGCGGTTGTCCGTGTTACTTGGTACGACGAAAACGGCATATACAGCGTCACTGAAACTCGTGTCAACAAACGAGACGCAGAGGTCATACAGGAGTTCAGCGATATTGTCGGCAACGCTTTGACCATCGGGGCAGACGTATCAGTCATCTGTGTTGCAAACTCTGAGCGGCTTGGTCTGCATGATTTATGAGTACACCCTCAGAGCTGTATCGGAATGCAATCGACCTCAATCGGTTCAGTAACAGCGTTGCGAAGCGGATTGCTGTTACATACAACGATCTTATTTTGGATATTGTTGATCAGCTTCGTGGGCTTGATGAGTTTGATTCGTCTGCGAAGGCTGTACGGCTTCAAGCGATTCTCGCGCAACTGAAACAATCTCTTGATGGCTGGGCTGGCACCAGCACGCTTTTGGTTGTCGAGGATCTGCAGGGATTAGCGCAACTACAAAGCGAGTTCGTTACAAACGAGCTGAGACGTGCTTTGCCTCTTGAGTTGCGGGAACAAATCCGCAGCGTTCAAATCAGCCCGCAGTTTGCTCAGTCAGTAGCAACTGTGGATCCCACAGCAATCAACGTGGTGTCGCTTAGTGATGACCTACAGGCGGCTGTTGCTGGTTCGCCGCAGACGTTTCGTCTTACGGCTGCTCAGGGCACGACGATTACTTTGCCCAACGGGAAAGTGCTTCAGAAGTCGTTCCGTGGACTTGCTGAATCGCAGGCCGATCTTTTTGCAAAGACAGTGCGCAACGGACTGTTAACTGGCGAGTCAACTGACCAGATTGCACGGCAGCTAAAGGGTCGGCTTCGCTTTGGGCAGCCCGGCAGCTTGCGTCAGATTGCACAGGCCGGAGGGCAGGTGACAGCTCTCGCCAACAATCAAGTCAACGCGATGGTGCGCACAAGCATCAATCAAGTGGCGAATGAAGCAAGCCAGCAGGTCTACAAGGCAAATCAAGATGTGACCAACCGTTATCGATATGTCGCGACTTTGGACAGCAGGACCAGTGCCATCTGTCGTGCGCTTGACGGGCAAGAGTTTGACTACGGCAAAGGGCCAACACCCCCGCAGCACTTCAACTGCAGGTCCACCACTGTGCCGGTCATTGATTACAAAGGGTTGGGAATAGAGCCTCCTCCACCTAGTCAGTTGCGCCGTCCAAACTCTGCGTTCAAAGGTGCTCGGGCTGTGCGTGGTGAAGGCGTGCCTGACAATGAGACTTATGGGCAGTGGTTGAACAAGCAATCGAAGGCAACAAAGCAGGATGTTTTAGGCAAAAGCAAGGTGCCTTACTTCAACCGCTTGGTGGATAAGTTCGGCCCAACAGATGCCATCCGTAAGTTTGTTGCTGCGGACGGAACAGAGCTAACCTTGGAACAACTCAAACGTCGTTATCCCAATGAGTAAGCTGCCCAGCAAGTATCAGTTCACCGTTCAAGAATCGAACGAGGCGCCGTCTTGCCCACCTAGAAAGCCCACGCCAAAGGGCAAGGCTGCTAAAAAGGAGGGGTCTAAGGAGGACAGCTAATGCCCATGGGTCCTGGAACATACGGCTCTAAAGCGGGCCGTCCCCCCAAAAAGAAGAAAAAGAAAGGAGGCAAGAAAAAGTGAAAAAGGGTTCTCGCGTTAGCTGGGTTTTCCAGGGCAAGCGTACTTTTGGCGTTGTGACCAGCGTTAAAGGGGAGGGTTCCTACAGCATCAAAGGTCCATCAGGCGGCACCGTGACTCGACGCGGGGCCAAAGGGGATCCTGTCATTGCAATCAAATCTGAAAGCACTGGCAACCCTGTTCTGAAAAAACGGTCGCAGCTCAGCGCCGCGCCTAAAGGCAAGAAAAAGTGACCATCAATCGTGGTGGGCACACGTTCAAGGGGTTCGACAAACCAGTCCGGACCCCAAACCACCCAAGTGGTAAAAGCCATGCAGTTGTCATCAAGGATGGCGGTAAACCACGTCTAATTAGGTTTGGTCAGCAGGGCGCAAAAACCAAGTCACCGCGCAAAGGTGAGAGCGCAGCGGACAAAGCCAAGAGAAAATCATTCAAAGCTCGTCACGCGAAAAATATCGCTAAAGGGAAGACATCTGCCGCATTCTGGGCAGACAAAGTAAAGTGGTCGTGAAATGTAGCCTGTGGCTAATTCATGTCCGAAGATCAAACTGCTCCTGTGGAGCAATCTGTTGATTCCAGCAAACTT
>Ga0098038_1001488_pt1 | contig 10124 bp, 11 predicted proteins | sample 5B_taG_FD_75051 | JGI IMG/M metagenome (GOLD analysis project Ga0098038, IMG submission 75051) | Marine viral communities from the Subarctic Pacific Ocean - 5B_ETSP_OMZ_AT15132_CsCl metaG | ecosystem: Environmental > Aquatic > Marine > Oceanic | place: Pacific Ocean | collected 2015-01-08 | reverse complement strand
TGATGACCAAATTGATAATAGCCGCCACCATTATCTTCCACTGTTTTACGCATGTCGTTGTATGAATTAAGGATTTCTGGATCGTGCTCATTTTGATCCCAAGGAGTTCCAGAATATTCGCAAGGCAGAGACGCACACGGCCAGTGTGTAACATACTTTATACCTTTGTAATCCTCAATGCGGCTCTCAGCAAACTTAAAAACGTCTGTACCACTCTCCTTGACCCGAGATAATCTTTCCCACTCTTCATGGACAACGGGAACGCCATCCTCTAAAATACAATACGAGCAATCATGCCCAGTTGAAACTCCTAAAATTTTCATTTTATTTTCCTTGAAATAATTTAAATTCTGTTAAGTCGCGATATGGAGGATCCTCTGGGATATCCGGCATATGCTTTGGATAATTTTGCATCAGGGTTAACCCCCTCGCGGCTTGTTCTGGAGTCATATACATGTTCCAACCCATTGAATCGATATCATCATCTTGATATCTGATGCCTTCGCTCCTGCCTTCATATCTAGCCTCTCGTACCCAATCAACAAGATCTTGGCTATCGGTAAGAATCATGCCGCCTTTGCCTATTTTAAGATGCTTTTTAATATGAAAAGATAAACACATATGTGATCCGGGGATATACATACCTGAAGTCAGTCGCTTAGCTGCGTCCCACAGCGGATATGGCTTGAGTTGATACGCCCCTTCCCATGGTGTGTCCTCAAATGCCACATTTCCGCCTGCCTGAATGATTGACTGAGGGACGGACAGATATGTACGCTTCGGGATTGTAACTTCTTGAACCTCAAGATATTTACAGCACAAAAATATGGCGTTTGTACAACTGTTAACGGAGACAGCGTAGGGGGCACCTGTATAGTGAGCTATCTCTTCTTCAAACATTTTTACAATTTTGTAAGGATTGTGCTTCATCTTGATGCCTCTTCCACACCTTTATTGATCATTAAAAATATGTGGTCATCTTTTATATCCTCTAAAGATAAGCAGTTTTCTATAGCCCTCTCAATTGTATAAGAACCAAGCTCACAAATATTCAAAAAATAATAGTGCTCTAACAACTTGTTTAGCAATAAAACTTTTCTTTCTTGTCCGTAAAAATTGTGTAACTCCAACGCAATGATATCTACTTTGTGATAATCCTCAAAATTCTCTAATATCTCATATTCGCTACCTTCACAGTCTATCTTAAGATAACTAATTCGATCAAGCCCCAAGGCTTCCATCATGTCGTGCAAAGATATGGTTTCACATTCTTGATCAATGGCTGAAAAACTTTCATGTTCAAACTGGGCGCAGGTTACATCTTTTGAATGGTTGTCTAAGTAATTTCTCATTGCAAGCTTAAGATTGCTTTTGCTGTAAATGGCTGTGTTAAATATTTCCACGTTATCCAGTTTATAGTGATCTTTTACTTTATCTAGCACTGCATAATTTGTTGTTTCTGGTTCAAAAGCATAGATTTTCTCAAAATTATCTTTGGCATAAACACAAAAGCCGCCAACATTGGCTCCAATATCAACAGCAACAGGTAATTTTTTACCAAGCATTGGATACGTTGATTTACACTCTTCAATGCTTTCTAGGATCCAACTATTTAAAGATTTGTCAGTCGATAGATTATCAAAGGCTTGCATCATCTCTCCAAAATAAAATATTTCTTTTTAAATCCACAACTTTCAAACAATCTTAAACTTGCTTCATTTTCAATCTTAACCTTGGCAAATGCCTCTGGGTAGACTTTCATCACTTCGTTAACCATGAATTTTGCTACACCTTTGCCTTGATATTCAGGATGTGTTGCCACTCGGATATCATTGTTTATAACTCCAATATAACCGACAGGCTTCTCGTTGTCAAGACAAATAAAAAAGTTTTTGCCTTTGTTGTGCATAAAGAAGAAATGCTCTTGCACTTCAATATGTTTCTGACTTATAAACCCCTTCTTTACCCTTGAATCGTTTCTGAGATTTCTTATAAAGCTCCAGTATTTTTCTTCATTGGGTACAAGTTGATATTCTACCATATATCTACCTGCTCACCATATGGACTTCCACTGTTAAGCCAATAGTGGGTTAGGTATCCTCTAGTATGCTTCCAGCCCTCTAATTCAAGATATGGATTTAGGCAACTGCCAATATCTAAAAACGTATTGTTTGGGTTATCTTCAAAGCAATCTCGAATAATAAAATTACTTAGGCTAGCTGCCGAACACAAAACAACATGATCTTTAATATTGTTCTCTTGGATATAATCTCTTACTTGTTTGATCGTATCAAAGTTGTCAATCATACAGTTGCTGCCAATTCGAAAATCTTTTTTGACCTTAAATGGTAGCCCGTCTAAGTTTGCCGACTTGTTTACAACATATATTATTTCTCTATCCTCAAGTAGTGGGACCAGTTCTCTGACAAAGCGGCGATAGTTTTTGTTAATCAAAAGATTAGCAAAGGTTAAATCTTCGTCGCCGCCATTTAGATTCTTTTGCCAGAAAAAAGCATCTTCCCCAACATCATTCCTACAGCAAATTCCTTTATAATATTCAGGGATCTTTGCCTTAAAACATTCTACAAGCTTTTGCTGGTAGACGCCGTGCTTTTCGGGTATGAACTCTTTCTGTTCTTCGGGAGGATATATTCCATGTCCCGTTCTTTGTCCCGTTACAAAATGATTTTCAGCGAGAATGACAGTTTCATTTCTTAAAATAAAAAGCTCTCCATCTGAAAATCTAGCAAAAGCAAAATTTTGCCTGTCTTTTAATTTTTGTAGAAATTTATCAAACTCTTTATCAAAGTATTTTTTCACAGTTCCTCCTGTAAAATTTTTATAATCCTTTCAGCCGAGTAACCATCTCCGTAAGGGCATTTACCCTTTGGCTCAGGAGCACTTTTCATATCTTCAAACATTTGAAATAGATCCTCCGGCTCATGGCACAATGTTGAAAACTCTCCAAGACCTTCAGGTCGTTCGGTAGTTTTTCTACATACAATCGAACGCTTTCTTAAAAATGATGTCTCCTCTTGCAATCCGCCACTATCTGTAATTACATAAGAGCAAGATGCTAACATCTCCAAAAATTGATCATATGGCACAGGGTCAATTACTTCTACATTTTGCAAAAGGTGACGGTGCTTAAGAACATTTGGGTTTGGGTGAATCGGTAAAATAAAACGGTATTGGTGTGAATATGTTTTTGCAATATGATCGAGAGTCTTAAACCACCGATCCATGTTTTTGTGATTTTCTCTCCTATGCATGGTCACAATGACCGTATTTCCCTTTGTAGGCTTTAGATGAGTCAAGTTATCTAGAACCGTATTTCCAACAACGTGTACAGAGCCCCTGACAAGCTCCATGCCGAGATTATAAGCCGAGTCAGGGGTAGGACATAGGTGTATATCGGCGAGCCTAGAAACGGCTTGTCTGTTGAATTCTTCTGGATATGGATTGTCCTTATCATAGGTCCTCAATCCAGCCTCAAGGTGAATAACTTTTATCTTTCTGTGGAAAGCTGCCAGAGCTACGGCAAATGCCGAAGTTGTATCTCCAGTAACAATAACAGATGTAATTCCGTCAAAAACATCGTCTCTGTCTAAGACAGATAGAACAATGCTATCTAAACGATTTTTTCTGTCTTTAATATATAACCTTGTCACATCTTGATCTTCAACGTTCGATAACAAGTCTGTATGTTGTCCAGTAAACAAAAGACGAAAAGGAATATTTCCATCTAACGATTTAATTAAAGATTTTATTTTAATATACTCGGGTCTAGTTCCAAACGCTAACATCAGCATTATTCTTCTCTCCAGTCTGGATATGGACAAGAGTTTGCAATCTTGAATCTCCTTGCAAAGTCATCGCTCCAAGTTTTTTTAACCAATCCGTCTGACGGTGTTCTTGAGGGCATATAGATATTTATCCCTGTTTGTATAGCTTGTGAAAGCATCCAGACTCCAATACTAGAATCAACATGCTTAGCCACTCGAACATCCCATTTTTTATTTGAAAGACGACTTGTTTCACCACTGAAGTAATCTAGAAGTGCTTCAACTGTTTTATCGTCAGCTAGATCAACAAACTCTTGCATTGTTATTTTTGGATCGTATGTAAATGGCTTTAGAACCAAAATATCTCCAGAATCAACTTTCTCTGTCAATTCAAATATTGTAACTCCCCAATTGCCATTGTTCAGGATTCTGCCCCATACCAGCGAGGCACCGCCTTGGACATCAGGAAGAAGGGCACCATGATTTCCAATAACTCTGTGCTTTTCTAAAACGCTAGGTGGTATAATTCTAGAATCCCCAAGTGATATAACCAGATCTAGATCTTGAAATATAAGACTATTCCAGTCATCACTTTTATTTAAGGTAATCCCGTGCCTATCACAGAATCCATCTAATTTTGCTGAATTTGCTTTGTTGTCTAGTTTGTGATCGGGCAAGCCATGCACATATCGAATATTTACAAGCTCTCTTATTGCTTGCATGCACTTCAGTGTTAACTTGGTATTACCTACAATTCCTACGTTGATATTTCTTGCAATTTTTTCGCCCATCGCTTTGCAATCTCCTTATAGCCTTCATGTGTAAAGTGAACGCCATCAATTAAGTGCCTTTCTAGACCATCCATCTCACAAACATGAAAATTAAGTTGTTTAGAGAGTGATTTAATTTCAGCATTGTATCTTTCAATAAAGTCTTTATTGTTCAAATAATAGGGCGTAAATTTAAGCTCTGGAAGTGTTGCAACAACAACATTCATCCCATTTGCCTTAGCGGACATAATTATTTGCCTCATATTGTCACGATAAATATGTAATGGAGTTGGCTTTTTAGTATCATTTGTTCCGATCATAAGCAACATAATTTTGCTATTTTTATTAGATCGCAAAATATTCCACGAACGTCGCAGTAGATCTGAGCTTGTCTCGCCATTAATGCCGTAATTATGACAGATATAAAACTCGCCGGTTTTTTCACTCATAATTTTGCCTAACTCGGCAGGATAAGATCTTCCATATTCGTCTCTTGCGCCGTATGTTAGTGAATCACCGAGACACACAATCTCATTCCAAATCATCTTCAACTCCTTTGACTGTCTTCCAGCCATTCTCTAAACCATAGTTTACACACATATCTCTTTGACTAAAAAAAGTTTGATGAGACACTGCTTGATTATTTGAGGTTGCCTTCTCATCAACACCAAGCTCATATCCATACAAAGATCCATGCATTTCCATATCTTCTGGAGGGTGGGGAGGGCAATATGTTTGTAGTCCCGCATATTTTTGAACGCTGTAAGAAAAGTGCATATCTTCTCCATTATCCCACGTCGGAGGTTTTTCTCTCCACAAATATTGCAGCCAATCTCTCTTAAAGAACCAAGCATGACCAACATAGTCTACTCTTTTTGTTTCAACATTTTTGCTAGGCCACCCTTCTCTGTAATATTGTGTTGCTAGTTTACCCTCTTGCACATAGCCAGCACTACCCATAATGCCTTCTTTTTCTTGCATGGTGTCTAGACAGTTTTCAAACCACTTAGATCCGGGTATTGTATCGTCATCAAAAATGGCAACGTATTCTGTATCTGCCAATAGAGCACCTGCGAATCTTCCATAAAATTTCCAATTGTAATCGTTATGGAAAACTTTATCTATCCCAAGAGAATCAAAAGAAAACCCTTCATTGTCTGGATGATGATTGACCCACAGCCATATCTCTTTGGGAGGTTTTGTTTGTGATCGTATTGAATCTACCTGCATCTGTAGATTGTATGGTCTTCGGTAGCAGTTTAGTATTACGGTGATGTCTTCTGGTTCTACATTTATAACCTTCTGTGACATAATATTACACACTTTGTCCACTATTTCTTTTTGCCTAGACTCAACAAATGAAATTAGCGAACTACCTCTGTATTCAGGAAACCAATCTTCAGAAGCACAACCATTTAAGCCATTAGTAATAAGCTTACAATTTAGCATTCTTGCTTCCGCCACTACACGGCAAAATGTTTCAAGGGTTTTTGGGAAAAACACAAGCCCAGAGTATGAAGATAGTGTCTCAGCAAACTTGTCAAATTCTGAAAAGGGTATTTTCTCATACGGCATGTTATTTTGTAGACAATAATTCTCTGCTTCAGATGTACCTTTGATTGGGTTTGATGAATCTAAAATAGCATAAAGATTATTCTTTTCATTATCACAATGTTTGCGAAGCACGTTTAGTTGTTCGCTGTGCCACAGGCTACAACCTGTATTGATCACATTTCTTATTGCAAGATTTTTCTTGATGACTTCTGCATGAATCTTAGACTGACAAAAGACTGCCTTAGCACATCGATAAAACTTTTCATTGATTATCATATGTGGGGGTGCCCTAAAATCTGGAAATGAAGACGGGTTTCTGTTTCTCAGGTATTTGTGGTCATGCTCATAAATGATATATCTCTTATCATATAGTGCTTCTTTTACATTGTCTGGCATGTTGATAAAGTTGGAGATTATAAAGAACTCATATAGACTAAAATCAATTTTAGCATGACTATGTATGGGCTGAACTTCGTGACCCCTTTCTCGAAGGTGCATGATCAGGCAATCATTCACCAGTTCCGCACCGCCCACTATACCATCTGACAAGAATAGGTCGGATATAAATGCGACCCTCATGCAAACACCATTACTTTATCGTCACTTTGCTGAACTTCACAGACTTCCAAGATTGCATTGCAGAATTTTTCGTACATTTTTTCAGAGCTAAATTCTTTAAGAACATGTTTTTGAAGCTTAGAAGCCATACTCTTTTTCTTTTTATAGTCTTTAATGGTCTCTCTAAGTTGTTTTTTATAGCTAGCAGCCTCTGGATAGCACCAGTTAGATTCCGGGTGCAGCACCCCTTTCCATACTGCGAAATCCTGAATGGGACCAATGGTGTAGTCTACTTTTGTAAACATCGCCTTAAGTTTGCCTCTATAGGGTGCATGCAGAAAATCACATTGACCTCCCCAATCTGGGGCGATAACTGGCAAGCCGTGACACACTGCTTCAAATATTGGCAAACCAAAACCTTCACCATGTGTTAGTGTAACCAACGATTTAATTTTTGGATGTGTATAAAGACCAGCCATCTCTTTTTCAGACATGTCTCCATGCAGCAAGTATATTTTGCACTTTCTATCAGAATATTGCGCTAGAGAATTCTTAATTTTTTGCTCCACAGCTATTCGGTCCATAACATTATTTTTTCTGATATTGGTCTTCAACACCAAACCAACATCTTTATCATAGCACTCTTCTATAAACCACTTAACTGTGTTAAATAGGTTTTTTCTTGGACCCCATTGTGCAACTGCTAAAAAGTTAAACTTTGTTGTGATATCTAGATCTAATTTTTCAACGTCCCATTTTCTAGCACAATAATTAACAGTCTCTACAGGCACCGAATTCTGGAGCCTTACTTTGTTACCCGACTGATCTTGTCCGACCCAACTTGTTGTGTCGAATCCATATTTTGCATGATTTGAAACAACAATTATTTTGTCCATAATACTTGCTTTTTCTATCCAGACTGGATCAATTTTGTCGCTTTCTATTCCTGCTGTATAACCCACATTAATAGGTGCAAGCTTCTCCCACTCATTAGGGATAGTAATTTGAAGAGATATGTCAAAACTAATGTTGTTTTGAATCGCGTGATTTGTTTTGTTGATTATGAAATCTAACCACCTCTTTTCTTCAGTATCCCTTGTCAGCCAGCCAGTTTCACCCCAACCAACAGGGATTATATAAATATCAAATTTGTCTTCGTGCTCTCTTAGGGATCTAATAGCAAACCTAGATTGCTCACCATAGCCAGACTGGGTTAATACAGGTCCTCTAACAACAATTTTCTTTCTCATGCTATCTCCTTAAATTCCCATGCATTATAGTCTTTGCGATTATCATATGAGCCCCTCTCTTCTATAACTCTGTCAATAAGCTCGACCCATCTCTTACAAAAGTTGTCAAAGTTGTAGTTGTTTTCAACATGTTCTCTTCCGAGCTTACCTAATCTATCCCTTTCCTCTTTGGGCATATTGTACATAATCCTAAGAGCGTTTAAGAAATCTTCTTTGTTAATTCTATCTTCGTAAATATAGGGCACTGTCTGTGAGCCAATGACCGACCTTGAACTAGGCTCAATACCTATTCCAAACCATTTTTCTCCGTCTGTGACTTGCTCTTGTAAGCCGCCAGTCATATTGACTATAATTGGAGTTTCGCAGGATAAAGATTCTAACGTAGCAAGACCAAAGCCTTCAGCATCAGATATGTTAATTGTACAATCAGCCATATTATATAACATAGCCAACACTTCTGGTGGGATTTTCTGCGTTGATAAAATAATTCTACCATCATCTGCATTGAGATCCCTAATTACACGCTCTAAATTTTGACCGTGATCGTCACTAGGATCTGTGTGCATAACTAACTGAACCTTGTCTGGTCCGACTTCTTCTGCAAATTCATTAAACCACCAAAGAACAGTGCCACTCTGTTTTCTTCTAGCGTTTCTATTGTTCCAGAAGAAAGTTATTCTATCCTCTTTATACTGATCCCCGTAGTGATCCATCGCGAAAGACTTAATTTTTTCATCTTCAATTTTGTTAAAAATTTCTGAATCTACTGCATGTGGTAGATAAACATTTTCTACGTCTGGCGCAACAACTGATACCACATCTCTTGTAACTTTAGATATGGAAGCGATTACATCAGTAGACATATAAAATGGCTTATTAAACATTGGGGGAGGAAAATTGTCCCATACATGGTAATAAACCATAGGAACCAAGCTACGAATCTCATTCTCCATGTCCCACAACCATCCATAAAATCTTGGATCAGTCATAAACCAAACAAGGTCAGGCTTCTCAATAGCTAAGGCTGATCTTATGATCTGTGGGTTTCCATACCCGTCTGTCGGATGTACAATCCAGTCATCGCCATACCCCTCTACTTTTTGAGGCGTATAGTCGGGGTGCTTCACTGCACCGCCCAAACAAACAAACTTATATCTTCCAGTTGCAATTAAAGCTTCAATAAAGTATTTTGTTTGTGTTCCTACTCCCGATGGAGCCATTGGGTGGTCAGATATGACTAATATTTTCTTTTTTTCACTCATGTAATCCCCTAGAAACAGTGCTCTGTCTTGTAAAATTGACAGTTTTTACAAGACAATTTATTTTTGATAATCTTCTTTGATGATATGTTCTTTATAGCTAGCAGTAGCAAACTCATTGCGTTTTTTGTTTTTCTTTCACCACTAGAAACATCAACTAGTTCTACAAAATTTTTCTTTGCTGTTCTCTTAAGCAGTATAAAGTGCGTATCTATTAGCGACGGATCTATATTGTGCTTTTGAGCAAAAAACTTTTTATATAATGTAAGCTGATAAGTCACCATTGGGTCAGTTCTTTTTCTCATGTCCCATCCCCAAGAGCATGTTTTCCAGTCTATTACATGATATCTGCCGTCTTCAGTCTTGATAACAAGATCAACAAATCCCTTAAAATTATAATCAGTTCCATCAATGGGAACCATTAGCTTCTCTTCAGTGGAAATAACCTCGTATTTTCCAAACCTTTCTTCAACTGTAGGCATTATGTGCGGAATTATTCTTGCACCAGCAACACGCATGTCTTCGATAAGCTTTGGCTTAATTTCAAGATCATCATCTAGACTAGAAACATTTTTTTCAAACTCTGAGAGGAAATATTCCTCTTCATTAAAATGCTCATTTAGCATCTTTCTATCACAAACAGAATGCATAGAGGTGCCAAATGCCGTATACTCATTGCCTGTGAATCCGGCTAGCCCATCTATACGGGTTAGTTTATGATAGTTAGAACAAAATTTCCAATCTCGAAGTTCTGAATAAGAAATATAAGGTGTCAATCACCCTCCAGTTGTATTCTTAGCTTTTCTACTTCTTGTCTTCTTTAATGTAACCTTTTCTTCAGCTTTGTCAACTGTTTTTTGCGTTTTTGTCTTGACAGGCTTAAAGGTAAAAACATAATTGCTTGGAAAGTTTGGTTTGTTGCAAACATCCTCACCAGAGATTATATCT
>Ga0098038_1001486_pt1 | contig 10135 bp, 8 predicted proteins | sample 5B_taG_FD_75051 | JGI IMG/M metagenome (GOLD analysis project Ga0098038, IMG submission 75051) | Marine viral communities from the Subarctic Pacific Ocean - 5B_ETSP_OMZ_AT15132_CsCl metaG | ecosystem: Environmental > Aquatic > Marine > Oceanic | place: Pacific Ocean | collected 2015-01-08 | reverse complement strand
GGCTACCTCACCACTCGATCTACTTAATTTATATACGGAGTTTCGTGCCACTCCTGCGGGGGCTGACATCGGTGTAGATGCCTTTGTGCGAATGCCGTTGAAGCTAATTCACGAACTCATTCGGCTCGGAGGTGAGCGCGAAAAAAGGGTTGCAAACATAGGTTCAATCACTACGGCAAAGCTGACCGGGATAATCTTGACGATTGCCCAAAGTTTCAGCAAGAAGAAAGCCGTCCCCCCGTCAATTGATGCGTATTTACCCTTCCCGCTTGAGGAGGATAATGCATTTATGATTGAAACTAAGGAGATTTATAAGCGGCTAATTGCTCAAAGGAAACTGCCGCTGCACGTTATTGCTGATTTAAACAAAGTAGTTAGTCCTTGACGATAAACTTAAATTAAGGCGAGGAATGTAAGTGGCTGACAACAGGTTTGAATACGACATTGTTGTCAACGTCAGTAAGGCGATAAGAGAGACTGCAAAATTTACGCAAGCGCAGCAGAAAAGTATTCAGCGGATTGAGAAGGAAAATAGAGGTCTTGATCGATCATTAGTAAAGCAGCGGAAGGAACTTTCAATAGCTCGTCGTGAGCTTGCAAAATATTCTGCTGGTAGACATGCAGATTCTGCAAAAGCTGCAGAAGCTGCAGCAGCACACGACCGACTATCAAAGTCGATCAGTGAGACGACAGACCAGATTCGTCGAGGCAAGCGCCAGATTGCCGAGCATCGCCGGGAACTAGAAAAGCTCCAGAGAACAGCAGAAAAGGGCATCAAGATCAAGCCCTCGCGGCAGCAGTACTTCGCCCCTATTGGGCCTCAACGTCCCGGCGCTCCCATGCTGGGGCCAGGGTTGCCCAGCGCCACAGGAAGAAGAGCAGGTTTCGCTCGCGGCGCTCAAAACGTGCGTGCTCAGGCTTCAGCAAGTTTTTCTGCTGTGGGTGCTGCTGCCGGTAGTGGAGGATTACTAGCTCCCCTGGCGTCGGGAGCCTTTTTGCAGCAAACGATTTCTGGAGCAACTGATCTCGCTTCTCAGCGGAAGAAATTAGAACTTCTCAGCAGTGCATACGGAGAATATGATCAGGTTCTTAAAATTGTCAAAACGAGTGCTGATACATTCAATAAATCTCAGAGAGAAGCCACTACCGAGTTTGCAAACGTATTCGCCCGTCTGAGGCCACTTGGAGTAAGCCTGAAAGATATCAAAGGTGTATACGAAGGCTTTAATACTGTTGCCATTGCAAGTGGTGCTACATCAGAGGCCACAAGAATCGCATTTATGCAGTTGAGTCAGGCCATTGGTTCTGGCCGGTTGGCAGGAGATGAATTCCGTTCCGTCAGTGAGCAGATCCCTGGTGTTTTGATTCCTATCGCTAGGGAGATGGGTGTCACGGTTGGAGAACTTAAGGAGCTGGGATCAGAAGGCAAGATTACCTCTGATGTAATCATCAATGCCTTGAGTGGCAGCCTTGGAATGACCACCGAGGAGATCAAGAAATTTGTTAGAGAGCAACCGGCTGGAAAATTCAAAGCTTTCAGCAATGCAGTATCAGACCTTGCTGTAGTAATTGGTGATGCGTTAATGCCAGTGGCTTTGGCAATCGTCGAAACGCTGACTGGATTGATAGATATATTCCTGAGACTGCCAGATCCAGTTAAAAATCTTACCGGACTCGCGGCAGGACTGGGTGCAGCGTTTATAGGGGCCAATGCTGCTGCTATGGCGTTGAATACCACTCTTAGCGCCAAACTTCTCATCACCCTTGGTGCAGTAGCCGGAAAAGTTGCGCTTGTTCTTGCTCCCTTGGTGGCCTTGGGTCTAGTCCTTGAGGAAAATAAGCAACGTAAGGAATCATTCGATGAGGCGATGGCGTCGGATGATGTGGAGGTTGTCGACGCCAAGATCAAGGAAATAACAACCAATATTTCACAAATGGAACAAGCCCTCAAGACCATTGAGGGAGCTGAGTACTACAAAGGTCAAGCTAGTGATGCCGAAAGCATTAAAAAGCAACTTAAAGAAGCCAAAGAACAGCTTGATTTACTCACAGGACGTAGAGAGCTGTTCTTAGAGATATCTTTTGGCATCAAGGATTTCGACAAGATGGGAGCTGGCTTTGATGCGGAGTTAGACAAAGAGTTAGAAAAACTCGGACTTAAGCGAAACAAGAGTGGACCCGTTACACCAATCAAGCGCAAGGGTGGATCAGGTCTTTCTGAAGCTCAACGCTTAGATCAAGTAAGTGCAAATAATGCACTTCGTCTTGTCCAGAAAAGGGCGCAAATTGCTCTGAAGGTTGCGCGTGATGAATACGCATTACGAGCTGAGCTTGAACAGTCGAACCACAAATTACAAGAAGGCAATCTTGTAGGTATTGCTAGGCAGCAGCAGGCGATTCTCAATGCACGGATTCAGGCCGTTCGACAATTAGAGCAACGTCAGCAGCAACTACAAGATGAAATTACAAGTGCTCAGCAGAAACTGGATGCAGCGGTATTACGAAGAGATCAGGCAGTCGGCCCCGTAGATCGAGCAAGGGCTCAGGGGGGTGTAGACATTGCTAGGGCAGAACTGTCAGGAGCAAATCAAAGACTTGGAAATTTCAATGCTTCGTCTGGAACGATGCTGGGGAATATTCAAGAGGGTGTGGCGCAGCAGTCAACTGAAGCATTCAGGCAACAGACCCAGCAGACGTTGAACCAAGTTGCGGCACTACGCAAACGCAATGAGCTGATTGCACAGGGTGCCTCTCCTGAAGTCATCGAGGGGGAGCTGGCGAAGTTTGAGATTGACCGAATGGCCCGTATCCAGCTCCAGGGGTTGAACGTCGATCAAAACCTCAATGCAGATGCAATCGCCAGGGTCAAGACCGAGGCACAGAATGCCAAAAACGCTATCGATGAATTGACGGCTGCACAGCAGACGGGTTCAACGGCGATTCAGGACTATATCCAAGCGTCAGAGACTTTCGTGACGGATATTCAGGCCAGAATTGTCGATATCGCTTCAACTATCGAGCAAGGAATTGGCACTGCAATTCAGGGTGTCGTCGACGGCACACTTACTGCTTCTCAGGCGTTCGGTCAGTTCTTCGAGAATGTAGGCAAGGCGTTCCTGCAGATGGCAGCGCAGATCATCGCGAAGTTGATTGTTATTAACCTGCTTAAGGCCGCCTTGGGCTTTATGGGCGGTAGTGGCTTCGGAGGAATGCCTGGTGGAGTCGGGTTAGGGGACGGCACTAATGGAATTGTACAGAACGCTTTCGGCTCGAAGTTCGGCACGTTCGGTCCCAACTTCGGTATTCCTCAACTAGCCAAGGGTGGCATCGTGACAGGCCCCACAACCGCCCTGATCGGCGAGGGAGGCATGAATGAGGCAGTTGTACCTCTACCTAATGGCAGGGCTATTCCTGTCGATATGAAGGGCGCTTCCGGCGGCAATGTGAACAGTAACGTCACTGTGAATGTCACTAACGAGGGCGACGGAGGTAATACTGACCCAGATGGCCCCGCTAAACTCGGTAAAGCGATTGATACCGCTGTCCGTAAAGTGATTATGGATGAGCGACGCTCTGGTGGGCTTCTTTATTCAGGACGATAATTATGGCTCTACCCCTGGCCCTTGATTTAGTTTTAGACGTTCAAGAAAAACACACCCATAGAGTTCGGAGTTTTGGCTATGGGGATGGGTACGAACAAATACAGCCGGATGGCATTAACACTCGTTCCCGTGAGTACAACATCACCACTATCCCTTTCAGTCAATCCACTTATATCAGTTTCAAAAGAAACCTTGACGAAGTTTGTGTGGGCGAAACTTTCTTGGTTGAATCTTTAGAGCCATTCATACCTCGCGCATCCGCAGAGGCAGCTCATTTTCGCCTTGTCGATAATACTTATAGTGTTTCCTATTTGCCTGCATCAGACAAGTACCGATTTACATTCGTCCTTAAAGAAGCATTTGTCAGTTAAATCGCATTGATATGGGACGTTATTACGACGAAAAAATCAGTCTTGATGGGCTAGATCCTGCTAATCCTCTTTTCGGCCCTGTTATTCAGGCTGCAGAAGAAGTAGATCGGAAAGAGAGCGAGTTCTATCGACTTCGCAGAGATCTTTTTACGGAGATGAACTTCGGCTCTTTCAATCGAGACGAGGTGCAGGTCGAATTCAACTATGTGGCTGCCGTTCCGAATGTTTCGGTCTGGAATTTTAGAAACACATTCAACAGTGTCAATCCGAGTTCTTATTCCGGGAGTGGACTAACTCGACTCGTTAGGGATTCGTTCGATAAAGTCGACTTTTCGAGTCCTCTCGCTGATGTTTACGATGTTGAGGAGGATGATGATGGAGATGACGTTTTTACTCAAGCCACGGATGTGCATCTCTACCCAGTGGGTCGTGGAGAGCCCAATGTAGACACCTTATTTACAAACCTAAGAGTTTTCACGTCGAATAATTTTATTAGTAAGTCTCCACCATATTTTGAGTTTGTTGATGATGACACAGTAGACGACCCAGGGTATTATCCCCTTTTTGATGTCTATGAAGGTTTCGGCGAAGTCCCATATCACTGGCAACCCAAGTCAGGTTTTACATCACAACAATTACAGATTATGTACGCGGCGGGGAATGCTTTTAATTCGATTGTAGGACCCGCAATCAATGACTTTGAGTCAAAATATAATCAATATCTCAGTTCAGGTGGAGGTAATTTAGACGAGGATTTCTATACCGGGGGGACCCCTAACGCACCATGGCAGAACTTTCAGGGTTCATCAGTTTCGTATAACAGGCCGCAAAATCTACCGGCATCACTTATTAAAGAAGCTAGGGGGTTGTAATCATGAGCCTTAAGAGCGACGCTGCTATTGATTTATACTCAATCGACATTGGATCTACCCGTACAGCAAGGAACTGGAACGGTCCTATTCATATGGTCCCTGCTCATCAAAGTGATGGGAAAAAGGTTTCGTATGTCAACGCTGCTGGATCTAACACCAGCCAAATAATTACTTATAACCCTACTCATCTCACCGTGAATGGTTTTGAGATCGCAGGTTCAAACAAGCTCCCTCAGCCGAAAGCTACTTTCAGCAATATGGATGCGTTCTTTACGGATATCAATAGAGCATTTGATGATTTAGTGGGCTTCAAGCTTGTCAGGACCAGAACCTATGCCAAGTTTTTGAAAGCCGTTGATGGTGTTACACAGTCTACTTTTAATGGAGACGCTCACTTTCAACCTGACATCTGGATGTTCAATCGCAAGATGGAAGAGAACAATCAGTTTTGTGTCTATGAGTTGGCGTCTTTATTTGATGTAGAAGGTATCCGTTATCCTCGCCGTAGGATGTATTCCAATTACTGTCCTTTTATTTATAAGGGGCCTGATTGCCAGAACACCAGTAGTTTTCAGACCTGCGGTAAAACGCTTGCTCAGTGCCGCGAAAGGTTTGCACAAACTGGTGGTGACTTGAGGTTTGGCGGATTCCCTACTGTCAATTAGAGATGTCCAAACTACATATTGATATTGCTAAGGCTTGTCTAAAAGAGAGTGAAATTGAAGCTTGTGGATTTGTTCGCGGTTCTGAGGTCATACCTGTCAAAAACATATCCGATGAACCGGACACTTCATTTGCAATAGATGCGAGAGATTATTTGAAGTACTCGTCGGATGTTATCTACCATTCACATCCAGTAGGCGATAATGGTTTTAGCGAGCAAGATATTGTAGTCGCATCCAACCTACGTCTTATCTCTTATGTTTATGTAGTCGAGGTAGATAGATTAGAGCGTTTCTCTCCCGATAGTGGAATAACAGTTTTTGAGAATGTACTAGGCCGATGATGGAGATCACATTTGCAGGTGAAGTTGCTCGCAGGTTTGGAGCCAAACATCGATTTGCTGTAACAACGCCCAATGAAGCTATCCGTGCGTTGTGCCAGCTACTACCGGGTTTCCGAGCTTTTCTGACCTCTGCTCATGAAAAGGGCATCTTTTTTCAGATTATTACTTCAAACCAGGAAGAGGGTATTACTTATGACGACTTGGAGCTGGGCTGCCAATCATTCACTCTCGTCCCTGTTATTACAGGTAATTTCTTCGGGTTGTTCGGCGGAAGTGGCGGTGGTTTTCTGTCAATTCTGGCTGGTATCGCCTTAGTTGCTTTTGCAATGACCGGCTTCGGTTTTGTTACCTTCGGCGGTATCGGAACCATTTCTGCCGGAATCCAGACTGCAACCATGGCTTTAGGTCTTGGGTTGTTATTTACGGGTGTTGCGTCTTTGTTCGCGCCGGGTGCTCCCACAGGATCAAAGAATATACGTGAGGGACGTGATGCTGATGATGCTGTGTCTGGTGGTGCCGCGCCTGTAGCTGCTAACGGTCAACCCATTCCGCTTCTGTTCGGTGAGTACCTCGTTTCTCGGATGCCCGTCATTTCCTCTTATATCAAGGACAATGAGGGGTTTTACATGGGTTTGGTTTCTGAGGGGGATATTGAAGGATTCGCATCCGGCGGTGCAAAGGAGAATCTTTATCTAGATGGTTTGATCGCTAAAAATAGCGTTCTATCAAACGTCGAATTAACCGATGGAACTCAGACCAGCAAGGTAATTACTAATGTTGATTCTGCTGGATTCAGTATTTCAGTCAATGCTCCATTCAACCCTCAGGGTGGCGACTACGACGACAACGATAACTCTGTAGCAAACAGCCAGGTCACCAGAACTTTCACACAAGCTGAGGCGGACTTTGTCCGTGTCCGTCTCTCTGTTGGTCCTTGCTTCCAATCGAGGACTAGAAGTAACAAAGATGGTTCAGAGCAGAACTACAGGGACTACACCGAAAAGGACGGGTCTGGAGGGGCGGACAACCCGACCCACATGGTAATTCGTATTTTTGATGGGGATGGCAATCTCCGGCATGACAAGGATGATTTGATCTTCGAGCTACAAACTTCAACCAAACTCCACGAATACGAATTCGATATCAGTGGATTTCCTACTCCCATCTCTATACAGGTAACCAGGGTCGATAGAAGGGGGCCTAGAGGCCCTGTTACAGACACCGGTAAGACCAGTCAGCGTCAATATTCCTGGACTAAAGGTCCGGTTCAATGGGTCTCCGCCGATGTTAGGTGGGCAGAAAAACTCGTTTATCCGTTCTCGTCCCTACTTGCACTACGTTTTCGAGCGGGTGAATTCTCCCGGTTCCCACAGGTCCAGGTGCGTCTGAAGGGGCTCAAGCTCCCTACTATCAATTCAAGTTTGCAGGTTAAGTACGCCTATAGCAATAATCCTGCTTATGTATTGTTGGCGCTTCTTACTGACCCTCGATATGGAGCAGGTCAGCGTGTTTACACCATCGACGGTGTTCAACACATTCAAGCTGGTATCAGGATGCGCGATATAGATCTAGCATCATTCAAGCGGGCCGCTAAATATTGCAACAAGCATAAGATTGAATTCAACGGGTACGTCAACAGGGATTCTGATGCATTGGAGTTGTTCCGAGGTATTGCATCAACATTCCAGGCGCAAATGATCTATGCAGGAGGTTTCATCACTCTTGTCTTAGACGAGGAAGTCACTAACGATGATGATATTAGAATCTATTCCAGTGCAAATACTATTGGTGACAGCTCGGGTGATTCTGCTGCCTCTCACTTTAGCTATGAAGGTAGTGCTCGTAGGGCTAGGTCCACCGCCGTCGAGGTGAGTTACATCGAGCCCGCTGAATTCTATAAAGAGCGCAAGACACTTATTGAGGATGCAGAACTGATTGACAGGTATGGATATAACCTCACGAATGTCCGTGCTTTGGGCTGCACCAATGAGGATCAGGCCAGACGTATGGGTCGTTACACCCTCGCTTCTAATACCCTCTCAACGGATACTGTCTCATTCAAAGTTGGCCCTGATGGAGCAATGTTGATTCCAGGTGATATTTGCCTGATCCTCGACCCCCTGAAAACTGGACTTGTATCTGGTGGTCGAATTAAAGGCACCACCAGTTCAACGATATTGACTGACCGCCCACTTACCAACACTGATTATTCAGGTTCTTGTTTTGTTTATGTATATGGTCAATCAGGTGTTGCCAAGAAATACCCTGTGACATCTGTCTCGACCACAGGTGTTATTTCAATTGCGGGTTCCTTTGGCAGCGACCGTCCGACCACTATGGACATGTGGGGGATAGTTAAGGAAGAGCCTAATCAGCAATCTCGCAAAAATCCTATGTATCGCGTCCAGTCTGTCAAGGAAGAGGGGGATGGAACTTACTCTGTTATTGGTATTAAGTATGACAAGGCTAAGTTTCCGTTTGTCAACGGCGGTGATTCTACGACTCTGAAATCTGGAAATTACAGTAGATCCTTCAGCGCCTCCAGAAAACTAACAGTCAATCCTGCAAAAATTTCATTCTCACTACGTACCCCTGACTAATGTCGGCCAATCCAGAGCAGTTGATCACTATTACATGGGAAGCCCCATCCTCCCCTGGTTATTCAACATGCGATGCAATAGTTCCTGGTTTTATCTTTGGTACTGACGAGCTTGACTCAACTGTTGAGCGGTATGAGCTGGAGGTCTTTAACAACACGCTGGGAATCTACATTAATAAGGGCTACTTCTATACGAATCAGGCTGAGTTCAGAGCGGCAGATTTAGGGGACGCTAAAGTTAGAATACGAGCTATTACAAGAGAAGATATTAAAAGCGATTGGGCTGAATCCGCTACATTTTCTTTGTATGGCTTCACCACATATTTTGGTGATACCAGGAACACAATCTTTTTGAGCTTTGTCTAATGTCACTGTACGGGCGCGATGCAAATGGTAATGATGCCTATATCCGTGGCACGGGTGCTGGCACGACAACTGATGGGCACGTTACTTTTCACGATTCGTTCTCTAGTGAAGTTAAATTCAAAGCCGTTGATCTAACCGCGTCTGGTGACCTAGTTGCATCAGTAGCTTCCACTACTCTCAGGGTTTTGAGTTTCAGCCTAAGCAGTGACGCACCTTGTACCGCTCAGTTTCAGAGCGAGGCTACTGACGATATTTCTGGCAAATTCTATCTAAATGGTGGTCAATCAATCACACAGAGTAGTGAGTTAGGTCTTTTCGAGACTGATACAGGTGACAAACTAAACCTTGTCATCACTGAGGAAAGTTTGCCTGTTCGTCTTGTGGATGCAACCACAGATGCACTGACTGTCGAGTCACATGGCTTGAAGTTCCGTGATGCCGTCAAGGTCACAGCTTCTACTACTCTTCCAGGTGGATTGGTCGCCGGTACTACCTATTTCGATGTTGAAGATACTGTCGACACATTTAAGTTGGCGACTTCTAAGGAGAATGCTTCGCTCAATCCGCCGACCGTCGTTGATATTACTGATGCTGGTGTGGGGACAATTTCTGTCTCTAGAGCAGCAAATGTCGGTGTAACCCTCAGTTATAGGGAGGTGGCGTAATGACCCGTGTTTTCGGCCAATTATTTGCAGATGGGCGCGATGGCCATCTGATCGTAAAGCCGTCTAAGGCATTCTTTGGATGTAGCAAGCATGAAAGACAATTTGATGTAAGTCAAGGTGCTATTGACTTTGAGTTGCAACCAACTCCACCGAGAATTCACTATCTCATCGCTTTCAAAGATAGAGGTGACTTCACGCGCCCTGAATTTACGTTGAAGTGGGTTATCCCCTCGCTTGCCAGCTATGACGTAAGCCCAGGAGCTGATAACACACCTGAAAAAGCCGCACCTGCTTCTCCTAGACCCACCGTTTATGAGCGTGTACAACTGAAACGTGTTGCAGGTGAGCTTATTGAGTCACTAAGCGACAATGAGATCCTAGAAAATAGACTTTCTCAAGCACAGGACCGGGTCAGTGATCTAGAGAATGAGCTAAGTGCTTACAGACGTTCTACTGATCTAGTCTTGTCTGATCGGGATAAAACAATTGCTCAGTTACATGAGCAAAACGCACCTGTAGTAAAAACTGTTTACCTTGACAAGCCAGTTCCGCCCAAGGCTTTGCATGAACGAATTCAGAGGTTAGAGCAAGAAAATAAGCGGCTAATTGAACTTAATGCCGAATATTATAAATCTGTCGTAGAACTCTATCAGT
>Ga0098038_1001484_pt1 | contig 10142 bp, 14 predicted proteins | sample 5B_taG_FD_75051 | JGI IMG/M metagenome (GOLD analysis project Ga0098038, IMG submission 75051) | Marine viral communities from the Subarctic Pacific Ocean - 5B_ETSP_OMZ_AT15132_CsCl metaG | ecosystem: Environmental > Aquatic > Marine > Oceanic | place: Pacific Ocean | collected 2015-01-08 | reverse complement strand
TATGCGATACCTGTAACTACGCAGTTCTTTGGAAGAACTACTTTTCTTGTATCTGTTGCTGAAACTTGAACGTCAGTTCCTTGTGCTGCTGTTGGCAAAAAATAAAATTGTGCCGCCATCACCATAGAACCAGCGTAAGTTTCTCTTTTTGAATCTCCACCGTTAGATCTTACGATCCCAGTGAATGTTGTTCTACTTGCCATGTCTTACTCCTTTTTGTAAGTCCTCCGAAGAGGTCATGTTGTTAAAAATTAATTGTAGAATAAAAAAAGGGCGGATACAACCGCCCTTTTAAATATGTGTTTAAATTAAAGATTATGCACCAGATGTACCAAATACACAGCGTGGATCTGAGAAACCAAATGAGTATCTCTCTCTAGCTTTGTATCTAACGTTTCCTGTATCAAAATCACCTTCCATAGAAGTTCTGATTGGTGAACGATTGAAGAACTTAAAACCGTTCGGCACATCAGTTTTGATGTAGAAAGCATTGGTATCACTTAAGAAGTGATTCACTGTGTATCCATCAGGAATCATACCCATGTTTCTTGTAGCATTCACATCATTGTCTGCAGTTCCTGGTCTTAATGCAGAGTTCATTAGTCTGTCAGCAGTGAACTGTAATTCTTTTGGAATTATAAGTTTTCTACCTTGAGCAGCAATCTTTAAACCTCTCTCGTCTACAAATGCAGCGATGTCGATTAATGACTGCTCTAATGATGTTTCATTAAGGTCAGCGTCAGTAGCAAGTCTGTTTGAGAATGTACCACCTTGTGCTAGTGGGTGTTGTGTATTGATAAGTGATACACCATCACCACCTGGGTTTGTACCCGCAGCACCGGCACCAGCAAATGCTGTGTTTAAAACGTCAGCACCTTTTACTTGCTTTGTGTTTGCCATTGATCTTGCAAGAGCTCTTGTGTATCTAGCAGCGAGTCTATCATAAAGATTATCTTCGATAGCTTCTTCTGTGATTGCAAATGCTAATGCAATTGTGTCGTGTGTATAACGTGCTGTAAAGGATTCAGTTGCAGTATCAAATGATACTCCTGCACCTTCTGCTTTAGTTGGTGCAGAACCGAAACCTGCTAACATCACTTCTTCTTCAAAAGCACGATCTGAACTCTCTTCATCGAAAATCTCAGAGTGTTCGTTTTCGTATCTTCCGTATTCCAAACCAAACAATGCATTTAGGCCTGGTTCTAACTCTTTAACGAGTTGACTTCTAGATATAGCCATAGTTTAACCTCCTATATGCCTGTTGTATCAGTGTACTGATGCTTATTAATTCTAACAAGAATGTTAGCGTTAGCAGCAGTGTAATCACTGTTATCTGGGTCTGTTGATAAGTCATATACAGCGAAGTTTGAAGCAGCGCTGGTTGCAAATGTGCTACCATCTAACGCCACACCAGAAATACCTGATTTGGTAGATCCTGCTGCATATGTTGCAATGTTTGCTGTTGAACCAACTTGTGCTCTTCCACCGTTTGTATCATCCACTTTGACTGCGAATACTACATTCGGATCACTGATTACATTTGCAACAATATCGTCTGCTACAATTGCACCTGGATAGAAGTTTGAAAAAGTTGGTTTTTGTGTAGTTGGATCTGTGTAGAAACAACCATTAAAAACACCAACAAGCTCAGCACCGGCTGCTGATCCACGAGAGATGGCTCCGTTTGCGTTTAGCACAACAGGATCTCCCATAAATATGGAGTTCGTTTCATTGCTAGCGATAGACATTTGTTGTTGTCCTTGGCCCTGATATGCAGAACCCATCATTAGCACTGGACGAAATCCGAAGTTACCGTCTTGATTTGCCATTGTTTTACTCCTTTAAAAGTAAAGTTAATAAAAAGTAACTAACAACGGCCTATAAAAAACTTATTCAGTCTTTTGTGAGCCACCGAAAGTCACCCTGCTTTGCCTCTCAGGTTTACTGATTGGCATACTGGGGTGAGCATCCTTCAATAGATCATTGTCAACAGCCTTCATCTGATCTTCAGTCAGGCCTTTGTAATAATTATTACGTTGAGCAATAAGCTCTTCTGGAATGCGAGCCAGCAATAAGCCACCTACTCCAATAACTCCTGCGTTTTTTCCGTCTTCTATAGTTGGTAATTGCCAGTCTGGGTATTCGTCCGCTCTTACTAATTCATAACCTTCACGAAGACGGTTAATCACGTTCTTAGTGTCCTGGAATCCCTGGACTTCTGCTCTTATCCAACGATGGATATATCCATCAGGCGCAGGTGGTGCATCGAGTGATGACGGTCTCTGCCAAACACGTTTACGTTGGGTTTTTACCCGCGTATCAGCAGATCTTGAGGTTTTAGTTGTCATGCTTGACCTCCTTGTTTAACGTACTTTGCGTACTCTGTTAGTGGCACACCTAGTTTCTTAGCAATGGCGACTTGTGAGGGTGTGAGTCTCACGGTCTTGCTGCGTGCATTTTTAGAGGATGAACGACTTGCGCTGGCAACAGCTTGCACGGGTCTGTCTTCAGCAGAATTATCATTCACCTCAGCCTCATTACGACTGAATTTATGAGGAAACTCGTTTCGCATGCGTTTATCTATTTCACTATAGTATTCTTCTGACTTCGGGTCAAATCCTTCTTGTCCCACAAGTTTTTTGTGAATTGAAATAGCTGTATACGTCATAGCTTCATCAGCACCAAACCAAGAATTATCATCTGCCCATTTTTCGGCACGTGGATCTGGTTTAGCAGGAGGAGTTGCTTCTTTATTAGGAGTCTTTACTTCTGTTCCAGTTTCATCTCCTTCTTTACTTTGTCTAGCTTCACTAGCACGTAGACGCTCTGAGTCTATAGTTAATTTAGTAAGTTCTTCTTGAGCTTCAACCTGAGCCTTAACATCATTTTCTGATACTGCTTTTTGATATCTGTCTTGAAGAGCTGCTTTCGAAATCTCAATTCTGTTTTTAAATTCACTTAAATAACCTGTATCTAGGTCTTTATATTTTTTATCTAAATCAGAATATTGTTTTTTAAGACCATCTGCAAATTCAATAGCTGCGTGTTCACGTCTTTCAGCTTCACGCATTTTTGCGGTCAACTTATCAATACGTTTTTTTACGCTATCTGAATATTCGTTTAAGTCTTCTTCATTTGATTGTTCGTTTGACTTAACTTCACGAACGGAAGTATCCTGTTCTTTTACTTCTTGAACTTCAACGTCGTCTTGTTTTTGTTCTTCTTTTATATCAACATCAACAGGATTGCCTGATGTATCTATATCTACCATTTTTTGTTCCGGCATGGGACATGACCTCCATGTGTCTATGTATATGTTGCATGTAATATGTCTTCCGGATCATCAATCACCGCTAAGATTTCATCATCGTTCAAAAGTCTTAGCTCCCCACCGTCTATCTTAATCCTAGACCCTGCGTACTTAGCAAAAAGAACCCAATCTTTTTCCTGGCACCAAGGACCATCAGAAAATCTTTCTTTATCTTTATACGCATCTGGTCCAACTTTCAAGACTAATCCTACATTAGTTGTTAGTTGAATTTCTTCTTGTGCTTTGTCAGTAAGGTGCACACCACCTTTTGTTTTGCTTATACCAGTGTGTGGCATAATCAATAATCTCCAACCGGTTGGTTGGGGAAGCTTTTTCATAGTTGAAACTTCTTTAGCTTTTTCTTCTTTTTTAGCCATATAATCAGGCAATATAAGTTTACTCATTTTCTTCAAACCTCTTCATTGTTTCTTGCATTTCTGCTTTTGTTGATCTTAATGCTTCTAGCTTACCTGTCAAATACTTATATTCACTCCAGTCTTTGCAGCCAGCTGTAATTGAATCAAGAATGCTTTGTTCTCTTTCTTCTATTTGCTTTTTAAACAAACTAAATAATTGAAATACGTCCACTATTTCGTAATTTTCTTACTTTTTTCGAAGCTACGTAAGCCCGCCATTCCGAGCAAAGCCGTGACAAGCGGGAATAAAGTCGACATGTCAAGCTCGGGTAAAGGTGCGTGTTCAACACTAAACGCTGCCAATATAAATACTAAGAATTGTTTTAAAACATACTCCCAAAATATAGCTAAAGCACAGGACATACCAATCAGAGGCCTCCAAGATCTCTGCATGATACCACCAATGCCTGTAGCAGTGGACTTAGCATCAGCTAAGTTAATATCCATTTGCTTGGAGTTAATTTCGTTCTCTAGTTCTTTGAGCTTGTTTCTTGCGGCAAGCTTCTCTTCTTCTGAGGTGTGGACACTGTCGATAACTTTACCAACAGTGTCTACTAAAGATCCGCCTAATAATTTTGATAACATTGATTAGATAAATTGAGCGGCTGCCCAACCTATTACGAGACCTACGATTAACCATTTCTTTTTTGGATGGTCATTCCAAAGTTTTTTAATCATATCCATTAGAATACTCCTTTGAATGGTACCTTCTTCACTTGCACTGCTTTTTGACCCTGAGTTTTAGATTTAGCAGGATCTATTGCAGGAAGTTTGTAAGGGACTTTTTTACCGTCAATTACGGTACTATTATCTGTAGCTTTGTCCATTACTTTTTCCCCTTCCTTTTTTTGATTAATGGGCTTGTGCCTTTCATCTGCACGCCACATTTAACTTGTCCACCACTCTTTAAATCTAAAGTTTCAACAAAATCTAAAGTTTCATTTAACTTTTTCATCTTGTCAGAGGGAGTATTCGGTTTGCCTTTATAAATTTCAAAACTCTTATTACGTCGTTCTTCCATAAGTCTCATAGTATCTTCAATATCTTTTAAATTTTTTTCTTCGTCTTTTGCAAATTTATCATCTAATTTTTTTTGCTTTTGCTTTTCTCTTTTTGCCTGGTCTTTTGCTAATTGTTGAACTGCCATTACTTCCTCTTTTTCAATAGTGGGCTTGTGCCTTTTTTCTGCACGCCGTATTTTTTAATTAGTCCACCTTTTTTAACATTAATAGTTTCAACATTCATTGGTTTATCTCTCTTTTTCTTTTCAAGTTTTTGTTTTTCAAGTTTTTGTTTTGGAGTATCAAAGCCAAGTTCATTTAACAATTTTGTACTTGCTGCACCTAAGTCTCCGCCTTCAAGAATCTCTGCAATTCTTCTAGGTAGTGATACTAATTCTTTTTTGTCTGCCATTATCTTCTTCCTTTTAACAGTGGGCTTGTGCCCTTCATTTGCATACCCATCTTAGCTTTTTTGATGATACCGCGACCAATGAGAATATCTTTTTTGGTAACTTTGCCGTCACCATCCATGTCTGGAAAACTTTTCTTTTTCTTCTTCTTTTTCATCTGACCACCTTTTTTCTTATTATCAATTTTACCGGCATCGGTCAAATCCAGTTTACGAATAGCATCATCGTAACCTTTTTGTGAAAGAGTTTTGTTGTCTAATGACTTTTTTAAAATTGACTCAATAAGCGGTCTGATTGTAGTTCCTAATTTTTTTGGTTCAGTCATATTGAAAAATTACACTATTTTGTTTCTAATGCAAGAAAGCACTTTTTGCTTTTGGATCCATATTTATCTTTGCCCATTCGAATAAAGTCTCTGCTTCTTCTTTATTCAGATACAACATATAGATCTGTCGAACAACGGAGAGATAAGCACTCGCCACAATTAATGGATCGTATTGTTCTGTTATATATGAAAGACTATTTGCTGTTTGATCGCGGATAACGGCTTGAAGATCCTCTAATTGCTCAGGAGTTATGTTCGCAAGACTGTACTTAAGTCCTTTTGGTACGAGATTTTCCTGCTTTTGAGAGGGCGATTGCGATTTTTTGTTTTTCTGCTCTTTTTTTGCCATGTTTTTTTGCCGTTTTCCTTACTATTTTAGGTGGATTCTTTTTTACTTCCTTAAATGCCTCGTCAACAGACATTTTACCCCCTTTTGCCCTCGTTTGGACTACGTTTTTCATGAGTGAGCTCAAATAATTTGTAGGCGTAAGTTTTTTTTTACGACTTTGCTGCCTAACTAGCTGCTGTAACTGTTGAATTTGTTGTCTTGTTAAGTTTCCATTAGCCATTAGTTACCTGCCCTCTTTAATTGATCTCTTTTGATAGCCATTTCCTGTCTATATTCTGTCAAATCTTCCTGAGTTTGCAACTTTTTCTCTGCTAAATCTCTATCCTGATCTAATTTTTGTTGATCCATCTGAAATTGCATCATGGACTCTTTAGCTTTACGTTGAATTTCAGCACCGCGAAGCTCTAACTCTTTGTTTTTAAGCTCGACTATCGGATCTTGGCCCTGTTGCATCAAACCTTGTTGTTCTTCTTGTACCATTTTATTCGTAACAACAGCGATAATCTGTGAAATTTGATTTTCCGCTTCTTCTTGAATTTGTTGCATGATTTGTGGAGGAACTTGTCCACCCATTTGTTGTGCAATCTGCGTTAACTGCTGTTGTACAACAGCTTGTATTTGTGCTCTTGCAGCCAAGGACACATGCTCAGAAACATGACCTTGTAAGATAGCAAGTATTGCAACTTGTGACTTAACTAATTGTGAAGACATAAAAGATCTATGCGCTTCAATATGTGCATCATGATTCTGTTGAATAAATGCTTGTAACTGTGCTCCTTTTAAAGCTTGTGCATTTTCTATACCTGGGTCCATAGGTGCTGGTTGCTGAGGAGGAGGTAATAAATTTTCTATATTCTGAATACCCAGAGCTTCATACATTCTTCTAAAGGCTTCATACAGATTATGCATTTGTGGATTACTTTGTGCTAACTGTAATTGCATTTGAGCCATTGTAACTCTTTGAGAAATTGAAAATACATTGGGATCAGACTGAGGTAATACATCTACTCGTTGATCAAAGTCTTGTGCTTTGATAAAAGAGTTTCCTCCCGCTACCTGATAAGGATACGTCGGTGGTAGATAAGTAGAAAATACTTTTGCTAATAATTTAAACTCTACCTTTTGAGCGTAATGTAATCTTTTGTGAATAGCTGACATCACTTTGGTTCCTCTTTCGAGTAAAGCCATAGTTGTGCCAACAGGCATTTCAGAAGTTCCACCCTCTGCTAATTTCATATCAGCTATTGAGGCGAACCGTCTACCCGCATCTACACAAAACCCTAATAAACTAAATAACGTAGCAGACGGCTCTTTATATGGTAAAGGTAGTAGTGAATCTCTTAATACTCCGTTAGGCGCATCAACATCTCTAAATTCTCCTGGTTGGATTGGTTGATCGTCGTCTCTAATTCTAAAACCACGAGACTTGAACCCAGCAGGTAGATTTGACAATGTTCCTGCATCAAGCAATTGACGAAGAGCAGCAGTTGCAGTTCTAGTAAGACCACCCAACATATGAATAAGGCCAAAGCCGTAAAAACCAAGACCGGGTAAGAATTTGTAATGAACGAAATATTGAATTTTTTTTCTGAGTGGATCAGCTTTACTAAAGTTTCTGTATATTGATAAAACTTTACCTGAACCCTCATCAATAGTGACAATATAAGGTACTTTAATTCCTGACTCTTCTTCAAAACCTTTTAAGTCTAACAGCACATGCATCTCTAACAAAGTGTAATCTTGATATGTATCTTCTCTTTTTGTACCTTCTAGTTGATCATATTTTTCTTGAATATCATCATCCACGTCATATGGATTAATTTTTACATCACGGTAGAAACCTGACACTTGTTGTTTTTTGATTTCGTTTTCTGTCATCTTTACGATGTGAGTTACACGCTCTGCAGATACCAGGTCTGAGGTCATATAAGGAACGACTAAATCTTCTGCTGCAATAAATTTAGACACAGCTCTTCCCATACCACCATCATAATAAATTTTCTTAAATGCACTTCCAGCTAGGGGTAAGTGAAATAACAATTGATCCATCTCAGGATCATACTCTTCCATTACATCAGTGATGTAATAGTTCATAAACTCTTTTACACGTTCTGATTGTGACTCAACTTCTGGAGTTGATGCTCCAATTATTTGCGTACGAACAGGACCACCTGCTGGTAACAATTCTTTATAAGATTGTGCTTGAAACTGAACAACGGATTCTGAAAGTAAGGGATGATAAACACCACTGGCACCATCAAAGGGTCTTGTTCTTTCTTCATATTTAAATCCTAAAAGATCTAAACCTTTTGTATAACCTTGTTCCCATTCTTCTCTTGAACTTTTATCAGAGGTATAACCGCTTTGTAGTTCGTTAGATAATTCATCTAAATCTTCGTCTTCTAAAAACTCTGCTAAGTTAGCTCCAAAAGGAACTCCGTCTTGTTGTTCTTCTTCAGGATTGATGACGACAGAACCATCATCTTCCTCTAAAAACTTTCCTTCTGGCTGTTCGCCATCTAACGTAATTTCTTGTCCTACTTTTTCTATTTGAATAATTTCAGCAGGGTTAATTGCTTTATCTATATTATCTACCATTTATGACCTCATTTAACGAAAGTAAACTAGGACTTTCTATTTGTCCACCTCTTTTACGTTCAACATAATTGCCTAATATTTCTTGAACAACTTCTTGTTTATCTTCTTCTCTAATAGATTCAAGCATTGGTTTTAAGTCAATAAAACCCCAACCTTCTTCAACACCTGGATTTGCTTTACCATCAATATTAGATTGACCACTCCAATAACTTACATCCACAGGTGAAATAAACCTACCTTCTTCATTTTTAGCTCCTTGTTCATAAACTTTTGGAGCAACAAAACTATCTCCATAAAGTCTAGTTCCAATCTTATCTATTTTATCAACTACTTTTTCTGCAGCTCTATACATGTGGTTGTCTGTCGGTTGTTTTGAACTACCATAGAAATCAAACATACCTTGCGATTGTTTTTCATTGTGGTGAGTAGATAACGCAGTATCGTGATCGACATAACCTGATCTAGGGTTGTTTCTGTCAAACTGAATTTGTATACTAACCTCTCCTGGAACCCAGGCTACTTGATCAACACCTTGTTTGATAGAATCTTGAATAAACTCATAAATAGCTTTTTCAGCGTATGCTTGAGGAGATGTAGAATAAGGGACAGTTTTACTAAGAGCGTTTTCTGAGTTCTCTCTTTGAATTCTATCTTGTTTAAATAAATCTTCTCTAAACTCATTTTGTTTTTTTAAAAACTTTAATATTTCATCTGCTCTAGTATTTCTTTCTAAATAACTTTCAACGTTAGCTGCTGGAATATTATCAGTCATTACTGCTGGTCCACCGATGTAAGCTTTGATCAAAGTTTTCATTACAGGACTGCCCGCAGGAATAAATTCCATATCTCTATCATTTTTAAATACTTTATAGTCATTAAAAGATATGTCCTCTTCAGCAGTTACTTCTCCGTTTTCGTTTGCAAAATTTCCATCAGGAGTTCTAACAAGAACATCGGAAGGGTTCTCTTTATTCTGAAGAGCATAAACTCTTCCTCTTCCCATATCAGCATCATAACGTGTCATTTCCATTATTTTATCTAAGGTTTCTTTTTCTCCCTCGTTAATTTTATAAAAATTTTCTAAAGCAGGTAATTTGTTCTCGGCATAGGCAATATTTTTATCCACCAGCTCATACAACTTTATTCCTAAACTCGGATCGTAAGAGGTATTTGATTTTCTCATTCGCTCTTCGTGATCAGATTGCACTTCAATCAAATAGTTAACAGGACCGTTGTCACCTTCAATCATTCCTGTACGATAATGAAAAGCGTCTGTTCTATTTGCGCCTTTCAAATCACCTGAATAATGAGTCCCAGAAGCTAAGTTTTCTCCAAGAGATTCTCTTGGTGCAATAGTGACTGCTTGCACATCGTAGTTCTTTGTTCCTATTACCGACATGTTTTCATAAGTGGGTGTTCTTTCTCCTGTTGGTAGAATACCTTGACTAGGTGGAACTAAAGCATCTTTAATATTAGCATTCATATTTGAAGCTATTTCGTTAATAACATTAAGATAATTTTCTGGGTCTGCTCCTAAGGGACGTTCTTCTTTTAACTGATTTACAACTTGATCTAATCTATTTCCAAATTCTGCGGATAGAGCTGCACCGTATTGTTCAATCTCTTGCGGTGTAAAATCTTCACGATCACCAGCACGGAGTCTGTCTCTCTCTACGCGCAACGCATCACTAACATCTAAAAGATATTTTTGTAGCTCAGGAAAATATTTACCC
>Ga0098038_1001480_pt1 | contig 10151 bp, 12 predicted proteins | sample 5B_taG_FD_75051 | JGI IMG/M metagenome (GOLD analysis project Ga0098038, IMG submission 75051) | Marine viral communities from the Subarctic Pacific Ocean - 5B_ETSP_OMZ_AT15132_CsCl metaG | ecosystem: Environmental > Aquatic > Marine > Oceanic | place: Pacific Ocean | collected 2015-01-08 | reverse complement strand
TAAAGATGGTATTGAGGCTGCTGACTGGAATAAGAAGGTCGGGCATCAATGGGATTGGGCTATTCGTAAGACTCGTTTCCATCAGTTGACAGGACTATGTAGAGGACTAGTTAAGTCGGGTGTACGAGTCTTTTGGGAGACTCACCTGAGGCTGACTAACTATTCATGGGGTAAAGCAGAGGACTCCAACCCAACGTGGAGGCCGGACTGGGAGAAGGCTAGCAACAACTTCGTTTATCAGATTCTAATCTGTGAACGTAAGGACATACATGATGACGATACTGGTGAGGTAATACGTAGCGAGTATCAAGTAACATTTGAGAAGAGCAAGACCAATGCTAAACTACAAGGTCAGAAAAGAACTACACTCATTACGGAGGCAGGACAAGAGCCGCAATGGTTTGGGTTACCCGAACTATATGATGGTACTCTATGATTCAACACACATGGGAGTTTCGCACACATAAAAACGGTTATTTCGCTTTCATTCTAGGCATCCCGCCTAAGTGCAAAGGGGTTTTGTTTTGTTTCCTCTTGACCGTTCTCCCGCCTGTGTGAGGTGATATTATGAAATGGAAATTTTGGAAGAAAGTAATGGAACATAAGCCTCCAAAGAGTCACACTGACAACTGTGCGTTCTGTGGTAAACATGTTCTAAGACAATCTAAACTATCTGAGTTTGGTGACACACTTACACCCAATCAAACTAGATTACCTATCACTACTGAGAAAGTAGGGATTGATGCACAACCTAGAAGATACAGGGGGTCTATCTGATGACTGAAGTCATAATTGACCGTAAGCAAGCGTGTGGTTTCCTCTCATCGTTTGGTAAGAATGTAGGTGACTTGAAAGTTACATTCGCTCTTGACGGTAAGATGTCTTCTACTGTTGCTTTCATGTCTCACTATTTTCACAAGGAAGAGCAAGTCGAAGGTAGTGTGAAGAAGGCAGGAACCATAGACATTACAGAACTAGAGAAGGTTTGTAAGTTTCTAAAATCAGCAAAGGGCGACAATGTTACCTTGAAGCAACTAGGCGCTGGTAAGACACTGTATGTGATAGCAGGTAGTACAAAGGTACAATTCCCTAGCAGCACTGCTGTTGTAAGTTATAGTAAAGTTCCCTTGATTGAGAAGTTAATTGAGAAGTCTATTGACTCTCAGTGGACTATGTGGCATACATACAGCCTAGAAGTAAGCGGTACGGTCAATATCACTGACTTACTCACTATCTCAAAGATGAGGGGTATACTAAACTCTAGCCCTATCTTTAGGGTGATAGCAAACGCTGAGGAGTCTGAGTTAACAATCACTGCTGGTAAGAGGCATGAGGCTAGACTATTCAACACAGTGACTCTCACAGACGCTGTTGGTCCTAACGCTCCAATAGAGTCAACCTATGGAGCATGGCTAATGGAGAGTATAGGTTTGCTCAAAGAAGGGCCTGCTGAGATTCACATGGGCTCTAGCACCATCTTCGCAGTAGAGCAGGGAAAAGACCTGCTTATAGTAGTAGACCAACGGGCGTGAGCCTATGATAGTAGATTGGTATTATCCTGATTGGTCAGATTCCTTTGGAGCACCATCGCTCTACCTTAGGACTAGAGACAAGGATGGTAAATTGGATGTTACTATCATCCATCCCGAAGATGAAGGTTACATGCGCCCATTCTGTTGGGTTCCATTTGACCTTCCACAATGGAAGATTACAAGATTAGAGAATAGATTCCCCTCAGCAACACTTCATCCTGAATGTAAGGCTAGAGGTCGTGACGGTAGAGCACTCATCAAGTTAGAGGTAGACAAGCCTAACGAACTTTGGGAAATCAAAGAGATGCTACCCACCTATGAAGCAGACCTGCATTACCTAGACCAAATACTGCTGGAGAAGTACCCCGATAAACTACCTGAGTTCCACCCTCGTGTTTGGTATTTTGACCTTGAGTGGGACCCTAAGAAGGACTTTACTACAGTAATGGCTGTAGTTGATTCGCACGCTGATGTGCCTGTAGTCTTTGCATGGAAACCCTCAGTCAAAACGATGAGTATCAACTACATCGAGCGTGAGGGTGGTTACATGCTACATGAATACGGTAGCGAAGAGGCCATGCACGAAGGCTTCTTACAACACTTAGAAGCCAGCGACCCTGACATTCTAGTAGCCCATGCTATCATGTGGGCTGACCTTCCGCATTTGATTAGAAGATTAGAGAATCCCAACAGACTATCACCAGTGCTCAGCGTAGTCAAACCATTCAAGGATGGGGGCTACAAGGACACACAGCAACCTATCAAAGGTAGGATTTGCTGGGACTCAGCAGCACACTGGAAGAGCGGTAGTGGCTTTGAGACTCTTTGGCAGAAGTCAGGTAGAGGTCAACTTCCAAACCGTAAATTGAATACCATAGCAGGGCTTTTGGAATTAGGTTCTAAACTTACTGATGAGATAGAAGGGATGACTGTTTTCAATGGATGGTATGATTATTATGACCATTTCGTAGATTACTGTCTCCGTGACACCACCTTATTAAGCAGCATCAGTGAGAGGCTGAACGCCATTGATTTCTTCGTAGCGATGCAGCAGTTGTGTGGTGTATCATGGGGTAGCACTCACAAGGTTACACGATACTTTAGGGGGCTAGTAGGTAGACACACAGATGAGAAAGCGCCTACTGCTAGTAACGTCAGACGTGAAGAGTTAGAAGCAGCCTTCATCCCTGACCCTATCACTGGTCGTCATCAAGGCGTGGCTTTAGTTGACTATGCTTCTCTTTATCCTAATATCATACTCAGCGATAATCTCTCTTATGAGACTAAGTGCGATGGTCCGGGGCCGGGAATCAAGAGCCTAGGTAACGGCACACACTGGGACCAAAGTAAGAAGGGGTTACTTCCATCTATTGTAGAGGAGATGCTTGAACTTAGAAAGGTCTACAAGAAGAAGATGAAAGAGGCTACAACCGATGAAGAGAGGTTAGGTTACAACATGCTTCAGACTGCTGCTAAGGTTGCAGTCAATGCTCTGTATGGTATGACGGGGATGAAAGCATTACAGGGTATGTGGATTGACAATGACATAGCCTCATCAATTACATTCCGTGCTCGTGAGGCTATCAGACATCTGATGAGTGAGAGTGAGGAGATGGGTTATACTTCCCTCTTCGGTCACACAGACTCAGCATTTATTCAAGTTCCATTCGATGAGGCTGAGGCACTCGCTCAGCATCTTACAGAAACTGCTCAGACTAAACTAGACCTTTCACACATGGATGTGGAACTAGAGGCTTACTTTGATTACTGGACTACTGCTCCTGTAAAGAACAGATACTTTGGTTACAAGTCATGGCCTCCTAGTGAGAAGGGGCAGTTGAAAATATCAGGCTATGAAATGAAGGCATCGAGTTCAGCCCCTATTACTAAGCAAGTACAGGAGACAGCCATGAAACTCATAGGACATGGTGCTGAGGAAGAGGAGGTTACAGAAACACTCAGACTGATTTCACTATCTGTAAAGAATGGTGCTGTACCCATCAGTCATGTAGTGTCATCTACTAGATTGACAAAAGACCCTAATAAGTATGAGAAACCCACCAATGGCGCTAGGGCTGCGATGTATTACAATCAGCATACTAAGGGTGAGAAATGGAGAAAAGGAGACAGTGTCACGTGGACTTATGTTAAAGGAGTCAAAGAGGACACTCCTGACTTTTACACACTTGACGGTCAGGATATTCCTGTAAAGTATGTAGCGTTTAGAGACGCTGAAGAATTAGACAATTTCATTATTGACTGGGATAAGGTGCTTAGCACTTTGGTCAAAGCAAAACTGAAGCGGCTATACGAAAGCGTGGGCTGGGATATGGCGGCAGCAGCAGGGGATGTGGTCCCCAAAACATACTGGTGATAATATGAGTAAAGTAGAAGATAATGTATGCAAGAAGATTAAGACTCGCTCCGATGTTGGTAAGGCTAAATACGGCGTGACTATGGAGGAAGAAGTTCTCTCAGTTCGTGAGTGGTTAGTACACCTACAAGAGGAGTTGATGGATGCGGCAGTATATGTCGAGAAATTATTGGAGATGATAGAATGAAGTATAGATTACATGTAGGACCATACAAGCACGTTGATTTGGAGAAATTATTTGGTAGCGTAATTTGGTATCAAGTTATAGACGTTAACGGATTAGCAGGTGTAGAGAAAGGAGATATGATTAGGAATGTAATGAGAGGCTGGGAGGTATATTACCGACTAGAAGACAATACACCTAGAGCAGTATTTCCTAGAAGGAGCCACATAGAGAGACTAGGAGATGAAGAGGAGTGAGGTATAATCCAAACCCTGAGGGGGGTAACAATGAACGTGATACTTACGAGCATAAGGACTTGCTCAAGTCTTATGACAAGAGCACTTATGCTTGGAATCCTGATATGAAAGATAAGATTCTAAGAATTACTAAGTCATCATCAGGTACGTTCAGCACTTGTCCTCAGCAGTATTACTTCTCTAACATTCTAGGCTTGCGTGGTGAAGAGCAAGACTATCATATCCGAGGGTCTAATGTTCACGATGCAGTGGAATATTGGTGGAAAGCCATGAAGGATGTGGTAGATGAAGTATTTGACTTAATTCAAACAGGTCAGAAAGACAAGGCATTGACGAGGTGTATTGAGGTTTTACCCACACCACCCGAGCCCTATATCTATGGTGAGCCTGAGCAATTGAGGCTGTATGTAAAGTGGCAGTTTGAAAGGCTGTGTAACTGTGACGCTGGTGAGATAAAGGACTGGTTTCCTGTTGGTAACGAGTCTGAGATTCACGCTACTCGTCTCGTTATTGCTAGCGATGGCACTGAAGTTCCCATTCACATGAAGGGTTACATTGACCGTATGTTCCTAGACGATGACAAGATAGGTATCATTCTGATGGAATTGAAAACTGGTAAGTGGACTAAATACAAACCGTCACAGATGAGAGCAGAGATGCAGTTCTATCGTATGATGTTAGAACACAGTCCTCACATGGAGTTCTTACCTGTAGTAGGATGGGGATGGCAATTCCCCGGTGGAGGTATCAATGGAGGAGATGGACCTGTATGGGACTATGAATCAGTCAAAGGCCCCGGTGGTCGTTACGCTCCAAAGACAATCGAGAAGCGTCTTACGGCTTTAGTGGATGCTCATTTAGCAAGAGACTTCCAAGCCAAGAAAAGCGTGTTATGCGGTTGGTGTGATTTCATGGAGCGCTGCCCTGCTTGGATGGGTGAATATGCCTTAGGTGGTGAATAATAATGGATAGAGAAACATTAAGAGAAAAATTGAATGAAGTAGAGCAATCAGTAAAATGGAAAAGACCTGATGATACAATGAGAATAAAATATGGATTACCTGATAAAGACATAGTAGTTCATGCAAAACCATTTGAGCAACTAACGTTGGACGAATGGTTTGATTTGGAAGAGAGTGTCTCATCAAAGAATGCTTGGGATTTCGAGATTACTATTCATACTGCTCTACTGATTGAAAAGACAGTAGACGAGATAGTAAAACTAGTCCTTGCTGAACTGCCAGTGTGATACTCATGTCGTTTGTCTCCCTAGATTTCCCACGTGAAGTGTTGGAAATAGGGTCTAATGGTTCACAAGGCGGGCGCTTCATAGTAAGAAGTTGGGATGAGTTGGAGAGATACTGGAAGGGTAAGAATGGTAGCGGTAACGCATACTTTACTGCCTATGGTTATCGTGCTACTAAGCCACCGAGAAACCATCGTGTTAACTATGACACTCCAGTCATTCATCATTTCATAATGGACTTTGACTGCAAGGATTTTAAGCAACGTGGTGCTGATGTGGAGTTCTCCTACATGCACGAGCAGGTTAAAAGGCTACATCGTTTTCTACTAAGCGAGAACTACAGACATTTCATTTGGTTTAGCGGAGGTGGATTCCACATTTGGATTCCATTGTCTCAGACATATATGCCTTCATCCCCTCAAGAAGTGAGCCGTATTAAAGAAGGTGGTCGTAACTTACTAACTCAGTGGCATAAGAAACTAGACTTAGGTTGTAATGACCCAGCGGTAGCATTCGATACTAGTGGTATGATTCGCATACCAAACTCATACAATTCTAGGAGAGGTTGTTGGAGTATACCGTTGATGAGTAAAGAGGTTCTTGAGTTAAACCACGATGGACTGATGGAATTAGCACAAGAGGCTAGGACTGGTTACGTAGAACAGGGTACAGTGAATGTTGAAATCAAGTTACCCGATAGAAGAAATCACTTCAAGCGAAAGGTCGAGAGGGTAGAACATCTACCCGACGTAACATTAGATGACATTGTGGTTCTACCTTGCTTAGCACAGTCAGCACTAGGTCATGGTAACCCTATTCATAAGGCTAGATTTCATTTAGCGTCTTACCTAGCAGCACGCTTTCGCTGGTTCTTCCCTCCTGAGGCAGTGGATGAAGAAGTAAAAACCGAGCATGTCAATCGTATATGTAGTATTATAGAAAGTCAAGACTGGGTAGACTATGATGCAGATATTACTAGGGGTCATGTTGAAAGCATAGTAATTGGTAGTGGGTCTAACAACGGATATGCTGCCTCCTCTTGTCGTAAATTAGAGTATGATGGTTTGTGTACTGGAAGGTGTAGATACTACGATGGTAGCATAGAGGAGATGGAGTAATGCCTAGGTTAAAATGTAATTTCTGTGAATCATTAGTATTCGTTAAACCGAGCAATCTTAAAATTGAAGGTTTTGTCCCTAGATGCTACAAATGTTCTACATCACATCCTCCTCCCGATTGGCAGTGTCAAGGCTCAACTAATTCAACTCGTAAAAGACAAGACAGAAAAAAAGGCGATAGATGTTGTAGATGGAGAATGGTGCAACATAAGTATTGCTATTCTCATATATCACAGGAGGAAGAGTGATGAGGCCCGACCTAATTATAGATAGTAACGAAAGAGGTCCACTATGCGACTCCATATTGAGAAAGGCACAGAAGTCAGGGCTAGCAGTTGCTAGACAGGCCTTAGTTGTAGGTGACTACTTACTTGGTAATGCTTGCGTCGAGGCTAAGAGTATCAGTGACTTATTCCAATCCAGCCACAGTGGTCATTTATGGAGACAGTTAGAGAACATGGATGCTAACTATGAGCGATTCTTTCTACTAGTACATGGTAGCGTAGCGAAGCATGTAGCCCTTGCTAAGAATAATGGTAAGCGTCTAACTCATACTAGAGTGCAGAATGAACTCACTGGCACTATCGCTCGTATCATGGCAGACTTTGATTGTCAAGTATTCTATACTCCCAACGTCAGTGAGGCTGCACTGTTCGTAACTAAATTACATGACAAATTACACAAGCCAGCCAGTAGCCACGGTGCTAAGGCTGTAAGGAGAGTATCTACTAACGATGTCCGTAAGGATGTTTTACTCGCTATACCGGGCATCGGCCCTGACCTAGTCAATCGTTTACTAGACAAGTGTGGTAACATAGAGGAAATGATGTTCCCTGAGTCTCTCAAGCAAGTAAAGGGATTAGGCGAGCAGCGAAGACGAATGATAGTTGATGTTCTGACTAGTGAAGGCCCGGTACACATTGAGAGAACGGTGAGACGTAATTAATTACACAAACTCCCTCACTGAAAAAAGTAGTCACCGCAAACACTACTTAAAGCAGCATCGGTGTTGTATGTTGTATAGGTTGTATAGCCTTTAGTTTAGTTTAAGTATAGGTAGCCAGTCAGGTAGAATTATGCGGAAAGCGATTGAATATCAAGCAGTGGATAAGTTTGACTTCTTCAAGGGCTATGTTAACGAGTTCGGGAGAGTCAGTATAGACAATGACATACCAGCGATGCTATCCTTCTTCTTTATACAAGGACAGGTAGCAGCGCCATACGTAAGAATACCATGGGATTCTACACATTTAGACCCTAGAGTTCATGCCTTTTGGATTCAACCATCTAGGACTGGGAAGTCTATTGCATGGGAGTTTGTAGGAGACGTACTCAAAGACTGTGGTTTAGCGAGTGACGCATACACCACTGGGTCAGATGCTGGTCTAGTAGGAGGTGTCACTACCGAGACAGTGGTGAATGAAGATGGTAAGAAAGAACAGGTGCAGGTTCAGACTGACGGTATGTTAGGAGGACAGAAAGCACTGAACTTCGATGAAGGGTCAATCATCCTTAATCCCGGTAAGCACAGTCAAGAAACTGTACTCTATCTACAATCAGCCTGTAACCCAATTGGTAGTAATAGCAACGTGTTAGTAAAACACTTGAGTGGTAGGAGGATAGAAACTGAATCATTGGCCTCGTTATGGATTACCACCTACCCACCGAAGGGGGTCAAGGAGTACGTTCTAACTAAGGGTATCTTCCAGCGTGTCCTGCTATACTGGTCACATTGGGACATGGATAGAAGGCAGAATGTATCTCAAATACGTATGAACCGAGCCTTCACTAAAGGCACTAGTGGTAAAGTATCATACGAAGATATTGTAGATTACTTCACAAGTCTTGAGAAAAGACTACGTGACCGTGTATTGAATCTTACTGAAACTACATTCACCGAATGGAATGAGATGACTAGAGAGGAGCAAGAGGATGCTGTGCAATCTATCATGCACGAGATGTTCACAGTAGATGAATCATTCTACGCTGCTACTTACGATGTTGTTGAAGACTTCTATAGCCTACTAAATGACTTGAACTTCGCTATCGCTGATGTGGTAGCGTCATTCGTGCCTGCTATGGAGAACTATTCAGTCATCCTCGCTACACACATAGCGATGATGGATGACTCATGGGTAGTTACGGGTGAGCATCTTGACATGGCAAAAGACATTCTGTATGACTTATTCAAGAATCTAATTCAGTGGTTAGAAGGAGAGGTCGAGGTTGGTGCCAAGAAGATAGAGAAGGAGCAGCACAGGAAGGACTGGCTTGCAGCATTCAATTCGGTATCTTCTATTGAACTAGATAAACGTGGTGACGGATGGAGGAAGAAGGCAGCAGTCATCCAGCAGTATTGTCAGAATCATCATATCACTAAAGCCACAGGGTTCAAGAAGTTCAATGACTGGGCAGCACACATGTTCAATGCAGCAAAGGACGGGGCTGTCGTGTACATTCGTTTGAAGGAGGCTGAAGCATGAGTAAAGTAATGGCATTAGATATTGAGACTGGTAACTATTCGTACGAGATAGGTGGGTGGGATAAGCACTCCCTGTTTGAACCTACGGTGGTTGCTACATGGGATGGTGAAAACGGCCATGTGTTTAGTAAAGAAGACATTGAAATGGTTGGGGCTGAAGTCCATGACTTACACCCACGTATACTAGGTGACCACTTACAGAAGCACATTGATACCGGTGGTATTATCCTAGGTCATAACATCAAGAAGTTTGACCTTCCTGTTCTCAATGCAGCACTAGACTGCTGGACTGCTGGTGACTTAATGAATAAAGCAGAAAGTGTCATAGACACTAAACTTCTCATCAGTAAAGCCGGTGGTAAAAACATCGCTACGAGCCTAGAAATGCTGGCTCGTAATACATTGGACGTTGGTAAGAGCATGTCAAGCCACGACGCTCCTGAAGCATGGAGGGCAGGGCGCTACTTAGACGTAGCAGAATACTGCCTCAAGGATTCTCAATTGACTTATGACCTGTACAAATATGGTCAGGATAACGGTGTGATAAAAAGTCGCTCGTTAGAAGATGGGTCAATTGTAGAAATAGAGGTGAACTGGGAATGAGTGAAAATAAAAATCACAATGCACAAAGAATGAACATAGAAGCAGTGAAGCGAATTGTAAGCACAGTTCGCACTACACTAGGCCCTATGGGTATGGATAAAATGATGGTAGATGGTGGAGGTAATGTCATCGTGACTAACGATGGCGCTACTATCCTACGTGAGTTAGATAGTGCTCACCCTGCTGCTAAGATGATAGTTGAGGTATCGAAAGTACAGGAGACTAACTGTTACGATGGCACAACTAGTAGCGTAGTTCTAGCAGGTCAACTTCTAAATAACGCTGAAAGCCTATTCGATAAAGGTCTACACCCGAATGTAGTAAACAAGGGTTACAGTAAAGCAAGAGACATGGTGCAAGAAATGCTACCTAATCT
>Ga0098038_1001479_pt1 | contig 10152 bp, 3 predicted proteins | sample 5B_taG_FD_75051 | JGI IMG/M metagenome (GOLD analysis project Ga0098038, IMG submission 75051) | Marine viral communities from the Subarctic Pacific Ocean - 5B_ETSP_OMZ_AT15132_CsCl metaG | ecosystem: Environmental > Aquatic > Marine > Oceanic | place: Pacific Ocean | collected 2015-01-08 | reverse complement strand
TTTCTTAGCGTAACGAGTCATTACACCTTTACGTGGTACGAAGTCTTCCACACCGAAGATGGTAGGAGTAACTTGTAGAGGCACGTAAGGAGCGTAAACATAACCACTTTCAAGGAAAGAAGCACCTTTACGTCCAACAAGAACAACGTTACGTGGGAAGTAAGGATCAACGATAACGTCAAACTTACGGCTCAACGCACCAACCTTTACAGCACCAATTTCGCCTTTGTCAGCATCAGCAGTAACATTAGCACGGAATCCAGCAGTGAATTCAAGAATGTTAGCAACTTCTGGAGAACAAACTACGAAGTTAGCACCACCACGAAGAGTTTTTCTGTGGATTTGAGCAGAAACGTCATTGATAGTTTCAATAAGAGTCTCATACCATTCAGAAACTGTACCAGTAAAGTCAGGAGCAGCAGCAGATGCACCAACTTCAGCACCAGTAGTACGATCTACGAAAAGACCCGGAGAACGAGACCAGTAGTAAGTACCAGCAGTAGCGCCGTTTACAAGGTCAGCCAAGATTTCACGGTCGATTTCAAGAGCAACTTGCTCAGAAAGGATAGAAGTCAATTCAACCTCAGCATCCAAGTTATGGTAAGCATTCAAGTCTTGACCCAATTCTGGAGACCATTTTGCTTTCAATTTCTTGGTTTGTGCTGTGATAGCAATTGAATCAACAAGAATGTCGATCTCTGGTATCGCTGATTCTTCTTCCATAAGCATTGAGTAAGAATTCAATGCACCACCAGAAGTAGTATCAGAAGCAGCAGTATCTTTCACAGGGAATTGGAAAGTACCGGCTGGTAAGGCTGCACCAACTTGAGTCGCTGGAGTAGAGGCTGCTTGAGGCTCATCAGTTACGATGAAGAAACGAACAGCGTCTGCTTGAGAAGTAAGACCAGATTGGAAAGGAGCACCAGCAGTATCACTACCAACTTGCTTAGTCAAACGACGTGCTTGTTGAAGATTAGAGATAGCAGTTGCTATAGTAACGCTTCCGTGCGCACCAATATCGGCTCTTGTTGCAATGGTATCTGCTTGATTTTGAATATCTTCAATAGCGAATGCTGACATATTATTGAAGTCAGCGTTGCTAAATGCTGTTTTTACAACATCAAGAACGATAACAGCACCAGTAGATTTAGACAAGATGTCTGCATCATAGTTAAGAAGTTTTCTATCATCAGGTCCGACTGCTCTCAAGTCAATAACAGCAGTGATAGTTGCATTTGCGGCACCATCTGCTGCTTCAGTAGAACTTCCAGTTGGAGAACCATAAGCATAACCAGTCATTCCACGCATACCAGAGTGATCTCCACCAAGTCCGTCAACAATGTTAACACCACCAGTGATTTCAGAACCAACTCGGTCAGTACCGTAAATTGATTGATCAGCACGGTTACCGAAACGGTCGTTAGCAGCGTTATCTGTTCCAGCAAGTGCTGGTGAGTATTTGAAATCTAGGAAGAAGATAAGTCCAGATGGAAGACTCATTGGTTGAACACTAACAAGATCGTTAGCGATTAGTCCGGCGAATACACGACGAACAATTGGGAATGCAACAGCAGCGAAACCTTGAACATCGTTTCCACCCATGGAAGAAGCCTCTTTCAAAAGTTGCTTCGCTTGGTTTTCTAAAAGACGAGCCATATTGTTTTTTGCTACATCTCCGTCGAGGCCTTCAAGTAAACCTGTGTTTGACCATTTGTTAAGAAGTGCTTCGCCTTCTTGAGTCATATCACGGTTCACAATACCCTCGGTTAATTTTTCTATAATAGACATTAGATTAACCTCCTTATATATTGTTATTTAATGCCTGCAAGTTTCTGCATTTTCTTCATAAAAGAATCGTCAGAATCCTTGCGTTCGTTTAAGTTTTGTCTCCGGTTCAACATAGAAGATAAATTCGACTTTCGGTTAACCGACTCGCTAAGTGATTGTGGACCTTTATTAGATTCTGATCCCACTGTGGCTTTGAGTGTCTCATGTAAATTCTTAGCCTCTTTTGGAGACTCCGCGTTTCCGATGGCTTCGACAATTTTAGATTTTTGTCGCTCATTCAAGGAGGCATCATTTAAAGTGCGGTTTTGGTAGAGCAATATTGCGTTAGACAATAATGTCTCTTCCAGTTTATCGTTCATTTTGTGAACGGCGCTTTCAAGTTTCACATTGTGATCCTTAAGAGCAGTAATCGTTTCATGTAATTCGTTGACCTGACCAAGAGTATCTTCTTCCTCTTCCTCTTCTTCTTCGCCTTCATGAGCATCTTTTGCTGCTTCTTTGTCGGCTTCATATTGAAGAGCACCTTTGTCGGTTTGAATCCAGCCACCTTTAGCGGCACCCATATCAACTTCAATTTCTTCTTCAAGGATTTCTTCTTCAAGAATCCCTTTTATCATATCAATAACTTCTTGTAATTGATCTTCTTCGTTCTCGTCTCCAAGAAGGGCATCTAATTCGTCTTCAGTTTCTTCAACGGGTGTTTCCTCTACTTCTTCATTAGAATCCAAGGAAAGATCCATTTCGGTCTCTTGTGGGGCTTCTGTTTCTTCACTAGACAAAGCCAATTCAATTGAGTCAAGATCAATTTCAATGTTACCATCTTCATCAACATTATCTAACATTGCACTGAGAGTAACAGATTGAGTTTCACCATAACGTGAATCCCACGCTGGAGGTGCTTCGATAGGTGGTGGAGTTGCTGCTGCAGTATCAACAGCCATTGCTTCTTCTTCTTGAAGGACATCGCTTTCAGTAAGTTCAGACTCACTAACAACAAATGGTTTCCCATTATCCTCAGAGACAGTAACATTACCATCTTCGTCTGCTTCATGTATTACACTAACAGAGCGTCCTTGATACATCCGAGTGGCTGCTGGTGCTTCTTCGTTCTCAAGCATTGCTTCAACTGCTTCTTTTATTTGAGGCGCATACTTCTCTATGATCGATTGTTCCGCGTTTTTAAGTGCGGCTTCGCGTAAAGCAGCGGCATCAACGATAGCCTGTTCTAGCATTTTAGACATCAACATTTCTCCTGACAATTATAATTCTCTCTAAATAGTGTTATTTAAAAGAAAAGGAACTAATAGACCTCGAATAGGTTTCTCTTTTGAAGGTCAGGGTGTTGAAGAATGAGGGATAAGGGGTATAAAAAGGCCCCGAGGTTTCCCCCGAGGCCAGAATTAGTATGATAAAATACCTGTTGTTATAATCTAAGATTAGAACAAGTAAGCATCAGAACCGTCAACTAGAATAGCAACATTTTGCCCTTCGTATACCATAACGTGGTCGCTTCCGTCACCGAAAGTAATACCAGAAACAGCAGAGAACTTCACCTTAACTGGTGCAGAACCCATTTTCAAAGTAACAAAAGTCATGTGATCAGAATCAACACGAGCCAATACTTCACTACCCGGAGCAGCAGCATGAAGAACAACGTATTGCTTAGTCATTTGCTCACCACCAGCAACAGAGATAACTTCGTGTCTAACTTTACCAGCGATTCTATCGTCAGCAATAATCATTAGAGCGTCATCAGCACCAATACGAGCCGCTTGTTCAGCATCAATGTTGCCTTGCAATGTAGCGTCAGCAGCAGCGAATTCAGAACGAACAGCAGCACGATCTGTAGTTGCAGCAGCGTCAGCAGCGTCAGCATCTGCTTCGTTACCATCAACGTCTGCTTGAAGAGCAGCAACTGCAGCGTTACGAGCAGCGGCTTCACTAGCAATATTGTTTGCAACTGTTGTTGCGAAGTTTTCATCATCACCGATAGCAGCAGCCAATTCGTTCAATGTATCCAACAATGCTGGAGAACCATCAACAAGAGCAGAAACTTCTTGATCAGTGTATGCTTTAGCAGAAACTAAAGTTGAAGCATCACCAGCAACACGAGCAGCATCAATAGCAGCCTCTGCAGCAAGAGCGCGAGTTTCTTCGTCAGCAATCGCAGTAGCGTTTGCAGATTCAGCAGCACGAGCAGTTACAGCCTCAGCATCAATGTTTGCTTGAAGAGTATTGTCAGCAGCAAGTCTTGCAGCCGCTTCAGCAGTGTCAGCAGCAGCGCGAGCAGATGCTTCAGCAGATACAGCAGCGATACGTGCAGATTCTTCATCAGAGATCAAACCTTTCAACTCTGTGTCCATTGCAGCGTCAGCCGCTTGGAATGCTGTAGTAACAGAAGCGTCACCAGCAATTCTTGCATTTTCTTCAGCAGTTACAGCAGAAACTCTTGCGTTTTCTTCAGACTTAAGAGCAGAATCCAATGCAAGGTCAGCGCCTCTCATAGAAGTAGCAGCATCCATGTAGTTAGAACCACCGTGACCGTTGAAAGAACCGTCACCGTTCAAACCGATAGAAAGTTGAGATGCATCAAGTTCACTTTGAAGACCAGCATCACCAGAAGCACGAGAACCAGCCTCAGCGTCGATGTTACCTTGAAGAACGCCATCAGCAGCAATTCTTGCCGCTTCTTCAGCGTCGATGTTTGCTTGTAGAGAAGATTCAGCAGCATCAGAGTCTACTTCGTTTTGATCTACATCTGCTTGAACACCAGCAACAGCAGCAAGCATAGCAGCGTTTTCAGCAGCAACAGCAGCCAACATTGCAGTGTTTTCTGCAGTTACAGCAGCAACACGATCAGCAATTTCTTGATCGATTTTAGCATCTAGAACACCTTCGGCTGCTTGAGCACGATTGTCTTCAGCAACGATAGCGTCATCAAGATCAGACATTGAACCAGCGAAAGATTGAGGATTACCACCTTTACGTATTGCTATTTCTAAAGTAGAGTCAGCAGCAACAAACTCAGAGCGGATAGCCGCACGGTCTGTAGAAGCAGCAGTCAAGTCAGCCAACATTGTACCAGCGAAGTCAGCGTCATCAGCAATAGATGCAGCCAATTCATTCAAAGTATCTAATGCTGCTGGAGCACCGTCGATAAGGTTAGTAACAGCAGTAGCGATGTCAGTAGCCATTTTTGCTTCAAGAGCAACTGTTTGTGCAGCATCAGCAGCAGCAAATTCACTTCTGATTGCAGCGCGGTCAGTAGATGCAGCAGCGAAAGATGCGTCAGCATCTGCTTCATTTTGATCAGCATCTGCTTGAACAGCAGCGATATCTGCAGCCAAAGAAGCCTCAGCAGCAACTGCACGGCCTTCTTCAGCGATGAGAGCAACATCAAGATCATTCAAAGAACCAGCGAAACCACCACGTAAAGTTGATTCCATAGAAGCATCAGCAGCAGCGAATTCTGTACGGATAGCAGCGCGATCTGCATCACCATCTGCTTCGTTTTGATCAACGTCTGCTTGAATTGCAGCATCAGCGTTTGCACGAGAAGTTGCTTCAGCGTTGATATTGTTCTGAAGAGTAGTGTCAGCGTTTGTACGAGCCAATGCTTCATCAGAGATAGAGTTAGAAAGTGCTGTATCTTGAGCAGAACGAGCAGCCGCTTCAGCATCAATGTTTGCTTGAAGACCAGCGTCTCCAGCAATTCTTGCAGTTTCTTCAGTGGAAACTGCTGCTTGACGGTCAGCGATTTCTTGATCAATTTTAGCATCAAGAGCAGCATCTGCTGCTTCAAGAGCGATTTTGAGTTCTTCGATAAGGCCTTCTTGAGCGAATCTAGATCCACCCGGTTGAAGATCAGCCATAGCGTTTATTTTAATAGAAGCAGCGAGTTCCAATTCGGAATCAATTGCTGCAGCAGGTAAGTTAATACCACCGATTGTGGACAATTCGAACAAGGTTACTTGTTCGTCAAAGGTCACAACACCATAAGGTTGAGCGATAGACATATATATTTCCTCCACGAAATAAATTTTTATGTATTATAAATGTGTATAAACACATACGAATAGATACAGAAATCCGTAGGTCTCAGTCCTATTCGTATTTATAAGTATGTCCTCGTAATGGAAAACGTAAAAGAAAAACACCAAGTTATACAATCAGTGACTATATGGTTGAATTTTTTTTTATGCTCGATAATACGGGGACCATAGAGAAAATTAGTATTATAATCCGTGGAATGTATCGACACCATCGGTGTATACGCTAATAAAGGACCCGGGAAACCTTAATCTAACATCATCTAGTCCTTGAATTGTATCACCAGAGTGTGTAGTTATTCTAATAGTGTTCGAATCAGAAGTGCCGCCTTCGTCTTTGATGATAAATACTTGCCCTGATCTTAGGGTTGATGCTAAAGGTAATCTTACATCAACATCAGACAAAGCATCAATACAAACAAGATAGTCTGTTGTGGTCATATCTCCCGAAGAGGTAACCACTCTTCTATTATATACAATCGCACCATTATGTATAGTGGTTCCCATCAATGTGTGGGTATCATCGTCAGTGTCTCCAAGTACTGTTGATCCAGTTGATGATAAGTGGGTACGTTCAACTTCAGTTACTGTAACTTTTAGTTCATTGGCGTATACTGTTCCATCCACGCGAAGATCTCCGTCACAAGTTACTTGTGTTCCTGATGGAGAAATTATTAAGTTACCTTGAGCATTTGTTTCAAAATCTGTATACATGGTACCAGAGTTACTTAGTCTCATTTGCGGATCAACTGCATCCATTACATCTAATTTTCTTGTTGGTCCTCCACGACCTATACCAACTCGATGAGTGGTTGCTTTGACAACAAGAGTATCAGAATCCACAGTCAGTGAATCTAGCATGCCCACTGATGTAATATTGGTTTGCGCAGGGGTTGTTAGAAGGCCACCGAGTGTTGTAGCAGATATGTTATTTGCTCCTGTGATATTTCCAGAGTTTATAGTTAGAACATTATCAGTAATAGTTGTTCCTTTGAGATCATCAAATTCTGCCTCTGGGCCATAAGCAAGTCCTGTGATGGTCACATCTCCGTTTATATCGGTCTTGTTTGTTAGATCTGTCCCAAAAATGGTATCACCAGTGACTTTTAGTTCTGAATCTATTTTTGTTGAAGTACCTGTTGGAGTGACGTTGAATTCTCCATTAGTAAGGGTAGTAAGTATTGTGTTGGCCCCGCCATTACTCAATTTTAGTTGAGCATCGGTGGCCGAGGTTATTTCGAGAGAGGTTGAGGGGGTTTCCACTCCAATTCCAATTCTGTTATTGGTTGTATCAATAACGAGTGTTCCTTCATCAAAATCCAATCCGTTGGGAGCAGAAACTGATCCAGCATTAATAATGACCGAATCTGCTTGATTATCCCCTAGAGTTGTGGTGTCTGCCGATACGACAAAATCCGTAACCCTAGCGCTAAGTGTTCCTTCGACCAAAAGATCACCGGTGATACGTGCGTTTCCATTAACATCCAATGCCTCGGAGGGAGAACTGGTCATAATACCAACTCGTCCAGCGGAGGGAGTTATAGATAAATACCCATCCGTGGTGGCTTGAAGATCAACATAAATCTCATTTGTGTTACTCATCCTTATTTGTGGTTCTGATGCGTGCAATACATCTAGTGACCTCAGTGGCCCTCCTCTTCCTATTCCAACTCTGTGTGTGGTATCTTTTACTACAAGAGTTGTTGAATCGACTGTAAGTGAATCCAAATTCCCGACAGATGTGATTAGAGGTTGAGCAGTTGTTGTTATTTGTCCTGCAAGGCTTGTGGCGTTTACATTTGTTGTATTTATTGTATCTCCAACTATAGTGGTCAAAGATTCCCCAACTACCAATTCATTCAATAACCGAGCGTTACTTGATGTAAGTTCAGTTATGGTTCCAAGCGGAGTAGAGATACCAACTGCTATTTCAGCATCCCCAAGGACAGTAAGTCTGTTTCCATCAAAAGTTAGGTTCTCTTCGCTGTTTACTGAAGATCCATTGATACTTGTAATGAGGCGATTATCTGCAGGATTAGTATAACTGGTGATGAGACCTGATAGGTTAGATCCATCGCCATAGAAGGTTGTGGCGTTCACGTCACCATCCACCGTCATGAGCCCTTGGAAATCATGAGTATCATCAGGGCTATCTCCAAAATTAGTTGACCCAAAGGAATCAAGGTTTGTTATATTTTTGTTGGTTACATCAATATTAATTGCGTTTGCATTTATATTACCAACAACATCAAGGTCTCCCTCTAAAGAAAGAGTGTTGCTATACAGATCGTATTTTAGTTTTGAATCTCCATTAAATGAAGCATCATTATCATTAATCTGAATAGATCCGTCTTCACCTCCCGGTAGTTGTGAAACTCCGGCGTGAATAAATGCCCAACCAGTATCATTAGCCATACAATTCCCCTGTTATAACCCTAACACTAATTATCTCGGTGCTACGGATATTTCAGAGGAATTATGGGGCCGAAAATGATTATCAAGTTAGAACCTCGATAATAATATCAAAATAATTTTTATTAGAACAAATAACCATATAGTTTGATGATCAGTTTACCAGCATCGTAAGTACCAGCAGTGGTTCCACCATGGGTTAGGTGAACATAGTCATTGTGTCCTCCTTCAGCATTGGCCATCGCTGTCGGGTCTTCAGGGGATAATTTACCTTTTGTTTGAGTTCCACCATTGATAATAACGTGACCACCTGATTCAGCATCGGCATCTTCTGCTTTCGGAGAAGCATGCAAAGATACATTGATATCCGCATCACCAGTTGTTGGTGCTTCAACACAAATCATCTCTGCCTTATATATGAGACCATTTGTGCCTTCGTCGAGACGAAACAGAAAGGCGTTGGCCACACCATCATTACCGATAGCATCCCCAGCGTGAGCACTGGATACGATTGAACCGCCGCCAATATTGACTTGGATGGTTGTTATTGTTTCTTCATTTACTTTTGCAACCGTTATAATTGGAGTCGATGGTGCAGCGCCATCAAAGCCACCCCCAACTGCTGGTGCCTGTGAGGTTTCAATAATAACTGCTCCATCCGGGAGCAAGAGGAGATTACCACCGGTTCCACCACCGTCGGTTGTTTTGATTTTCATTTCTCCATTAGCACCAACTTCAAATTCTGCAAAGTCATTAGCATCACCCGGGTTGAAAAGTTTGAGATGGGTATCTGCTGTGATTTCAATACCATTATTTTTATCAGCACCAGAACAAGTAATAACGGCCCCTTGGTTTGTTAGAGTGCCTTGGGCGTTAGCAGAGACAACATCAATACTCATACCAGTCATGGTTACGTTTGCGTTAGCATGGTTGGTTGCAAGATCATTCAAATCAATATCGAACATCTTGAATGTTTGGGTTACTCCATCACCAGTTACTCCATCCTTGTCAAAATCATAATGGTTATATACAGGAGTTAGAGCAGACGTTGTTCCATTATTTACATCAACGTGAACAATCTTACCAGTAGTCAAAGCATCATCAGACGTAATATCAATAATATTCCCAGTAGTGTTTGCTGCTTCAATTTTTAGTGCGTTCTCGTCTACGTCATCATTATCTAAAAGTAATGCAGGTCCTCCAGCGGAAGAACCATTTGCAACTTCAGTCGGTCCGTTTATTGTTATCAAAGAGCCGTCAGCAGTAAGTGAGTCAAGTGCAATATCTCCAACGTTTGTTATGTTTCGTTCTCCGAGGTCTAATGTCCCAGCAATCGTGGTAACACTAGTGGCGCCAGCCGCAATAGTTACATCAATTTCTCCGTCAGCATTTCCGCCCTCAAGTTTCAATCCGGTAGTTAGGGTACCGTCATGCTCGGCACAAGCAATTGTGATGATACCACCCTCTTGCCCATCTGTTATTGGGTCAGCCTCTACAAGCAGGTGCCCATAAATCGTTCTATTATTTGCACTATCAACGCCACGAAATTGAATCTTACCTATATCCATTCCATTAGCTTCAGCGGTATTGTCCGTCCGTTCGAATTCTAAAATTGGCGGCTTGTCTGTTGCTGAATTAGAATTTTTTAGAGACAATATTGGTTCTGTATTGGCTGCGGTGTCTAAGAATTGTACAGTGGGTCGGTTAGATGCCATGGGTGCATCATTACGAACTGCAAGGCAAATAGCACCTGTCGCGTTTTCATGCTCATTGACAACCACTAACAACGCTCGGTTGGTACCATCATCGCTGTCTGACTCAATTGAAACACCTCTACCAGTAGTTAGGTCATCAGCAGATATACCAATTCCATAACCAGTTGTTAGTGCATCTGCAGTAATAT
>Ga0098038_1001477_pt1 | contig 10168 bp, 2 predicted proteins | sample 5B_taG_FD_75051 | JGI IMG/M metagenome (GOLD analysis project Ga0098038, IMG submission 75051) | Marine viral communities from the Subarctic Pacific Ocean - 5B_ETSP_OMZ_AT15132_CsCl metaG | ecosystem: Environmental > Aquatic > Marine > Oceanic | place: Pacific Ocean | collected 2015-01-08 | reverse complement strand
TTATACCACCATCATATCTATCAGCGTTAAAAAACTGCATACCGTTTAAATCAGTAACATTCCAGTATTCATGGTTGTGTCTTACTCCAGCCCAAGCAGGCACTGTAGCAGCAGGTATATTAGGTATATCTGCAACACCAGCGTAAGCTAATCTACCAGGCTCTGTAAACACATATTTTTTTCTAATTAAAATTTCTGTAATTTCAAAATCTGCTTGCTGAATATTTATAGGAGCTAACTTTACATTAAGCTGGTTTACTACAATTTCTTCCTGGTTACTAAATACACCTTTAAATTTAAAATAAGCTCTTAAAGTAAAATCTTCATAAACAACGCCTGATGGTCTTGGGCATGGTGGAAAATCTACTTTAGCAGCGTTTTGATATCCTAATTGAAAACCAGTAGAATCTGTACTTGGAGAAAAAGAAGTTGTACCAAAAGGAAGTGAAAATTGATCACCATAAGTAGTACCACTACCTTGTGGATCCCAAATACTAGCATCTGCAACAGCTGCTGTACCGTCAAATAATTTTATTCTTAATTGTGGATCAGCGTTGTTAGTAGAGTTTTGAGGACCAGATAAAGGATGTGTGCTGTATACATATCCATTGTCAAATTGATTAGATATTTTATTTGTAACTCTAATTTTAACTTGTACAACTATTTCTTCCCCAGCAAACATAGTCCAATCATTAGTGTTTTGAAAAGAACCTGCTACATTTATACCGTTCCATTGTAACGAGCTAAATGAATTATTACCTCCATCAAACCAAGATGTTACATCGCTAGATATTAAACTTGTCGGCCAAATACCACTATCAACTTCGTAAGGCAATAATATATTTACGTTAGCATTATAAGCGCTATGTCCCCATCCTTCACAAATTATACCAGTGTTACCATAATTAGGTACGCTAAAACTACCACTATCTACTGGATTGTAAAGTATATAAGAATTACCGTCTATAGGAGAACTGCTATAATTATCATATAAATGAGTGTCCCATTGAAAATGATTCCAATCACGAGTTTGAGGAGGAGAGCCAAAAGTGACAGTAGCATTACCATTTATTGTTTTTAACCAACTATAACCATTAGTATTTTTTGCTACTCCATAATCATTACTAGTCATACTATTAGGGTTCTGACTATCATAAGGATATGTCCACATATAAACTCCAACCGGATTTGTACCGTTACCATTAGGAGAGTTGTCGTATTTAAAAAGAGATGTAACTTTTGGATAAGAACTACTAGAAGTAGGTGGCTGATGATCTACTGGTATATTTGGATCATGAGTATGACTAATACCAGTTAAATAGTTTTCATTAAGTAAATCTTGATCTTGTGTAACAAACTGGGGATGTCTTTGTGCTACTGCAGGCTCACCTGAAACAAAAGGCTGTATACTACCCGCTGATATTTCTGGGTGATATTTTATTTCTGTAGTAGACTGTATGTCTCTATCAACAACACCCATATTATCAAAAGCAAGATTAGGTATTGTTATTGGCGTACCGTTGTTTGTTGTTCCATTTTCAATAATCTCAGGCGTAATAGGTGAGGCTAGTATTAACTCTTCACCTTCGCTAATATCAGAATTTCTTAATAAGTTTTCTGTATATATACGAGCTAACGTTAAATTATAATCTTTTTTATAAGCATCATAAGAACCTATTAACTCGTTAGGTTCTTTTAAATTATCTCTAAACCAATCATGCATACCTGCATCAGATATTGGCGTCAAACCATCCATAGATAATCTTAAAACAGCACCTCTTTGTTTGTCTGTAAAATAAGCTCTATAAGACTCTTTAGCAAAAGACTCTGGATTTTTAGATATACCATAGTCACCAACAAAAGGACTAGCGTCACCTAAAACTTTATTAGAAGCTATTATTTGAGGATTACCGTCAGCATTAAACAGAGTATCTTTTCCAGCTGTTATACCAACAACTCTATCTTCACAAAATGCAATTAAACTAATTTTTCTTTGAAATAATTTTTGTATACTACCATATGTAGGATTTAAATCTTTAGTAATATTATTAGCTATTATGAATTGATTTAAATTATTTATACCGCTAATAGAATTATAAACGCCAGAGTAAATTAATCCACTTTTTCTATTGTCTTCTTCGTATGGTTCTTCTATAACAGAAGAAGCTCTAGCTCCGTTAGTTATAAAAGTTTCATTAAAACCATCTCTTATTCTATTAGACTCTACACCATTACCAAAACAAAAACAGTTATACCAGTTTAAACCCATTTCTAATCTAGGTGATACCTTAGGTTCTAATGCAAATATTGTTTTAAAATCACCTTGGAAACCAGGATCTGCTTGTTGTATTGCTAACAAAGCGCTAGTATAAGAACCATCTTCTCTATAAAACCTTACTTCTGCTCCAGAATAATCTATTTCAATACCAGAAGAATCCATATAACAAAAACCAGGATAAACTACAAAGTTTCTTTCTGTAACATGCTCTGGATAAGTGCTATAATTCCAATAATCATAACTACCGTCACCATCAAAACCATTAGGATTAGCCCATTTAGCTAAATAATTTTGTTCTTTAACTACTAATAAATTACCATTAGGATTAGATCCATTATAGGCTTCTGGTAAGCCTATAATTTCTACTCTACAACCAACCGGTGCAAAAAGCTCTCTAGTGTCTTGATTTATTTTAGTTGGTATTGCCTGGCTAGCTTCATAATATATATTTAGATCAGCTTGTTGACTTGGTTCTGTTTCAAAAATAGCTGGCTTATTTAAATTATTTAATAAAACAGCATTTGGATCATTAGTTATAAATTCAATCGCACCAGGTTGTGCAAATGTTAAATTTGAGCTTGCTGCGCTTGCATTACCTTTTACAGGATTATAAGTTTGATCTTTAGGATTTTTATCTACTTCAATAATATAACAAACTCTTCTATTATTTGCTTTACCAAACTCAAATATTTTATCTTTAAAATCATCTCTTTTAGTAACATCTCCACCGTTACCACTAGAATCTAATGTATCTGCCCAATTTATAGCTGATTCTTCTACACTATCTCCAGCTGGAGCTAAATCACTTGTAGTAGAATCATAATGATATCTAGTTCTCCAAGGAGTATGATTATATATTTTTTTTACACTAACTTTTTTTATTGTATACACAATTTTTTTATCATCATCTCTAAACTTAAACTTAGAACCTTCTTTTATATTGTTAATAAAGTTTTGTATTTGACCATCAGGATCATCAGGATAAGCAGGGTTCCATTGATTATAATGTCTATCAGCATAAGCTAAATCATAACCAACAGAGTTTTTAACGCCAGGTCCTGGAGCTATGTTTGGCTCTGGATCTTCAGTCATAAAAACAGATTTACCTTCTAAAGGAAATCCTTCGTGCCAGTTGTTATTACCATCAACACCAGTTCCAAAGCTATTATCATAACTATCACTTGGAGTTGTTAATGGTGTAAAAACACCACCACCCCATATACCTTCTAAATATTTTCCAATAAAGTTAGGACTACTAGGTACTATAGATGTACCATCAGGTGCTGCTGTTACTAAATTTACACCTGGTGAGAAAAAAGACAAGTGAATAAAAAATTTACCTTCATCACCACTATCGCCATAAGTTTTATCTAAATAATACTCAGAATATTGTGTGCCAGTTCCACCATCATATTTCCAAACTTTATATCCAGGAGAATCAGCTTCATTAGCAGAATTTATTCTTCTATCTGTAAAAGCTGAAGTTGTTGTTACAATACCTTCTAATCCATTAACAGCTCTGTTTTTTCTATAGTCGTTAGAAGAAGTACCGCTATTACCATACCAAGTACCAACGTTTCTTCTATGATGATACCAACCATTTCTTATACCATTAGAGTTTCCAATAACATTTGTTAGTGTGTTTTGTTTTTTAGTTTCTTTATTATTACCAATCCAAACAGGATTATAAGGATAAAAACAACCACTACCAACCCAAGTTTGACTTGCGTTTTTAGCAAAATTATTTTGACTTAGCTGTCCAGCAGCCATATACATGTTATCTATAGCAAATATACCATCATGTACATTATCAGTATCATTGTTAAGTGTAGACATTATTGTGCTCCAATCTGTTTCTGTATTAGAAAGAGTTGAGCCACTAGTATTTCCTTTCACCGTATGACCACTATCTGTACTTGTAGTCCAGTTAGAAGTTGAATTTACAATACCTGTTTCAGGAAGACTAGGATCATTAGATATTTGGTCAGCAGCCCAAAACACATTTTGAACACCAGCTATTGCATAATTACCTAATAACAAATCATCTGTGCTAAATGAGTTTAAATAAGTACTAGTATCATTAGCTATTTTTACAAAAAATTTACCTGATAAAACCTCTTTTGGTCTCTTAATTCTTTGCTCAACTTGTACTACTAAATCTGCATGTAAATCTGAATTTGCAAAAGTAGAACTATCATGAGATATTGCAAGATCTTTTGTTGTAATAGCTCTTTCTAAAGATAATCTATATTTATTGTTAGTAAGAACAATAGAATTTATTTTGTATTTAGAAGAGTTTTTTCTATGACCGGTTGTCTTATCATATCTAAAAAAAGAAAAGAATAAACCGCCTTCTTCATCTGTTAAAGATTGTTTTCTATCTTCATCAGTATAATACAAATATGTTCCTCTAGCATTAATCCAGTCATCAGAGCTAAACTCTATACGAGTTGTACCAACACTATTGGCAGCGCTACCAACCATAACTGGTTTAGTAGTATCGTTTGGAAAAAGAGTTGATAAATAGTTTGTTTGACTTTGAGGCTCATTACCGTTAACCCAAGCGCCTCCATTACTAACAGCACCTAAGCTTTGATATTCATATTTTACAGCATCTGGAGCTTCATTTTGTATATCAAGAATTTTAAATTTATTTCTTAAAGGAACTTGTTGTTCACCAACACCTATTTTCTTTTTTAATATTAAATAGTCTTCAACTTTAACTTTGTTTCTATCAGAAGAAGGAAAAGCTAAATAAATATGTTCTTTAAGTTCGTCATATGTATTTGCACCACCTGGAATATAAGCTTTTTCCATTAGTAAGTTATAGTACTCACCAGAATTTTCTTTTATATAAAACTTATAGTAATCAACCCAATTAGGAGTATCTGTTAATAACGTAGGTCTTAATTGATATGTTTGGCTAGCAGATAATTGACCAGCATCATTTCTCCAAGGTATTTTAACAGCACTATCATTAGAAGTTAAAACAGGTGTTTCTCTTCCATATTTATCACCAAAAACAACGCCTAATTGATAGTTTCTTTGTGACTTAATAGAAGGTAAACCGCCGGTATCAAAACCTGTAAAACCTCTAGGATATTCTGTTCTAGGCTCATAGTTTAATTTTAATTTTGGCTCTAAATCATATAAATTATATCCTTGCGTATAATTACCAAATACTAATCTATTACTAGTTAATTCTTGCGCTAAAGCTTTTCTAGGTACATTGTCCCAAGTTCTTAATAGTTGATCTTCAGGAACTGCAGCGTAAATATTTTCAGAGTTTACAACATATCTTCCTTTATAATTACCACCATAAATCATTTGTCTTTCGTTAGTTGATCTTACAGCTCCTAATTTATACGCTAAATTATCTAAATTACCAGAACCGCCTTTATAATCGCCTCTAGAAACATCATGCCAAGCTCTTTCTTTATGTCTTATACTAGCTATAGAATAAACAACATTAGAGTCTTCTTGTTTATATAAAATATCAACTTGAACAACATCTTCTGGTGTATCTGGTCCTATAAAATCAGATACTTCTATAGAATCTATAATATTAGCCATAGAAGTATTATATGGCTCTTTAGAAGAATAAGCGTTATCTTTTGTGTAGTTTTGTTTATGTAAAGGATTTAATACAACGTTTGTGAAAGGAGCGAAAGCAGAATATTCGTTGTCTTGATATTTGTATCTATAAGAAAATCTAGGTAGTATTTTTTCAAATAAAGGTTCTGCGTAAAGATTCTCAACATTAATAGTTTTTATTTTAACACTTAATGTTTTTTTAGGTCTTTGTTTTACAACTGTAATGTGTTTTTCTTCAATATCTTTTGATATATTTTGACCAAATATTAAATCTCCAACCATAAAGTTGTTAGTGTTACTTGAGTCAATATCTCTTTGTACAGTAAAACCATTTTTGAGAGCTGTTCCACCAGCGTTTGTAACATCAGCTCCTGGTGTTGCTAAAAATAAAGTTGCAGCACCATTATATATTAGCTCATCATCCCTATACTGAAGTATATTAAAACTTTCACTATCAGAACCAGGTGTAGCGCTAGGATCATTAATATAAGTAGGTAGTAATTCAAAACCAATAGCTTTATCTAAATGATCTTTATATATAGTACCATACATACCTGTATGATTTTCTTCATTATTGTATGTTACGCCATGACAAGCTTGTACTACAGCGCAGTTAAAACTACCTTTATCAAAACTTATTGTTGTATGTGTAGGTGGATTTGTTGATAAAGCATTTAAAGGTGTACCTGACTTACAAGTTTTTATATTTATTTTTCTAGGTTCATTAACACCGTCAGTAAAAAATAATAAGTCACCTATTATATTTATACCAGTTATTATTTTATTAGGAAATTTTAAAACAGCAGATGCTGTACCAGCTTTAGCATCAACTAAAACAGGAACTATTGTGCCAAAATCTGGATCATACTCAATAATAGCATCAAACTGATCAGAGGTTGTAGAAAACTCTTTTTGAATAAACCAGTATAATTTATTATTTTTTTCATTAGCAATACTACCAACACATTTACATTGATCAGGTATAATATCTTCTACTCTATGATTACCTAATAAGTTTTGAACAGTACCAACACCAGAACCTTCAGAAGTTGCAACCTCTATATTCATAGCGTCTCTATACTGTCCGTTTGGAACTATTCTTTCATCTAGTTCTTTATTCATTTTACCTAGAGTAAAAGTATTTTTAATCTCCGGCATATATTAGTGTTTTATTTGTTTAGATTTACCTCTAAGTACTTGAGTTAATTCTTCTAACTTAATATTTGATAATCTTAGTTTTGCTTGTCTTATAGCAGCAAATCTTTCTTTTTTATACCTACGAACAACATATTCAGGTACGTTTATTTTTGAAGACAAAATAGCATAGACTATATGTTTATACATTGCTTCTTCTGCAAATTTATGTACTTGCATTTCAGAATCAGTACCTAAACTATCGCTTATATAATCTAGTATCACAGTTTTTCCTGAAATATTAGAGCTAAAATATATAAATCCTCTTAACTCGTCAATATAAAAACTACCATTTATTTGAGCTCTTTGTGGATCTAAACCATATCTTCTGCCTTCATTTGGCCAATATATATCATTTTGATAATCTTGATAATCGTTAATATTGTTTTCTGAAGGTGTATGAGACTTGTATCTAGTTAAAGCAGTAGAGTCTCCTTCTGTTTGTAGTTTTTCTGTTATAGCATCACAAGAGATAACTACATCATCTACTTTGTTTTTACTAGAAGTTGCGGTTGTACCGTTAAAAGTTTCTATAAAACTTGTTATTAAAACATATATATTATTTAATCCACTAACATCTACATTAGTTATTTCTTTTGTTGATTCTGTTGCTAAACCATCATTGAAAGTTAGTAAAGCTCTATTACCATCTTCTGTAAAAACATCAAATATACGATCTGTATTATTTAAAGAAGGCGCGTTCGATCTATTAGGATTTGTCACGTTAATATTGTAATTTGGAAAACTAAGTGTACTTATACCAATTCTTAAAGTACCTACGCCTCTAACAGAATCTGCAGCAGCAGAAATACCTTTTGCTGATAAATCTAAAAAATCTACTGACGCAACATCTATTTCTTGCCAAACAGCATATGCTCTACTTGTTTTTACACCAGATCCAGGCACAGGAGAATTACTATGATGCTCAAACTGTAATTTTCCATTGACAATACTTATTTCATCATTTCCAACAGGAGAGTTTTTTCTCCAAGGAGCTGTTGGTGATGTTGTTGACAAGCCACTAGCATCTGAATAATCGCTATTTTTAACTAATGTTGAAGATTTATAAGTAAAATCATAAGATTTATCTTCATTTTGTAGTATTTTAAAAGGATTAGAAGTATCTTTAGTTGGATATAAAATTCTTTTTATACCACTATCGTCAACACAAGAAAGCTTAGTATAGTTAACATAGTCATGAGGTAGTTGCATTTTTAAAGAAGGTGGTAATTCTATTTCTTGTGATTTTATAGATTTAAAAGTATCAAAGCTTAACTCTGCTAAACCTCTTTGAGCATGAAAAGCAACATCTACTTTAGTGCAATTATTTATTAATTTTTCATTACCAACATAAGCAACCATAAATTGGTTTATAATATCGTTTAAAGATACAAATTGATAATTACCTTGATTAGAACCTTCATAATATTCTCTTTGTGTTTTTCCTTGTAATAATCCCATTTAATTATTGTTTTTGTTGTTGATTTTGACTTAATTCTTTTTGTGTTGCCGTTTGAACTACGTTATAATCTTTTAAACCTATACCAGATAAAGCTAATATTTTGTTAACTAACTCAGGCTCTTCAGACTCATGAAGCTCAAAATCAGAACGATCTTCAGCACTATGATTATATAATGCTTTTTCATTAACAACTATATAAGACCAGTTTGCTAATCCTGGACGTTTTATATAAGAAGCTCTATACTCACCATTTATAGCTTCATCTGGAATAAACTGTAAAACATTGCCTTCTATATAATATACTGGCCTTTCATTTGTTGCTCTAGTAAGCGGAGAACTTTGTGTTGATATTAAATCAGTTATATTTACTTCTTCAACAGAAACAGATTTATCAAACGGATTTTCGTTAGAAGGACTATATCCGCTTTGTATTTTATAAACATTACCTAACCTATAAGAACCTATATCTTCTAAATCTGTGCCGCTAGTAACTACAGTGCTTTGCCTAAAAGGATATAATTTTTCTTCTATTAAATTAACCATATTATGATATTCATTATCATTATTTGGTAATCTTTTAAATTGATTTAAGTCGTAAAAGTATTGCTCAAATATTTCTATTTGTGCTTGATTAGCGTATAAATTAAATTCTTGAGGTGTTATGTAACCTCTTTGTTCTTTATTAGCCAAAGCTAATACTCTTTGATATATTGTATCTATACTTATTGCCATATTTTTTATTTTGTATTACGATCGCCCCGAAGAGCGACCGCTCTACAGCTTGATTAATTTAATCGTTTTTCTATATTTGCATATATTTCCATACCTTCATCAGTTTTAAACCAATGCGCTAAAGCAGTGTATGGATGCTCGTCGAATGGTACTGTCATTATAGCTCTATCATTAGATCCCCATAAAAAGTTTCTTTGATCTTGAGATAATTTAATAATACCAAGTTCTACAGCTTTAATACCAAAATTTCTAAGCTGAACATTGTCGTCAGCAGCTAATTCTAAGAACAAAGCAGGATTATTACGAGCAAATACTAGTAAATCTCTTTTAAGCTCTTTAGAACTCATCTTAGATACCTCAGAACCTTTTTCTACACGCATAATAGCCTCTGCCATATCAATATCTATTTCTCTAGCTAAAATTATTGCATCTGCTTCTAATTCTAGTATTTCTATTTCGTTAGCAGCTTCTTCAATAGGTTTATGCTCAGTGTATATTTTTTCTTTATGCGGATGATATAAAGATAATAATTTTTGTAAAACTGTTTTTTCTTTTTCTACAAACAAAGTACCGTTTCTAAATACAACATGAGCAAGCCTTTGATCGCCTTTCATTTCGTCTACAAAAGGAGTTCTTTGGTTTTCACAATATTTTAATTCTCTTTCATAACCTTTTTCTTCATCAAAAAAATATATGTTAGAACTTTTTAACATATATGATAAAGGTTTTTTGTTGCTTTTTAAATGGTAAACTCTATCTTTTATTTCCCACTTAGATTTTTTAGCTTCAACTTTTTTAGGTTTTGGTGTTTCAACAACTGGTGTTTCAACAACAGGTACCTCTACCTCTTTTTTTGTTTTTTTTGCCATAATATAATATATAATAAAATTAATAAAAAAGGGTCGAGG
>Ga0098038_1001473_pt1 | contig 10185 bp, 14 predicted proteins | sample 5B_taG_FD_75051 | JGI IMG/M metagenome (GOLD analysis project Ga0098038, IMG submission 75051) | Marine viral communities from the Subarctic Pacific Ocean - 5B_ETSP_OMZ_AT15132_CsCl metaG | ecosystem: Environmental > Aquatic > Marine > Oceanic | place: Pacific Ocean | collected 2015-01-08 | reverse complement strand
TGTAAAAATATCAGCAGATCTTTGAGAAAGATTACTTGTAGCAGAAGACGTTTCACACGTGGGCGTGTCAACATTAGCTACAATGCTATGGGTTGATCCTGTGGTGCCTGCATTAGACCATGACGTAATCTCATCCCCATCTGCAAATCCAGATAGTCCTTCATGATTAAAGTCAAGTGAAGGTAAGTTGCCTCTAAAGTTGATGCCAGCAATAGTATCTTGAAACTCTTCCTCTGCTGTACCAACAGACAACCTTCCCGTTTCCATATTAATAGGTGCAGTGGAAACCTTGGCTATGAGGTTAGCGGATGAGCTTACATCCGAGAAGCGCATATTAGACACATTGTTTGCTGCATCAAATTTCATCACAAACTGACGCTCCTCTGTAGAGATAAAGTTTAGGATGTCTTCAATTAAATTAAGCTCACGAGATTCTGCAGCAGCCACAGAGATATTTACTTTCTCAATAGCCTCCCCTACATTCATAAAGGATTCATCATAGATACCCGCATCATCAAATGTCATATTGACGAAGCCTTCAGTAGCCGTGATGTTAGAAAGCTTAGCAACTGGTATAGCTATAGTGCTAATACCAATACCACTGTCCGAGTTTGTAGTACTGGCTCGTGACACATTCGATATGCTAAACAGAAAAAATTTCATCAACTCAATTTAATTGTATACAAATATACTAATTTTCTTAGTACTCATGATCGTCTAGCCTTACGCAACGATTCCTTACCTCTTCTAAATATAGCAGCTACTTCATTCTTCTTCATGACTTTAGCTCTCTGCTCACCTACCGTTAGGATTTGAATCTTTCTAGCAAAAGGCTTATTGATCTTTTTAACCTTGGCAACAGTGGCCCTTGCATCTGCAGGGGTAGCAAACTTAATCCTAACTGTGTCTTTAGGATTCTCATCTGTATAAAGCCTTCTGCCAGAACCCTTGGGTTTCTTGCCCGTTCCAACCTTAGGGTCTCGCTTCTTAGCTCTCATATCACAAATATAAAGAAAAGAAAAAGGCCCCCGAAGGAGCCTTTCTTTTTAATGAGTATATATTACTCTGTTCCGTAAAACTCAATTAGAAGGCTTCCACCATCATACTCGCCTTCATGATCAGCTGTACCATTTGAAAGGTAGAAATACTGATTGGCTGCAGGAAATCCTGCATGAGCATAGACTGGAGTGCCAGCCACCAAGTCTCCGCTGTTAATCAAAGTTCCTCCATTTGTAGCGGCACTAAGAGCTGTGTTTTCGGCAAGAGTGGCTTCGTCGGCAAATACCAAATTAATATCTGGATCGCCTGTAGAAGGAAGTTCTTTTGCTTCCATTACGACAGCAAACAAGGTTCCCATTTCGTTAGATGTATACTGGCCGATGTGAGAATTTGCTACACCCCCATCGTCGCCAATAATATCATCAGCAGCATCGCCACTAGCAAGGCCAGTCAAATCAAGCAAGATGCTAGTCTTGATTACATTGCCCATTTTTTCACGCCAACTATTGTAGTAAGCAGCCCCAGCAGTTATTCCGCTGCCAGGCGTCAAGCCATTATTAGTAGCGCCAGAGTCGTCTACAGATACGGCTGTAATGTTAGAGTTGATAAAGTTGCTGTTTACGGAATCAGCGATTACAACAAACTGATCTTTACTGAAAGCAATAGCTTCAGAGATAGATTGCATTACAACTTTTTCTGTTCCAGCCGCAACGGTCAAGTCAACCTTGGTGTTAGAGCTAGATGTTCCGAGAGCATGCTCGAAAGTCATAAGAATACTGGTGTTGTCCAGTTGGTCGATAGCCAAGAGTCTATCTACAGGGAAGGTCATTGCGTTATCTGACCCCCCATCAAAGTACAAAAATTTTGCAGCCATTTTTTTAGTTTATGTAGTAAAACAAATCATACAAAGTAAAAGTGGGGCCGAAGCCCCCTTTTGTTTTTTAGTTTATCCAATCACGTCAAAGAACAACGTGACTGCTAGATCACCATTAGTGGTGATAGTGTGGTTGCTTGTAATAATTGTCACAAACAATTCTCTTTCTTCAGTTGCAAATGAAGTTGATGCAGTGCTTACTGCAGAGGTTACACCTGCATCATGCTGACCAACAAAATCCAAAATATCAAACACCACAACGGAGTTTTCTGCTGGATCTGCTGCATTAGCTGCCATCAAAGAACCTCCATCAAGGATTGAATCCTTGTCTGCCGAGGGGCCAATATCAACTGTAAACGTAGAAGAGTTATCTGCATCTACTGCACTGGCAAAACGAAAAACCGCTTTGCTAAGAATTGTGCCTTTTGGTTGACGGATTGATACCTCTGTATCTGTTGAGTCTTGAACAAAAGCATTCTTGATAAGAACACTTCTGTTTGTAGTGACGGCACCAGGACTAAAGTCTTGAGTTGTGTATACCGTGTTATTTGCCATGTCTTAGAATATTATGAAGCTAGGGGAAGGGCCAAAGCCCCTCCCTTTCACTTCAGATTAATTATCCCTTGATGATAACGTGCTGGTTAGCAGCACGAGTCACCAAACAAATCTCAGAGCGATAGTGGAACGTAGCCACGTCTCTACCAGCATCACCGTTGTTCGTGTGTCCCAAGACACCACCGCCAGTTACCCAGTGCTCCATCTCACGAGAGTAGCCATTAGCCTCCTTGTAGTACATAGACAAAGCAGGAGCTCTGAATCCAGTGCGTGGGTCAGCAACCTGGGTCATAGGAACCATGCAGCCTTGCAAGAAGTTAGAGGCACCCAAGAGAGTAGGATCATTCAAGAGTCTAAAGTCGTGCTTGTGGAAAGTGTAACCTCCACGAGTAAATGACTTAAAGCCAAGCTTCACAGCCATGTCGGCGTCGTTGTTGAACGCACCGAACTGACCAGCCAAACCTGCAGTCACAGCAGAAGAAATACCAGAAGCCAACATGTCGTCGATAGCCAAGTCTTGCTTTCTGTTCAAGTACATAGCGTACTCAGCAGGTGCGCCGTTCTTGTCCAGCTCCAAGATAAGATCATCAAACTCAGCGAAGCTATCCATAGGATTGGCATTGGCGTTAGACACAACAATACCTCTGTCTTCAACAGCGGAGATGTAGCCCTCTGAACCTTTACCAATATCTTGAGCTGTTCCATATGCTGAACTAGCACCTGAAGGATTTCCATCATTTCCAGTTTCAGCAAACAACAACATCATCTCACGGCGATCTTCAAAACGCTTACGAGCTTCTTGCTCACCGTACATGAACCAGCGGTAATCGCCACCCACGTTGATGTAACCAATGTTGGTTGCTTGAGATCCGTTGACTTGGAAACGATCCTTTACAATCATGTAAGGATTCTTACGTCTCTTCACATCAACGTCAGTAAAGTGAGCTGGCTGCTCTGTTCCTTGACCGTACATGTTGCCAAGAACAATAAATGTTCTGTCCGTAGAGTTTGCACTTCCAGCAGCAGCGCCATCAAGAGGATGCAAAATTGCTTCAGTTGCAAGTCCAACATCTGAGACTACAGCTTGAGAGCTGTTTGTTACACTAGCAACAATAAATCGACGACCATTTGCGCTATCCATAACAACGTCATTAGCACCAATAGCAGCGCCATCTTCTGTGTCTGCAGAAAAGTGCAAGACCGTGCTATCAGGGCTAGTGCCTGCGGCGTCATCTGTAGATCCAGTAATGGTTCTATGACGACGTCCTTCTTCAAAGTATTCAACCTGGTCGGCAGAACCGCCAGAATTAATTGCACCAGTAAGCTTTAAGAAGCCAGTGATGCCTTGCTCGCCAAAAGTTTGAACGAGCTCTTCCATGACCTCTGGCTTATTGTGATCCAAGAGCTCATTGAGAGTGGTGTATTTTTCGGGAGTCAGTCTTACGTTCGCTTTCGCATCATTGAAAGTTGAACCTGAGGCTGTACTCGCGGCAGTAGTAGTTGCCATAATTCTCTAGTTTTAGATTTTAAAAGTTAGTTTGCTAGAGTTCCGTCCCATAATATTTCTAAGCTGATCGCCAAGAGAGTTATCGTTAGGATCAGAACTCTGTTGAGGAACCTGAGTAGAGACGTTGGCTGCATTCTGCACCACACCTTTCTGACCATCACTAAGGCCTTGCCTGTAAGTGGACGCTACAATAGCATCGATGTTGTCGAGAATGGCGCGATGAGAGTTGAGCTTGTCAAAGTCCCAGCTTCCATCATTGTGGACATATGCATCAAAGTACTCGTCAAGACGAGCGTTCTTATTAACAAGGTCCTGTTTGTATCGGTCATCCAATCCGAAAGTGAAAGTCTTTTCATTGCCTAGATCGAATTCCAATCCAGTCAAATCATTGACTTCCTGCCTCATGGTTGAGACCCACTCATCATTAATAAAGCTTTCTTTTTCCGCAGTCTTTTGCTCAGCCTCAGGAGCCGCATATCTCATGCGTTGCTCTTCGATCTGATTCTTAGCATTAGCTGCATCGACCTTCATCTGAAGGGCTCCGATCTTAGCTTCATCCTCTGAGTACTTGTCTGGATCTAACTTGTACTTGTTCAGAATGAGAGTGTTTACCTCATCAGCAGAAAGGTTAGGATATTGCAATGCCATGTCTACCTTAACCAAAGTCGCATCATCCATCTCAGATGTGCTCAATGATTGATAAGTAAACCAGTCCTTGGGAGCTCTTCCTGTCTCCGCTACAAACTTAGCGATAGCTTCTACCCTTTCGTCTAATGGGTTTTGTTTAGGGGTGAGGTCGTCAAGAGAGTTGAAATCTCTGTTGAGCTTCTCGCTCAAGTATGAGATTACCGCCTGCTCCATATCTTCCTCGGTATATTCTTCATCATTGTCAGTATCACTCTGCTGACCAAATTCACTTTGGCTTACTTGCTCAACCTGCTCGTAGGCAGGCTCTGAGGTAGTTGGCTGTGGTGAATCTTCCTGCGTCTCGGCTTGTGGCTCAGGCGTAGGTTCTGGCTGAGCTTCTACTTGAGGCTCAGGTTGTGTTTCAGGCTGTGGAGTGGGCTCTACAGTTTCCTGATTCATAGATGCGGCAAGGTCCTCAGGGTTACTGAAGACCTTCATGCCACCAATTTCGGTAGGTTGATTTTCCATTTATATTAAATTAATTAGTATTCAAAAAGAAGAACTATATCTAAAGCATTTGCTCCAGATGATGTAAAATCTGGATCTGAGCCTGTAGTTTGACTAATAACTGCACTCATAAAAACAGGAAAGGCACCAGCGTTATTATAAGGGGCTGAAGCTCCTGAAGAAACTAAAGGCAAATCTAATGGACGGCCTCCCGAGGTGTCTGAGGGCTGAACAAAATCAACCATCGAATGAATCGCTACACCATCAATACCTTCAACTTCAGTGCCAGTTTCAATTTTACATGCACCAATAAATCTATTTAGCCTAAAATTTGCATCAGATATGTTTGCAGTGGCATTTATTGTTCCTAGTTCAGCAGTATTATTTTGAAAAAATAAAAAATCAACTTGATCTGATATAAGAGCACTTCCTCCAAAATCAATTACAAAACCTTGTACAAGCTTACAAGATCTTGCTGGAAGTGGAACAACTGTGTTTAAAAAAAGAACATCACCAGACGCATACGCTGTAGAGTCATCAAGAGTAGGGGTTATTGTTACTGTTGCAAATGCCATATCTTATTTATTAGTTCTGATTAAAAGGACCTGCAGCTGAGCTATCCAATCCAAAGACTCCAAACTCTACCATCTGATCTACCTTGGTGCCGTATACTCTGTATGATTTATTCACTGCAACGGGAATAAAACAAAACTCAGAGCCACCCACCTTTGCCACAAGACCATCGTTGTCTGTGTCGTTGTAGATGTATACATACGTTTCTTTCTCTGTCTCTAGATTTTTAATGAAGAGGTATGCCGATTCAGTCTTGTCGTTAGCTGTATAGACCTCTAGAGCATTTGCATCTACCGCAGTCTTTACAACCTTAGCTCGGCTAAGAATGCCAGAGTCTGCGGCTCCAGAAAAATCTGCAGATACATTTACAGGGCTTGCCAAAACGGAAGCACTGCTTAATGTTAATGTTGCTCTAAGCGTAGCCATTAAACTTGCTGATAGATAACTGCATACTCAATAGTCATTGCAGTATTTACGCTTGGAGTAATCTTAATGTCTTGCTCACCATTGAAGGGCAACAGCACCCAGTCACCAGCATAAAGCCTTCCAAGAGATTGCGCCTCAATAGTCACAATGATATTCTCTGTAGCTGTAGTGCTAGTATTTTTGATGTAGACCTTGTGAGCACCATCAGCATCGTAGAGACTTTTGTCAATCAATGTCAAGATGGTGTTTTGAGTAAAGGTCTGTCTAGCCACTCCAGTAAACTGATCCAATCCAGTTACTGTGCCAGCCTTAGTGAGTGTTGCCGTAGTGGACAACGAAAGCGCATCACCTGTGAGGTCCGCGCTCGATAATGTCAATGTTGCAGTTGTTGTTGCCATAATGGATAGTTATTTCCACAAATATACTTATTATTTACTTCTTCTTTTTCTTGCCTTTCCCTGCTCTAATCTTAGCAGCTTCTCGTTTGCCAAAGGCAGACTTTACACGAGCCATAGCCCATGCATGCTGAGATACTTTAGGTCTATTTCCTGAGCTCATGTAAGCAGCAAGGCCTCTACGATAGACTTGTTTTTGAGCTGCACTTAAGTTAGCAAAGCTCTTACCCTTCTTTTTTTTCTTTGACTTACCGCCTTTCTTGAGTACAATCATATCTTATCTCTTTGTGCCATAAGTCTTTTTAGTTTAGCCTCTACAGCAGGTGGGAATCCTTTCTTCTTTCTCTTGGCCTTCGTGCCTCTGTACTTCTTGTAGATGTCAGAGATCTGCTTCATAAGCTGTTTTCTCTTACCTACATTAGCACTGCCACGAGTATACTTAGGATTAAACTTCATCCCCTTAGCTGCAGACTTAGGTTTCTTCCCAGCCTTCTTCATAGAGATAGCAATAGCCGCCTGCTGTGATGGACTTTGTGCCATTATCCTTTGGGGTGATTGGCTTGCTTAAACTTAGCCTGTTTTAACGCTCCTGGATGAGGCTTGTAATCTCCTTTCATAAGGTAATATCTACCCTGCTCTTCCATCCAGTGAAATCCTTTAGGGGGGTCTACCATGACAGATTTATTTAGGATAGTAAGCTTTGGAGCTTTTCCACCCTTTTTCATAACTCTTACACCCTTCATTCCTTTTTTAGGGGGTCTTCCTTTTTGACTTCCGTATGTTCCTGATCCTTGAGGCATAATAATATTGTTGGGTATAAATCACCGTATAATGCAAATATAATGATTACGTAAGTGTTAAAGTTATTGACTTTGTGTTGAAACCTCTAGTGGCAGTTAACGTTATCTGAAATGGTCCTCCCTTGCTAGTTTGAACCAAATCTCCAAAAGACAGCGTGGTGTTTGATCCAATGCTCACCAGTTTGGTATCACCTGCTAAAGCTGTAGACGATGTTGTGCCCAAGGTCATGCTTGTTTTAGCTGTGTTAGCTGTGATGGCACTTGCCTGACTAGATGTAATTCCAGTTTTGGCTTTGTTTAATGCAATCTCAGTTCTGAGGTAATCCAGCTCCTCTTGCATCTTCTGTATCTGGTATATGATTGCAGCCTCTGGACCAAACTCCAAAACGTCAAGGTGCTTGCTATTGTCAAAGTTTGCCTTGATACGTGCTAAATCATCCCCAGTTTTGCTGTGTATTGGCTCGTGCTTTTTTGTGTTTAGTGCCATCTTATACTGCTGCTATTGTTACGTAACCACCATGAATCTGGTTGCCAGATGCATTATCTACATTTATCATCAAGTAATTCGTTGTACTGCTGGTAACATCTGTTATATTAATCTCTGTACCTACGTTACCCGTACCCTTACTCGTTGCCAAATTAGAGTTAATGTTCATCTCAAAAACTTCAACAGCATCTGTAGCAGAACCATTTACTTTAACGTGTGTTGCTTTAAAGCCTGTTGGTATTTCTATAGAGGCGTATGTAGTGTTGGAAGAATTTGATTCTAAGAAAAGAACGCCGAGACCAATGTTAGTATCATCTATCAACAAAGGTCTGCCACCATCATCAGCAATAAAGTCTCTTGGCAGCAGCTTAACTCTTGTCGTTGAACCATGCCAGCCATCAGAACCACCACCAACCGCTGCAATTCGATCATTGATGGCTGCTGATGTCATCAGGTGTTCATCAGAGTCTACAAATTCACCAGCTAAGTCTATGTCATTTATGGGATGTCCTCCGATTTTATATGAGCTAGAAACAATAGTAGCAGCAGTTAGATTATTAGGTACAGTAACTATAGAGCTCGATCCATTACCAATCGTAACATCTACCTCATCTTCCAAACTACCGCTAGTAATAGTTAAGCCAGGTTGCAATTCACCATCATGACTTGCTACTTGAAATTCTAATCTACCCTCTTCCGAACCATCAGTTTTCTCATTTATTTTGCAAAACATTTGAGCGTAAGCCTGTGTGTTTTCATTAGAATCCTCACCCTCAAATCTTATAATGCCTATAGTATCTTCATTGTTTGGACCTATTCCTGTACCCCTATCTCTTACGAAAACAACTCTTTGACCTGATACTGTATTCGCTGTAGACTTTAATTCAAATCTTGGAAAACTTGATGAGGTGCTTAGTAACTGAAGCGTATCGGTACTTGCATCAAAAGTAAGATTAGACTCAGCCTGAACAGCAGAAGTTCCGTTACCTGTAAGAAGTGCATTTGATGTCAGGGAAGTAGCCCCTGTACCGCCACTACTTACTGCCAGGGTAGAAGATAACCCTGCTGCTGTACCGCTGGTATTCTGATTTAGCGTAGGCACATTATTTGCGTGTATTGTGCCTGCTCCATCAGACGTAAGATCTACAGGAATAGCATCAACAGCAAGGTCTATAGTTCCGTCAGAATCTTCGTATGTAGCAGAAATCCTAGTCTCTGTATTGCCGCTAAACATAGCGCCAACAATATCCTGAACCTCTTCTGTACTTAATTGAGTATTAGTATCTGACGATGCTATAGTTATAGTATCACTTGAAGCATTAGTTGTTACAGTAACATTAGATCCAGCAGCTATAGTCAAAGTATCATCGGTTGCATCAGCTACAACGTTGTCTTGACCAGCAACAGAGATAGTAGTAAATGCATTTGGTGATGTACCATCAGATCCAGCAGGGCCCTGCGGCCCAGTAGCTCCCTGAGCTCCAGTAGATCCTGTGGCTCCTGTGGCTCCAGTAGGTCCCGTAGAGCCAGTAGGCCCCTGTGCCCCAGTAGCACCTGTTGCACCAGTATCGCCCTTGTCTCCCTTAGGCCCTTTTGATGTAACAACAAAACTATTTGCTGCAGGACTTACAACAGATACAGTACTAACTGATTGAGTAAAACTTATATTAGTTCCACCAGAAACAGAAACCTCAACAGTATTGCCTTTTGTTGATGATACAGATACACTCATCTTCTTGCAATACTAGTAGCTTTAGTTACGTCTTCATTGATAATAAATGATCCTCGCAATACTGTAGTGTGTGTGTCTACACCTGAAGCAGTGGGTAGAATAAATTGCAAGTCATATATGTGACGACCAGGAGGTACGTTTCGCATAGTTGCTGCAGTAGCTTTGATTGTTACATTGCCACTATCATCAACAACAAATGGTTCAAAGTATGCGGCACCAGGAAGCTCTGGTGTATTTAGATTACGACCTTTTAATCCCTTTTCTGTAGTTGCAATCAAAGGACTTCTAGACTTTCTTCCCGTAGCCCATACCTGCATAACAAATGCATAGTTTGAGGTAGCAAGAGTTAATCCTGTCCCCGCAGAATCCTTAAGAGTAACGGTAAGCTCAAAGGTATCTCCTTGACGACACGTAATGTCAAGAACCTCTGATACATCTAAATTTACTGAATTAGACATCTTGCATATTCATTAATGTATTTCTCATAGGATTGCCATCGTTTTTTTGAAGCTCTGTCCTCTGACCCTTTCTTTGAGAGATAAGCTTTGATTGCTCTACAGCTTGCTTTTCTACTCTCTCATCCTTACGGTCTTCTTTAAGAACTTCAATCTTTTCTCTAAACTCTTCATCAGTTTCTTTAAAACCAAGTGTAGCCTTAGCCCTAATGGTTTCAATTTCTTTGTTAAACTCATGACGCATAGCT